>Ga0126312_10000165_pt1 | contig 32545 bp, 22 predicted proteins | sample Plot104A_FD_92537 | JGI IMG/M metagenome (GOLD analysis project Ga0126312, IMG submission 92537) | Serpentine soil microbial communities from UC McLaughlin Reserve, CA, USA - Plot104A | ecosystem: Environmental > Terrestrial > Soil > Grasslands | place: USA: UC McLaughlin Reserve, Lake County... | reverse complement strand
TGCGGCCCGACCACCGGGGGTGTCCCAGTATTCCGCTCCGTGGCCGGTGACCTTGATCAGCACCACATTCGGGTCGTCCGGGCCCTGCGGCAGCCAGGCTTCCACCCAGGAGTTCCACAATTCGCGCGCCTTGGCTGCGTCCTCAACGACCTCGCCGTCGCCGTCGATGGAGATCCAGGTATCGCTGGATGACAGGGTGACACCGACGTGGGGATTGAGAGTGAGATTGCCTACGACCCGCGAATCGCGCTCGGCAAAGAACCAGAGATCACCGTCGAATTCCACCTCCTGCTGGGCCATGGGCACACCGATGAAATGTCCCTCCTCGTCAACCGTGGTCAGCATCGCGATTTTGATTCCCTTCGCGAGCTCGGCCAGCCTCCTGATTTGGCCGGATTCGTCAGTCATTTGCGGTCCTCTCGAGTCGACTGCGGTCCATAATCCTTTACCCCCGTCGGCATGCATCCTCTGGGCAGGCCTGTTGGCCCAAGTGCGTAAACCCGGCAGGGCCCACCCCCCATCTGACTTTGAGCCCCGTAGAGCCACCTCGAGCCTCGTATATCGGGCTCAAAGTGCACCGACGGGGCTCAAAGTCGCAGGAAGGAGGAGAGCCGCCACGGGCAGTAATCGGCTCGGAAGGGGCGCGGTTAGGCCAGACGGTTGGTGACCGCGGCGATGGGGAGCAGGGAGCGCCCGGTTGGACCGATCTGGATATCGGTGTCCAGCTGCGGGCAGACACCGCAGTCGTAGCACGGCGTCCAGCGACAGTCCTCCACCTCCACCTCCTCGAGCGCGGCCCGCCAATCCGCCCAGAGCCATTCCCGATCCAGGCCGGAGTCGAGGTGATCCCAGGGCAGGACCTCCTCCTCATCGCGCGCCCGGGTTGTGTACCAGTCGAGGTCTACGCCGGTGCCGGCCAGTCCAATCTGCGCGCAGGCTACCCAATGCTCGTATGAGAAGTGCTCGCTCCAGCCGTCGAATCGCCCCCCCTCGCGCCAGACCGCCTCTATGATCTTGCCGACCCGGCGGTCGCCCCGGCTGAGCAGTCCCTCGATGATGCTGGGTTTTCCATCGTGGTAGCGAAATCCGATCGCCCGACCGAAATGCCGGTCACTCCGGATCGATTCCCGGAGTTTTCCCAGCCGAGTGTCGACCGTCTCGGCATCGCACTGGCCAGCCCACTGGAACGGTGTGTGCGGCTTGGGCACGAACGCGCCGATGCTTACCGTGCAGCGGATGTCCCGCCGACCGCTGACCGAACGGCCGGTCGCAATGACCGTTTTGGCCAGGTCGGCGATCGCGAGCACGTCATCGTCGGTCTCGGTAGGCAGTCCGCACATGAAGTAGAGCTTGACGTGGCGCCAGCCGTGCGAGTAGGCGGCGGCCACCGTGTTGATCAGATCCTTCTCGGTGACCATTTTGTTGATCACTCTCCGCAGCCGTTCGGTACCACCCTCGGGGGCGAAGGTCAGACCGGACCGGCGGCCGTTGCGAGACAGTTCGTTGGCAAGGTCGATGTTGAAGGCGTCCACTCGAGTGCTCGGGAGCGAAAGTGAGACATTTGTTCCCTCGTAGCGATCAGCAAGCTCGCGGGTGATGTCGCCGATCTCGGAGTGGTCGGCACTGGACAGACTGAGCAGCCCGACCTCCTCCAGCCCAGTCGCCTGGATCCCGCCGTGCACCATCGCGCCAATGGTCTCGATGTTGCGCTCGCGAACCGGCCTGGTGATCATCCCCGCCTGGCAGAACCGGCAGCCACGAGTACAGCCGCGGAAGATCTCGACTGAGTAGCGCTCGTGCACGGTCTCCGCCAGGGGTACCAGCGGCTTCTTCGGATACGGCCAAGCGTCGAGATCCATCAACGTGTGCTTCACGACGCGGTCGGGCACGCCGCTGCGGTTGGCAGCGACCCGGCTGATCCGGCCATCCGGCAGGTAGTCGACGTCGTAGAACTTCGGCACGTACACCCCACCACCGGTCGCCAGGCTCAGCAACAAGCCGTCACGTCCGTCGGGGCAGCCTGCCGCCTTCCACTCTCGGATCACCTCGGAGATGGTCAGCGCGATTTCTTCGCCGTCACCCAGCACGGCCGCATCGAGAAAGTCGGCAATCGGCTCAGGATTGAAGGCGGCATGGCCGCCGGCCAGCACCAGCGGATCGTGATCGCGCCGGTCCGCCGCATGCAGCGGGATGCCAGCAAGATCAAGAGTGTTCAGCATGTTGGTATAGCCCAGTTCGGTGGCGAAGCTGAAACCCAGCACGTCGAATGCCGCCACTGGACGGTGAGAGTCCAAGGTGAACTGTGGCACGGCATGCTCCCGCATCAGAGCCTCCAGATCGCCCCAGACTGCGTAGGTACGCTCGGCGAGGATCCAGTCCTGCTCGTTCAAGATCTCGTACAGGATGGCGATGCCTTGATTGGGTAAGCCCACCTCGTACGCATCGGGATAGCTCAGACACCACCGCACGTCCACCGCGTCCCAGTTCTTCGCCACCGAATTCAGTTCCCCGCCGACGTACTGAATCGGTTTGTGTACCCGAACCAACAGCGGTTCCAGCCTCGGGAAGACTGAGGCGGGCGCATCGGCGGTCGTCAGGCTCATGTCGCGCTAAGCCTAAACGCACTACGGTGGAGCCATCTGCTCCGCGAGCGTCGATAGATCGCGCGCCGAGGTCTGGACGAGTGAGTCGAGCAAGCAGCGCTTGCGAGCGAGGAAGACAACGGCTTAACGGCGCGATCGAGCGAGCGGAGCTAATAGGAGACGGCATGGCCAGCTGGTTTCTTCGGATCGAGGGCATCACCGGAGATTCAGTGATTCAGGGTCATGAAGGCGCCATCGAGGTCAGCTCCTGGAGCTGGTCAATCAGCAACAAGCATGGCCTTGCCACAGGTGCCGGGGCCGAGCACGCGGTACTGCACGACCTCGTCGTCACTGCACCCCTTGGATCTGCCTCCTTGCAGCTCATTCAGACCTGTGCGTTGGGTCGCCAGCCCGCGTCGGCCAGCCTTACCGGGATCCGGCTAGGAAGCCAGCCCTTTACCTTCCTCCGCTATGACCTCATGCGGGTGTCGATTGAAAGTGTTTCCCAGGCCGCCGCCGAGGAAGGCGGAGTCGACGACCAGGTTGTGCTTCAGTTCCGTGGTTTGAAGGCGACGTTCACCAAGCAGAATCCGGATGGCTCATCCGGCACGCCCATCCAGATCGAGGTGGGCAATTTGCCGCATTAGCCTTGGCTATCCTCCTGCCCGTGACCCGCTAGCTTGCAAGCGTGGCGAGCGGGCCCATCGTCGGCGGACACGCTCAAAGGAGAAAGTGTGAACCGAGATAGCCTCCTAGCGGCGGCATCAACCGTTTTTCCGGAAGCCAGCGAGAAACCCTCTTACGCTCTCGATGAGCACATTGAGCGCTCTGGCGCGAACGAGTTCGTTATCTTCACCAAGCCCGAGATCAGCATGGTCGAACGGTCCGAGCAAGAGGCGATCTTCGGTCTGTTGAGATCGCACTTTCAGATTCACGGTGTCACAGTGGCGGAAGCCAACCTCATAACGGGCGAAGAATTTGAAGACTCGGGTGCCATGAGCGGGCACTACGGGGTCATCAACCGAATATCCACCGAAGGACGCGAGGCGCTGACTGCTGACGCGGATCATGCTCTTGAAGAGAAGCTCGGCCATGAGCTCGAGTCCGGCTATCAGGTGTACGGAGGTCACCAGTTCCTTTCCGCCTACTCGGGGTTTACGCCCTTGTCGTTGGCCGCCCTTTTCGCCAACGCAACTGTTCAGAGACTTGGTCCGGGCACCTACGCGTGCGCGGTGACCATCGACTCCGACAACGTCATCATCCTGAACGGCTTCCACCCCCGTCAGCTCGAGTGGTTCACCAGAGACGACACCGCGTGTTGGTTCCTCCATTGCTTCAGCAAAAGCCAATGGAGTGATCTTCGGCAATCGATGATCGGCAGCACCGATCCAGAGAGGGCCCAGCCGGAGTCGATAAGAGGACGCCTCTTCAGGGAGCGCGAAAAGTACGGTCTGAAAACCGTTAGCTCCAACTTCAACGGCGTCCACATGTCGGCTGGACCACTTGAGGGTTTGGCCGAGTTGATCCGGTTCTTCCAAGGTGACGCGGAGTCTTACAGCTTCACCGACCAGTTAACTCGAGCTGGATTGAGTTCGGACCAAATCAATTGGATCCTGACCAATCCAGTGTTGTCTCACCATGGGAAGGTCCAGACCGCCTTCGACCTCACTGAAGAGCTGGACTCCCAGGCCGCAGCAGACCTTCTTGGACGAGCGGTTTCAAATCATTGAGGTCTAGGGCTGGCCCGTTTCCTTCGCAGCATCCAGCCTCTTCCCCAGGACGAAAGTAAACACCCATAGGCCGGCGAAAAGCGCTCCCACGACGAACATCGTCGGTGTGAGAGCACCGAGGGCCAAGGCGACAACTTGAGTCAGCCAGCCGAGTGCGTACCCGGCCGGCTTGCGCAGCATGCCCGCCGCCACGAGTGCCAGCACCATGGCGCCGCCGGCGAAGCCGATGGCGATGTCAGGCGCGACGCTGGAATTGAAGATCATCACCGGAACGGCCAGTCCGAAGACGATCACTTCGAAGATCAAGACCGACAGCAGCACCACACGCATGGGGTTGCGGGCGCTCAGAGTGATCAAGTTCACGGCCAATCCGCCCGGCCGAACGCTCCATCCTCCCCCGCATCCGCGTCCTCGGGATCCCAGTCGTCATCAAGATCACCTTCACCCTGGTCGCTTCCGGCAGCCAGCAGGGTACGCGCTTCGCCGACCAGCACCACGGATCCGGTGATCAGCACACCAGGTAGTCCGACCCCTGATTCCTCGGCAAGTGAAACGGCGGCGTCGATGGCGTCGTCGAGTCGCGGGACGACCCGTACCCGGTCGGCACCGAAGATTTCTTCGGCCACCTCGCCCAGTTGTTCGGCCGGCATGCCGCGGGATGTCGAGGCCACCTGGGTGATCACGACCTTGTTCATGATCTCTTCGAAGATCTGCAGCAGACCGCGGGCATCCTTATCGGCCATCACGCCCACAACGCCGACCAGCGGTGCAAACGCGAATGCTTCGGTGATGCCCGCGGCCGCAGCCTGTGCACCATGCGGGTTGTGGGCAGCATCCAACACGATGGCCGGTGATCGACGTACCAACTCCAGCCGTCCCGGAGATCGCACTGTCGCGAAACCCTCGCGCGCCACGTCTGGGTTCAGCGCCTTCATCCCGAGAAACGCCTCGACCGCGGCGAGCGCTTGGGCGGCATTTGCCGCCTGATGGGCTCCATGCAGCGGCAGGAAGATCTCGTCGACCGGGCCTTCGGAGGCGTTGACCCGCAGCAGTTGCCCCCCGACCGCGAGCTGGCGGTCGATGACGCCGAACTCAATGCCCTCGCGTTGGACCAGCGCTCCGACTTCGGCGCACCGCTCCAGCAGGACCTGGGCCGCCTCGAGCGGCTGCCCCGCCAGGATGGCCTGTGCCCCCGGCTTGATGATCCCGGCCTTCTCCCGCGCGATGTCGGATATCGAGGTACCGAGGAGATGAGTGTGATCGAGGGCAATGGGAGTGATGACAGCAACGTCTGCGTCGGCAACATTCGTGGCGTCCCAAGTGCCGCCGAGCCCGACCTCGATGACCGCGACGTCCACCGGCGCATCCGCAAATGCCGCGAACGCCATGGCGGTGATGATCTCGAAGAAGGTCATCCGAACGCCGTCGACGAGTTGATCGTCCACAATGGCGACGTAGGGTTCGATCTCCCGCCAGACCTCATCGAACCGTTCCTCGCTGATCGGCTCTCCGTAAATGGTGATCCGCTCGGTCACACCCATGACGTGTGGACTGGTGAAGCGCCCGGCCCGCAAGCCGTCAGCTCGCAGCAGGGCGTCGATCATCGCAGCTGTGCTGCCCTTGCCATTGGTTCCGGTCAGGTGAATGACTGAATAGCAGCGCTGCGGGTCGCCCAGGAGTTCGGTTAGCGCGCGAATCCGTCCAAGGCTCGGCGCCACTCGATGCTCCGGCCAGCGCGCGGTCAGGGCCGCGACGATCTCAGCATGGGTTTGGTCTCCAGGCATGGCGCACCAAGTCTAGGGAGGGCGGGTAGCTGGAGCCGGCCCGTAGGGTGGAGCAGGCTCATACTGATGTGTACCGATTCGACCGCTTCTCTAGGATTTCCGGGTGACCAGCTCCACGCAGAATGCCCAATCCGACGGGCCCACCAGCAGTGGCGGGCGCGTACCGGAACAGCCTGTGCTGGAAGGGCTGGAAGACCGCTGGATCAAGCGGTGGCGCACGGACGGCACATACGCATTCGTGCGTCCCCAGACCCGGGCGGAGGTGTTCAGCATTGACACTCCGCCGCCGACAGTTTCCGGGTCGCTACATGTTGGTCACGTGTTCTCCTACACCCATACCGATCTGATCGCTCGCTACCAGCGGATGCGTGGAAAGTACGTCTTCTATCCCATTGGCTGGGATGACAACGGACTGCCGACCGAGCGCCGAGTCCAGAACTACTACGGCGTGCGGTGCGATCCGAGCATGCAGTACCAGGAGGACTTCACCCCGCCGGAGAAGCCGGATCCCAAGCATCAGGTGCCGATTAGCCGGCCGAACTTCGTCCAGCTCTGCCATGAGCTGACGAGCCTCGACGAGAAGGCATTCGAAGATCTCTGGCGTCGGGTCGGGCTGAGCGTCAACTGGGACGACCTCTACACGACGATCTCCGACGACTCGGTAAAGGTGTCGCAGCTTGGCTTCCTCCGCAATCTCGCACGCGGTGAGGCGTACCTGGCGGAGGCACCGACCATGTGGGATGTCACGTTTCAGACAGCGGTAGCGCAAGCTGAGATGGAAGCACGCGACTATCCCGGGTATTTCCACCGGGTGGCGTTTCACTGTCCGGACGGAGTTGTCTACGTCGAGACGACCCGCCCCGAGCTCATCGCGGCCTGCGTTGCACTCATCGCACATCCCGACGACGAGCGCTATGCCTCGCTGGTCGGGAGCACAGTGACCAGTCCGGTATTCGGTGTCGAACTGCCTGTGCTGCCGCACGAACTCGCTGAGCCGGATAAGGGCACGGGCCTGGTTATGTGCTGCACCTTCGGCGACCTCACCGACGTCACGTGGTGGCGAGAGCTGCAGCTGCCGGCTCGGGTGATCATCGGCCGCGACGGCCGGGTCGTTCACGACAGGCCCGACTGGATCAACGATGCCGACGCCTGGGCCGAGCTCGCCGGAAAGACGGCGTTCGGCGCCCGCGAGGCTATGGTCGGACTCCTGCTCGGCTCCGGCGATCTAGAGGGCGCCCCGACTCCCACGCAGCGCAAGGCACTCTTCTACGAGAAGGGTGACAAGCCGCTGGAGATCGTCTCGACGCGTCAGTGGTACATCGGCAACGGGGGGCGCGATCCCGATCTCAAGCAAGCACTGCTGGCCCGGGGGGAGGAACTGGCCTGGACGCCGCCCCATATGAGGTACCGCTACGAAAACTGGGTCAGTGGGCTCAACGGTGACTGGCTGATCTCCCGGCAACGCTTCTTCGGAGTGCCTTTCCCGCTCTGGTATCCGGTCGGCGCCGACGGCGAGCCGCGCTATGACCAGCCCATTGTTCCAGCTGAGGACGCTCTGCCGGTTGATCCGAGCGCTCAGGCCCCGCCGGGCTACGCCCAGGATCAGCGTGGCGTGGCTGGCGGGTTCGTGGCGGAGCCCGACGTGATGGATACCTGGGCAACCTCATCGCTGACGCCTCAGATCGCATGCGGGTGGGAACGAGACCCCAACCTGTTCCGGCTCACCTTCCCGATGGACCTCAACACCCATGCCCACGAGATCATCCGGACTTGGTTGTTCTCCCGAGTCGTGCGCGCACACTTGGAGCACAACTCGCTGCCGTGGGCGCGCTCGATGATCAGTGGTTTCGTCACCGATCCGGACCGCAAGAAGATGAGCAAGTCACGTGGAAACGTCATTGTGCCGACCGATGTGCTTGCTCGCTACGGATCTGATGCGGTGCGTTGGCGTGCTGCCAAAGCCCGGCCTGGCTTGGATTCACCATTCGACGAGAAGGAGATGAAGGTCGGCCGCCGGCTTGCGCTCAAGGTGTTGAACGCCAGCAAGTTCGTTCTCGGTATCGGCACCGTGCATGATCTTGACGCCGTGACAGAGGCCGTTGACCGCGCACTGCTGGCCGAGCTCTCGACTGTGATCGACAACGCCACCGCGGCGTTCGACGGCTACGACTACACCGCCGCCTTGGAGATCACCGAGCGCTTCTTCTGGCAGTTCTGCGACGACTACCTGGAGCTGGTCAAGGAACGTGCGTACGGGTCAACGGGCGCGGGGCCGATGGGTCCGGCGCTGTCGGCACGAGTGGGGTTGACAGTGGCGCTGGACGTGACCCTCCGGCTGTTCGCGCCGATCATTCCCTTCGTCACTGAGGAGGTTTGGTCCTGGTGGCGGGAAGGCTCCATTCACGCGGCCGAATGGCCCACCGCAGCTGAGGTCGCCATCGACGGCAGTCCTGAGCTCTTGGACGATGTCGCGTCCGCGCTGGCGGACATCCGTGGTGCCAAGTCAAAGGCCAAAGTGTCGATGAAGACCGAGGTAAGCCTGGCCAAGATTTACGGGCCGGCTGAGGTCCTCAGCCGGCTCCGATTGGTCGAGTCGGATCTCCGGGCGGTGGGCCGGATCACCGGTGAGCTGAGCTGGGTGGAAGCCGATGGGCCGGTTGCGGTTGATGTCACCTTGATCGCTGCCGGGTGAGCGCACTCTGATGGACCAGAAGGTCACCCTGGTCACCGGCGCCTCGTCCGGCATCGGCGCCGCCACCGCCCGCCGCTTGCACGCGGCCGGATGTTTGGTTTACGCCGGCGCACGAAGGGTCGAAAGGATGCAGCAGCTCGATCAAGCGGGCATCCGGGTCCGGCCGCTAGATGTAACGAACGATTCGTCGATGACGGGGGTGATCGACGAGATCATTGCCGACAATGGCCGCGTCCACGTGCTGGTCAACAATGCCGGCTACGGATCGTACGGATCGGTCGAGGATGTTCCGCTCGCCGAAGCCCGCTACCAGCTCGAAGTCAACCTGATCGGCATGGCGCGCCTGACCCAATTGGTGCTGCCGCATATGCGGGCCGCAGGCACTGGCAAGATCGTCAACGTCTCCTCGATGGGTGGTCATTTCGGCGAACCATTGGGTGCCTGGTACCACGCAAGCAAGTTCGCGGTCGAGGGATTCAGCGACAGCCTGCGGCTGGAGTTGCATGAGTTTGGCATCGACGTGATCGTCATCGAGCCGGGCGCAATACGGACCGAGTGGGGTGGCGGCGCGGTGGAGAGCGCTGAACGATACTCCGGCAACTCTGTTTACGGACCTCAGGTGCGCGCCATGCGGGCGCTGTACAGCCATGCCGAGCGGCGGGGATCCCAGCCGGAAATCGTCGCCGATGTGATCTTGAAGGCGATCACCGCCGACCGTCCCAGGGCTCGGTACGCAGTACCGTTCACGGCCAAGGCAATCATCGCAGCGATGAATCTGGTGCCTGATCGCCTGATGGACGCCGGCCGGCGCGCCGTGATGCGACGGGTTCCAACGGCCGATAGCTAGGCGCTCTTCTCCCGGCGCTCCCGCTTGGCCAGCTTCTCGCGCGGCAGCAGAGTTGGCAGCGCCGAGTCCTTGACCACGTCGGCGTTGATGATCACTTGGGCGACGTCGTCGCTGCTGGGAACGTCGTACATGACATTGAGTAGCACTTCTTCCAAGATCGCCCGCAGCCCACGGGCACCGGTGCCACGCAGCAGGGCAAGGTCTGCGATCGCCTCGATGGCATCCGAAGTGAACTCCAGATCGACCCCGTCGAGTTCGAACAGCTTGCGGAACTGCTTGATCAAGGCGTTCCGGGGTTCGACCAGAATCCGGATCAATGCGTCCCGATCGAGCGGCCTGACCGAAGAGATCATCGGCAGCCGGCCGATGAATTCCGGAATCAGGCCAAATTTGATCAGATCTTCTGGACGCACGTCGGCGAACGGGTCGTCCGGCTCCGGCCTGCGCAGCGCGCTGTCGTTGTTGAAGCCAAGGGGCCGCTTGCCAATTCGCTGGCCGATGATGTGATCTAGCCCCGCGAAGGCACCGCCCACGATGAACAGCACATTCGTCGTGTCAATCTGGATGAAATCCTGGTGAGGATGCTTGCGGCCGCCTTGTGGGGGCACCGAGGCGGACGTGCCCTCCAATATTTTTAGCAGCGCCTGCTGAACCCCCTCACCGGACACATCGCGGGTGATCGACGGATTCTCGCTCTTCCGTGCGATCTTGTCGACCTCGTCGATGTAGATGATGCCGGTTTCGGCCTTCTTCACGTCGAAGTCTGCGGCCTGAATCAGTTTTAGCAGAATGTTTTCGACATCTTCGCCGACATAGCCGGCCTCGGTCAGCGCCGTCGCGTCGGCAATCGCGAACGGCACGTTGAGCATTTTGGCCAGTGTTTGTGCCAGATAGGTCTTGCCGCAGCCGGTCGGCCCGATCAATAAAATGTTCGACTTGCCCAGCTCGACACCATCGTCTTCGGCTCGACGGGCCGGATTTGCGGCTTCGGCCTGCACGCGCTTGTAGTGGTTATAGACCGCAACGGCCAGAGTCTTCTTGGCGTTGCTCTGGCCGATGACGTAGCCGTCGAGGAATTGGCGGATCTGGTGTGGCTTTGGCAGTTCCTCCAGCAGCCCGACCTCGCTGCCCTCGGAGAATTCCTCTTCGATGATCTCGTTGCAAAGATCAATGCACTCGTCGCAGATGTAGACACCTGGACCAGCGATGAGCTTCTTGACTTGCTTCTGGCTCTTTCCGCAGAACGAGCACTTCAGCAAGTCACCGCTCTCTCCGATGCGCGCCACACCGCCTCCTTTTCGAGCCCGTCCGCGCCGCTCGCTCACTCACCCTAACCTGACGCCTATGTGATGTGGAGCATATTTGGCGCCACGTCAGTGTGGCTTCGCCACTCAGACTGGGATGGCCTTCAAAGAGGTCAGCACCTCGTCGATAATCCCGTAGTCCAACGCCTGTTCAGCGGTCAGATACTTGTCCCGCTCGATGTCGCGGCTGACTTCCTCGGGAGTCTTGCCGGTGTCGATTGCCAGCATTTCCTCCATCAGTGAGCGGATCCGCAAGATTTCTTTTGCTTGGATCTCGATGTCGGATGATTGGCCGTAACCACCCTCCGTCGCAGGCTGATGAATCAAGATCCGGCTGTTCGGCAGGGCCAACCGCTTTCCTTTCGTGCCAGCTGCCAAGATCACCGCGGCCGCAGATGCTGCCTGACCGAGGCAGACGGTCCGCACGTCCGGCTTGATGTAGCGCATCGTGTCGTAGATGGCGGTCAGCGCGGTGAACGAGCCCCCGGGAGAGTTGATGTAGATCTCGATGTCGCGCTCGGCGTCCATCTGCTGCAGGCAGAGCAGCTGGGCCATCACCGCGTTGGCGATGTCGTCGGAGATGGGGGTGCCCAGGAAGATGATTCGATCTTCGAAGAGCTTGGTATACGGATCGATCCGGCGCATGCCGTACGAAGTGCGCTCCTCCCACTGCGGGATGTAGTAATCCATCGAGGGGGAGACCTGAGGAGCCCGCCCTGTCGGCGTCTCGAAGCGCGGTAGGCCAGAAATGTTGATCATGATGCGCTCCTCACTCATTCGGGGCGTCGGAGGGAAGCTGGGCGGCGGTTGGGTAGACGTGGTCGATGAAGCCGTAGTCAAGTGCCTGCTCCGAGGTGAACCAGCGGTCCCGATCGGAGTCAGCCTCGATCTGGGCGAGGGTCTGGCCTGTGTGTTCTGCAATCAACCGCTGCATTGTGGACTTGATATGGAGTGACTGCTCCGCCTGGATTCGAATGTCGCTCGCAGTGCCGCCGAGACCGCCGGACGGCTGATGCATCATGATCCGGCTATGCGGGAGGGCGAAGCGCTTGCCCTTGGTTCCGGCGCAGAGCAGGAATTGGCCCATTGACGCGGCCAGTCCCATTGCCACCGTGGCAACGTCGTTCGAAATCCAGCGCATCGTGTCGTAGATCGCCATTCCAGAGTCGACCGAGCCACCTGGGGAGTTGATGTAGAGGTAGATGTCCTTCTTTGGGTCTTCTGCGTTCAGCAGCAGCATCTGCGCACAGATTGCATTGGCGTTCTCCTCCTTCACCTCGGACCCCAAGAAGATGATCCGGTTCTGCAGCAACGCCTGATAGACGTTGTCATCGAGTCCGATGTTGCCGTTGCGACTTGCGGCGCGAGGCTGCATCACAGCAGCCAGAGGATTTTCGAGGTTAGCTTTCACGCCCCCGAACCTACGCCCGGGCGCGGACAGAATCCGCTGCGTTACGGTCGTGTTCGCTGTGGGCGCAGCGACCTTTGCCAGTTAGTCCGGGTCCGCCTGGGCGGGCTCTGTGGTCATTGGCAGGTCGTCCTGAGGCGCGGCCGATAGGTCGATGCGATCCCCGTTGCTGTCGGTGACGGTTGCCGCCGCAACAATCAGATCGAGCGCCTTCCCCCTGCGGATCTCCTGCATGTACTCATCGATGTGATGGGGGTGCTCCTTGAGATGGTCGGCGATCTGCTGTGGGCTGGCGCCCTCCTGACGAGCCTTGCCGAGGATGAGCTGAGTCAGGTCGTTCTGGTCCACGCTGAAGGCGTTGTCTTCGGCCACCTTGTCCAAGATCATTTGCGCCTTGAGGGTCTGGCGGGCGCGGTCTTGCAGGCCAGCCCAGAAGTCCTCCTCGCTCTGGCCCTCCTCGACCTCATCGAGATACTGCGCCAGGGTCAGCTGCGCACCCGCCAGTTGGCTCGTGATCTGCTCTTTCCGAGAATCGAGTTCGGCGGTGATCAGGTTCTCCGGCACCTCGATCTCGACCCTGCCGACCAGGTCCTCCAGCATGGCGTCCCGCGCCTCGGACGCCTGCTGCTCTGCGGCGGCTGCGGTGAGTTTCTGCCGGGTATCTGCGCGCAGCTCCTCGACGGTGTCGAACTCCGAGGCCGTTTGAGCGAAGTCGTCGTCCAGCGCCGGCAGCTCCTGCTGTTGAACCTTTGTGACTGTTACCTCGACGTCTGCAAGCTCGTCTTTGTATGGACCGCCGACCAGGGTCGATGTGAACGTCGTTGACTCCCCGACGGACAGGCCGGTCACTGCCTCGTCCAGACCGTCGAGCATCTGCCCGGAGCCGACGGTGTAGTCCAGGTCGGAAGCGGTTGCGTCCTCCAGCGGCTCACCATCCCGAGTGGCCAGGAGATTGATCGTGACCACGTCGCCGTCCTGCGCCGCGCGCTCCACGGTCTCTCGCGACCCGAACCGGCGGCGCAGCAAATCCAGTTGACCGTCGACCAGGTCCTCCGGCACCTCAACCGCGTCGACGGAGGCTGACAGCGTGCCGAAGTCGGGCAGCGAGAATTCAGGCCGGACGTCGACCTCGGCGGTGAACTCGATCAGATCACCGTCTTCGAGCTTGGTCACTTCCAGATCGGGCGAAGCAAGCGGGCGCAGCTTGTTCTCACTGATGGCCTCGGTGTAGAAGCCCTGCCACGAGTGGTTGAAGGCCTCCTGGATCACCACTCCACGCCCGAAGCGCTGATCGATCACCATGGGCGGAACCTTGCCCTTCCGAAAACCCGGAATGTTCACCGACTTGGCGATCTCGCGGTAGGCCTGATCCATGCTGGGTTTCAGATCGGTAAAGGAAACCTCAACAGTGATCTTGACCCGAGTGGGGCTCAACTGCTCGACAGTGCTGGGCACGCTGCTGACTCCTGGATGAAAGGGCGATGAGGCCGCCCGGACGAAGGCCGCGGCAATCCTACGGTCAGCCTCAGCTTGGCCCAAACATTGCAAGAGGCTCGGTTGCCGGGCGCACGAGTACCGGTCCGGCGCGTAGATTGGTCGGCACCGGCAGGTGCCCTAAACTCGACCATCGGACGCCTGGGCAGCAGGGGGGTTCCGGGGCGTAGCGCAGTGGCTAGCGCGTCTGCTTTGGGAGCAGAAGGTCGCAGGTTCGAGTCCTGTCGCCCCGACTCTGCGGATGCTGCGGTGACCGGTAGTCTCCATCAAGCCGCAATACGCGGGTGTAGCTCAATGGCAGAGCCCCAGCCTTCCAAGCTGGTCATGCGAGTTCGATTCTCGTCACCCGCTCCAAGCGACGTCCCTAGTCGGGGCAGCTTTCGCCATGCCCGCATGCGCCTTCAAAAGAGCGCACTGGGGCCCGGGCCACAACGTGGGCCCCTACCTTCTGGGCCACCGACCCGCCCTCTGAGCCCCAGCTTCGGAGGTCTGCGTCGAGGTGCGCCGGTGCGGATGGACCCGTTTGGCCGGAGTTTGCTCCTCACTCCGCGTGAGTGACCAGCTGAGTGATCACTATTGTGCTGAGGTCAGTTCAGCTGAGGTTCCGTACGCGTTGGCGGATCTGGTCGCGGATATATCGGACGTGGTCGAGGCTTATCCGGCCGGGTCGTCCGAACCCAGCCCTCGTAGTGTTTCTAATGGAAATTGCAGCACGTGTTGCCGCAGCCCAATCGCAGTGTCGATGCCCTCTCGGCATGGCCTGGACGGCGACGGAGACAATCCGTATCCGCTGCCGGCACTGCTGAGCGCCTAGCGGACCGACTGCTATAACCAAAGCCACAACGGTCTATGCCGAATAGGTTCAGGTGGAGCCTCGCTAAAAATCGGTGTGCCGGATCACCAACCTGGAAGAATCACTTTCACGCACAAGGCCCGCCATGCCGCTCCCCCTCGCACATTGGCTGCACAGCCCGAGCGGCGACGATTGCCGTCGCCGCCGGGGTCGCGGCCGCGGCGTGTGGGGTGGCGGAGGCGCCAAGCGTAGGGACCAAGCTAGTAGTGCTTGTCTTTGGGGATGCAGGATTAGAGATCGCAAGCTCATCAACCAAGAAGGGAACGAGATCATGCGAAAACTGCTCGGACTGGCACTAGTCGCGGGAATTGTCGTCGGGGTAAAGAAGTACCTCGACAACAACCCCGAAGCCAAAAGCCAGGTGAAAGAGCAAGCGAACAAGGCGATGGGACAGGCCAAGCACCTCGCCGAAGGAGCTGGCGAGAAGGTCAAGGCGCGGACATCCCAAGCTCAGGACCAGGTGGATTCGTTTACCGACTCTGCCACCCCCGGCTCGACAAGCTCGACATCGTCGGCAACCACGCCGATCGACCCCCGCTAGGGGAGCCCCTACGACGTTGTAGCCGGGCGCAGACGGTCCGCAGTCATGGGTCAGGTCGTTAACCAGGGCCGATCTCGTCCACTGGATCAAGTTGTGTCCGCGGAGGTTGTTCAAGTTTCCGGGAGGCCGCGCGGGAGGAGCGGCTCCGCGGCATACGAGGTTGATATTGAGCGAGCCTGGCTCGGGACGCCCGGCACACTTTGGGTTTGGAGGTCGCGCGGGCGGCCGCCGCCCAGCCATACGGCGCGCGAGTACGGCAGCAAAGTCAGTGTGTTCTGATAGCGAGTACTCCCCCGTGGCGTTCGCCGATTCAAGATGAACCAGCAGCTTGTCGCCTGCGGTGGCCGTCGCCTACCGCCGCTGCACTGGACACCTCATCTTTGTCTGCGAAATCGGCTTGCCGGACTCCTGGACGAGTTGTGTCGCTGTGGGAAACTCAGCAACGTAGACACATTGGCGAGCGCGATAAGCACAATCACCAAGCGTGAGCGTTACGGCTACTGCGCAAAGTGCCTCAAACCGAAGCCAGTCAGCACGGACTATGTGTGCCACGACTGCGTCGGCACCCCAGGCCGATACGCCGGCTGCGCAGTGTGTGGCCTGGCCATGGGATGAAGAGAGCGCCTGTTATGTCTGCTGGGCCGACTTGGTGGCTGATTGGCAATCGCCAACTGTAAGACGACCGTTATTCGCTGCGGCAAAGTTGGACCCATAGTGCACCCGAGCATCTGCTCATAGATTGAACGACGCCTCTGGCTCCAGTTGGTCGCGAGCTTGCGCAGCTCATCGAACGGCAGTTCCCGGTACCGATCGAGCAGGCCGGGCATCGGCACCTTGCGGCCGTTGTTGTTGTCGCGGACGAGCGCATTCACGATCCACCCGAGCACTAATGACTGCGTAGTGCACCTGCCGGGACCAACCAAGGACCTTGAGGTAAACCTTCGTCCGCTCCTCCCGCAAACGGTCTCACCGCTTCTCAAGCTCAAGCCGGAGCAAGTCGTACGGGCCGGTACCTATCACTGAAATGAGCTCCGCATCAATCAGAGCCTGATAGAGGTAGTCGGCGCCAGCATCCGCTCGCGAACGTCCAGTGTCTGCTCACAAACAGCGATTGCACGGCTCAGATTGCCCGCGTTCGCACAGGCGGCCGCAAGGTTGTTCCGCGCAGTCAGCGCGCGTAGCCGAGGCCGCACCCTCGCGGCCGACCAGGCTCACGTCCTGGCCGTACCCGGAGCAAATCGAACAGCAGCCGCGCCGGGCCCTTTGCGGGCCTTAAGCCAGAGCTGCAAGCGGGGTTCCAGTTCACCGGGTTCGCCGAGCCGGACCGTCAACTACCACGCATTCTCGTAGTCCAGTGTCAGAAAAGGCATGAACCCGACGTCAATGCCGGAATAAGGTTCCCGCGCGGCACGCGGGCCACCCCTTGGAGTTCCCGCTTTCGACTCGTATTTGCCTAGGTCGGCAATCGAGCACCTGGCCACGCGGGCCCCGAATGTGCCCCGAGCATCCGTTGCTGTCGGTCACCGGCGCTCACTCGCACTGTCGGTGACCGGCGCTCACTCGCACTGTCCCGACCAGGTGCAACGGCCAGCGCGGAGGCATTCTCAAGCAGATAATGCGACAGAACCGCGGTCGCCAACGTCAGCGACCGCCTGCAGTTCAGCGGTCAACTGGATGACAACCCGATCTGCCAGCACCCCGAAATGCTAGGCAGCATGAGCGGGAGCCCTGAGCTGCGAGTCCGTCTCTGTCTAGGACGAGGAGCTGTCCGACCTGCATGCCCGAGCCTTCGGCAATCGCGTGGGCGAGGTCACGCCGTGGGCGAGCCGGCTGAGCCGGCACAGTCTCACGTGGATTGGCGCCTTCGACAGTGAAACGCTTATTGGCTTCGTCCACGCCTGCTGGGACGGCGGCCTACGTGCATTCCTCTCGACACGGTCATCGACGCGGTGTACCAGCGCCGCGGCCTCGGCCAAACCCTGGTGCAGGCTCTGATCGAGCAGGTGAAGGATTCGAGCAGCGAGTGGCTACACGTTGACTACGAGCCTCAGCTTTTCCGACTTCTACACAAAGGCTTGCGGCTTCCGCACGACTCCGGCCGGACTCCTCCGCCTCCCCGCCTAACTCCTAGTCCCGCCCGACGGCGGTGGCCCGCCGCTGAGTCGGAGCCGGCTCAGTGCGTAGAACCGTGCGCAGACTATCGTCGGTGAGTGCCTGAGGTCTGCCTGGAGCCGATGAGCGATCGGGAGTACGCGGAGTTCCGTGAGCGCAGCGAGGTCAGCTATGCGGCTGAGATCGCCGCGTCGCGGGCTGTGCCGTTACCGGAGGCTCGTCGCCAGGCTGCCGAGGACCATGAGCGGCTGCTGCCGGAGGGAGTGCGCACCCCGGGCCACTACCTGTGGACGGCCTACGACGGCAACGAGCCCGTCGGGGACCTCTGGCTGCACGTGGAACCAAAGCCGGATGGTCTTCACGCCTTCGGTTACGGGTTCGAGGTGCGCCAGGGACTTCGCCGGCGCGGCTATGGCCGGGCGATAACCGCGGTGGCCGAGCAAAAGTGTCGCGAGATGAATGTCGTGTCCATCGGCCTGACGGTGTTCGGCCCCAACAAGGCGGCACAGAGATTGTATGAGGACTTGGGCTTTGAGGTCACCGTGCTTCAAATGCGCAAGTACTTATCGACGGCGTGACCGATCGTCGACGCCTAGCCTTGAGGGAGCACGGAGGGGGCACGCGAAGCGCACAACCCGCAATTACACGGCAGACGTTGCAAGGTTCCGCACTCACTGGCCCCTGATCAGGGGTTGACGTTCTGGCGACCGCTCAGCCGATTCACTAGGCTTTCCTTTCAAGGCGGTGCACTCCTGGGTGCGGCCTGCGGTCCACAATGGCGGCATGGAGGAGCCGGACGAAGCACGCTACGGCGTATTCCTCACGCCGGACGCGAAGACCAGCGCCGCCGTCACCACCATCACCAGCTTCGTCCAGGCGCAGTTCGGGCTGGTGTCGGCGCGACGATTCCCACCACACGTCACTCTGGCCGGCAACCTGCCTCTGGCTGTCGGTGAAAGCGAGCTGTTCGCTGTGGTCGGCTCCGTCGCCGCCGTCCACCGCACTTTTCAAGTGCACAACAGCGGCATCGACCGTTTGGGCGAAAGCGTGGTCTTCAACGTCCACAACGAGTTGGATGGGACACCGAACACCGCACTCGTCGATCTCGCCGCCGACCTGACGCGAGACCTGCGGCCGCTGTTGCGGACCACGGATGAACTACCGGCAGATCTGCGTGGCCGCGACAGTTGGCGGGGCCACCTATCCCTGGCCAGCCACGAACTGACCGACCGCGTCGACCTTCGGGAAGAAGTAGAACTGTTCATTCGACAACTGGAGACCCCCTACCCGAGCGGCTTCGAGGCGGCCACCGTCACTGTCTATCGGCTGTATCGCTCCGATTGGAGCGGCTCGTGGTGGACGGACTTTAAGTGGGAACACGGCCGCTCGTTCAGCCTCGCTAGATGAGCGAGCAGAGTCAAGCGGGTTGATCCCGGAATCGAACACGAGCCGGACCGCCGGGCCACAGTCGGGCCACAAGCAACGGTCGCTGAGGGGCAATTGCGGTCACACTGACCCTGTTTGCGCACGTGAACACGTCAGAAGGCGGCTCAAGGCTTACTTCACATTCGTTTACCCGTGGGTGACCGTAATGGCCAGAGTTGATGCGGGCACTGCTTGACACCGTGACGAACCACTCGCACTTCAGGTGTATGGCCTAGCGCGTGAAACTGGTGCCTAATGACACTGAGAATTGCCTGAAGGGCCCGGCTTGGGACCGTTACCGCCGACGATCAATGCGGTTCGGGGCTCGTTACCGCGTCCACCAAGCCCACGGACTGTCACAGAATGCCCGATTCGACGGTCAACCTGGACGATTCTCTGATCTCGATATGTATGGCCCATGCGCCTCGCTGGCGCAGCGGGAACGTCGCCGGCATCCGACGGGACCATCGAGGAGGTCGCAGCTGCTTACGCACCACGCATTCAGAGCTGCCGCGTCGGCCGGCGGCTAGTTTGGGACACATGCTCAGCGCCGGCTTCGATCTTCCAAGTCGTCCACCAGGAATGGTGGATCTGCCGGTCGCCGTCTGGAGCGAGCCCGTGGTTCTCCCGACGTACCTGCCGGAAGAGCCGAGCCACTATCCGGCGTACTTGGACCGGAGGGTATATCAGGGATCTACGGGCCGCGTGTTCCCGCTGCCGTTCCACGACCGGATCAGCGAGACCCGCAAGGCCCATCGGTGGCTCGGGCTGCACATGGAGAACGCGTACCTCCGGCTGCTCGTCCTGCCGGAGCTCGGTGGCCGGATTCAAGTTGCGCTGGACAAGCGGAGCGGTTACCCGCTGTTCTTCGCAAATCCGGTGATCAAGCCAGCCCTGGTGGGCCTGGCCGGACCCTGGCTCGCAGGGGGTGTCGAGTTCAACTGGCCGCAACACCACCGCCCGGCAACGTTCCTTCCGATGGCCTGGGATATTGACGTGGGCGATGGCACAGTCTGGTGCTCCGACCACGACCCATTCCACCGAATGAAAGGCATGCACGGCATTCGGCTGCGGCCTGATTCCACGGTCATCGAGCTCAAGGTCCGACTGTTCAACCGAAGCGATGAACCACAGACGTTCCTATGGTGGGCGAACGTCGCAGCGGAGGTTCACTCCGAATATCAGTCGTTCTTCCCGTCCGACGTGACGACGGTTGCCGACCATGCCAAGCGGGCGGTAAGTACCTTCCCGGCCGCATCCGGCCTGTACTACGGCGTGGACTACCCGGCTCGACGCCACCTCGACAGCCGTCCGGACAGCGGGATACGAGTGCCCGGAGACCGATTGGACTGGCCGCGCAACATCCCAGTTCCGACCTCATACATGTGCCTCAATTCAAGCGGCGACTTCTTCGGCGGGTACGACCATCGCGCTGCGGCCGGCTTCGTCCACTGGGCCGACCATCACTACGCTGTGGGGAAGAAGCAATGGACCTGGGGCGATGAGGCCTTTGGCCGCGCCTGGAATCGGAACCTCTCCGATGAGGCTGCCGCTTACATCGAGCTAATGGCGGGAGTCTTCACCGACAACCAACCCGACTTCTCTCACCTTGCGCCGGGTGAGACCAAGAGGTTCTCTCAGTACTGGTACCCCGTGGTCCGGACCGGGCCGATCGTAGCTGCCAGTCAAGAGGCGGCGCTCGGCGTCGAAGTTGAGGCGGGGCGCACGGCGCTGCGCTTCGCCGGGAGCCGCGACCTCGGTGCGGTCGACCTCGTTGTTCACGACGAGCGGGGGCTGCGCCTGCACGCTTCTCGCTTGGATCTGGGGCCAGAGCGTCACCAGGCAGTGGTGATCAACACTGCGGGCCCAATTTTCGTCGCGCTACGCCAGGGAACCCGCACGCTGCTCAGTTGGAAAACGCCGCACATCATGGGCGCTGCAGATCTCAAAGCCATTACCAAACCGGCGCCAGCCATCGAGCCCGCTCGTGAGCCGGCCCCACCTGGGGAGGTCGGTTCGGTCGAGGAGCTCTATCTGATTGGCCGGCACCTCGAGCAGTACCGACACGCCACCCGCTCGCCGGAGGCGTACTGGCGGGAGGCGCTGAGCCGGGACCATGGGCACTCAAGGACTCACACCGCGCTTGGGGCCAAACGCTACCGGGAGGCACGTTTCGACGAGGCGTTGCAGCATCTAGAGGCGGCTGTCGCCCGACTGACAACCCTCAATCCCAACCCGGAAGACGGCCGAGCACACTACATGCTCGGTTTGACATTGGTACGGCTGGGCCGCGACGGCGAAGCGTACGCCGCCTTTGCGAAGTCAACATGGCTGGACGCGTGGGTCGCTGCTGGCAGTCACCAGATGGCGATCATCGACGCTCGACACGGCCGCGACGACCTGGCGCTCGAACGTGCGATGGCGGCCGTGCGGGCACGCCCAGACCACCTGCAGGTACGGGACCTATGCGTTGTGCTGCTTCGTCGGCTTGGCCGTACGGATGAGGCAGAACACCTGCTGACAGAGACGCTGGCTTTGGATCCGCTCGACATATGGGCCCTGTACCTTGCCGGACGACTCGAGCCGAAGCATGGTCAGTTCGAGGCCCAGACGCTCGTCGATGTCGCGCTGGAGAGCGCCCGGGTAGGGCAGCTTCGTGCCGCCGTGGAACTGCTGGAAAGCGCGCAGGTCTCCGACAACACTGCCCGCCCGCTCGGCCAGACAGCCTGTGCGCTCATTGCCGACTATCACATGGCCGTAGTGCTTGACCGGCTGGGTGAGACCGGCGCGGCGGCTGCAGCGCGAGCCCGCGCACGACGCGGGGACCGCATGTGGAACTTCCCGTCACGCCTAGATGACGTGGCGGCCCTCCAAGCGGCCCTGGCCGCCGATCCGGCCGATGCAACGGCGGCCGCACTGCTCGGTCACTGGTACTACGCGCATGACCGCGCGGGCGATGCGCTCGCGCACTGGCGACGCTCCGTGACGCTGGACCCGTCCGACCCGGTGGTGTGGCGCAATCTTGGCGTCGGCACATACAACCATGATCATGATGCCGAAGCGGCCAATGCAGCATACGAGCGGGCCCGAAGCGTCGCACCAGGAGACGCCCGGCTGCTGTTTGAAAGCGATCAGTTGCTGAAGCGAATGGGCGCCCCCACCGATTCCCGTCTCCGCCGCCTGGAGGAGCGGCCCGACTCGCTGACCGCGCGCGACGACCTGGCAGTGGAGTATGCCCATCTGCTGGTGACCGTTGGCCGCCCAGGGGAAGCGCTGGCGGTATTGCAGGAGCGCCGGTTCCAGCCCTGGGAGGGCGGTGAAGGCGAGGTCCTGCGGGCTTGGGAGCGGACCCAGCTCTCCCTGGCGGAGGCAGCCCTGGGGTCGGGTGATCCCACGGCAGCCGTAAACCATGCGCGGTCTGCCCTGGATACGCCGGAGTCGCTAGGCGAGGCCCGCCATCCGCTCGCGAACCCGGCCCAGCTGCTGCTGGCCCTCGGCAACGCGCTGGAGGCGGACAACGATCCGGAGGGGGCGGCTCGATGCTGGCGCAGGGCGGCCGAGGCGCGCGGCGACTTCAACGAGATGACCCCGCGTTCCTACTCCGAAAACACCTACTACTCGGTGCTAGCCGCGCAGCGGCTCGCTGAGATGGCGTATGCCGAAGAGCTCATGACGGGCCTGGCCGCACATACTGAGCTGCTAGCCCGGACACCCGCCAAGATCGACTTTTTTGCGACCTCGCTGCCGGCTCTGCTGCTCTTCGACGATGATCCCCAACAACGACAGGATCTCCTCGTCGAGCTGCTCCGCGCCCAGTTCGCCCTACTCGCCGGTAACCACGCCGGAGCCCTGCGCCACCTCAATACCGTCCTCGGTGCGGATCCGAGCCATGAACTTGCTCTGGACCTTGCCGGCCGCCTCGAACATCTAAGGAGCCGGTCATGACCTACAGTCCCGTGCCACCGTGAGCTGGATCCTGCCAACCGCGACTGCCCGGTATGTGGTCGACCTCGCAGCGGGGGACGTCGGTCCTGTGCTGCAGGACTGGACCGATAACGAAATCCGCACCTGGACACCGAACGACCAGCACAGCTTCGACACCCCGGCGGATCGACTGCCCTCCGAACTGTCCGCCCTCGGCACCAGGCAGGTTCGCGGCGCCGATTTGATCGTCGACCATGGCAGCGCGCTGGTCGGAGCTCGGCTGGTCTGGCCTCCTGGGAGTGTTGACTTCATCGAGGACGGGCCGCTGAGCCGGCTCACCGTGCGGGGCCACGACACTACAGGTGATCTTGAGCTGGTGCTGGTGATTGAGGCGTCGCGCGAGCACGACGTGGTGAGCAAGCAAGTGAAATTGTTCAACAGCGGGAGCCGAGCGATCACACTGTCGCGCGCTTTTGGACCGGCCTGGGAGCTGCCGATCGGTCCGGGCGCGGTCGTGGACGTCTTGGGTGGTGACTGGGGTCGGGAATTCACGCCGTACCGGATCGGCCTGCCAGTGGGTGAACTTTCTCTGGGCAGCCGCCAGGGCATCACCTCCCATCTCTATGCCCCGGTGGTCAGGGTGGCGGCCACGAGTGATCCCGACGGACCGTCATACAGCATCGCGCTGGGGTGGAGTGGCTCGTGGCGACTACTGCTAGATTCGCCGCCTTTCCGTGAACGGATTCGGGTGGCCGGCGGTGTCGACGACGAGTCCACCGTCATCCGGCTTGACCCGGGCGAGGCGTTCACGACTCCGCCCACCCTGGGCGTCTATGCGCCGGACGGTGCGGCAGGTGTACGGCGTCGTTGGCACGACTACCAGCGCGGCTGGCTGGCCCGCGACCTCGATCCTGTACAACGCCCCATCGTCTACAACTCCTGGTACGCCACCGCGTTCGACGTCCGGCCCGACCACCAGCTCGCCTTGGCCGCTCGCGCCGCTGAGCTCGGAGTCGAAGCCTTCGTCCTCGATGACGGATGGTTCGCCGGCCGCACCGACGACCGGAGCGGCTTGGGCAACTGGTGGCCGGACCCGGTGACGTTCCCGGACGGGCTCGACCCGCTGATCTCCGGGGTGTTGGACCACCGCCTGCGCTTCGGCATCTGGGTCGAACCCGAGGCGGTAAGTCCGGACGCGGACGTGCTGCGGGACCATCCGGACTGGATCTATCGCGCGGGTGACAGGCCGCTGATCACCGTACGCAACCAGTACGTCCTCGACTTCGGGCGACCCGAGGTGTTGGCGTGGACGGAAGGCTGGCTGCGTCGGCTGCTTTCTGACCGGCGGATCACCTATCTCAAATGGGATATGAACCGGCCCGTCAGCGACGGTGGTCGGCCCGGCGACATCCACGGCCGGCAGTGGGCAGTTCAACATGCGCAGGGCTACCACCGCGTGATGCGGATGGTGCGCACCGAGTTTCCGCATGTCACCGTGGAGGCGTGCAGTGGGGGCGGCGGACGCATAGATCTGGCGGTGCTCGGCGTCAGCGACGTGGTATGGCCAAGCGACGAAACCGGACCGCGGGACCGGCTCGCCATCCAGCACGGCTTCTTATCCGTCTATGGGCCACACGTGATGAGCTCGTGGGTTACCGATGAGCCCGACCACCGCGACGTGGAGCCGGCGACTCTGGAGTTCCGCTTCGTCGTCGCCATGGCCGGAGTGCTGGGTGTGGGCGCTGACCTCTTGAACTGGAGCGAACGCGATCGAGCTCGGGCGGCCGAGCTGTTGGCGTTATATCGCAAAATCCGCGGGACAATTATGACGGGCCGCGTCGAGCCGCACGGCAACCCAGCTGATCTGGTCTATGCGCTCGAGTACGGCACCCCGGAGCAGGCCGTGCTGCTGTTGTACGGCCGCGCCCACCGTCCGACGGAGGTATACATCCGGGCCCGAACGCTTGACCCGAGGCGTCGGTATCGGATCGCCCCCACCGGCACAGAGTTGGACGGAGCGGAGGCGGCAACGGGTGTCCACGTCCCCTTCAGCCTTGCACCCGATGCAGACGTCGTCGTCCTCGACGCACTCCGATGAAATCCACGATCTGGCAGCGGGTCCCATTGAGCGTGCGCACCGACCCTGTGTTAGGAGGACGCTGGACCTCGCTCCGCTCATTCGAACGCGAATGGCTGTGGACCAATCCCGATCCCGAGATTGCCTCAGCCCGCATGCGGGTCCGCCCCGGTTCCGCGTTCGTGGATGCCGGTGGCGCAGAGGAGTGCTTCCCAACCGTTCGAGGGGAACCGGACCACGGTGACGCCTGGAGCAGGACCTGGTCGACTGACAGCGCCGAGAGCACGGTGGATATCCCGCATATGGGCCGACTCAGCCGGCGTATCAGCGGTCACGACCCGGTCGTTGTCGAGTACGAGGTCACCGGGCGACCGGGAACCCCGTTTCTGCACGCGCTGCATGCACTGCTGGACCTGAGCTCGACGGCCCGGTTAACCATGCCAGGCTCCCCGCGAATGACCGTCCTCGATGTCGACGACCCCGAGCGCGAATGGCCGGACGGACTCGACACATTCGGCCCCGACGACGGGACGGCCATCTGCGCACTGGTGCCGGGGTGCCACCAAGTCGCCGTCGTCGATGGCGAATATGTCCTCCAGTTCGCCTGGGACTCCGAGGAAGGTGCGGAGCTGTGCTCCCTCCTGCTGTGGCGGAACCTGGCCGGCTGGCCGGCGCAGCGACCGTACCGCTCGATCGGTATCGAGCCGATGGTCGGTCGAGCTGCTGACTTGTCGGCCGCGGACTCGAGCGTCTGCGCTCGGATCGGGCCCTCAGGCCATTTCCGTTGGGTTCTCAGACTAAGTTGCCAACGCGTCCTCGCTTAGAAGCGGTGGTCGGCGGCAGGTATGACCGAGTCGCGAGCTGCATCTACCTGACCCTCGATCGCTGGGGTGCCGGGCCGTCGTGGCCGGGCACTAACCCCAACCGTTCTGTCATTGCTTAGTCAGCGGTCCGGATTTGGGGGTCATTGGCGTCGCATCGAAGGGCGGGATGATGACCGCGCTCAAGTCTGGATCAGTCGGGTCGTCCCATGGGTATAGCGGCCGGCTGATGTTGTGATAGGTCAACCTTTCGTGATTCAGATCACTCGCACCCGGTGTCAAAGCCATGAACGCCGACCCGGCGTCCTCTGCTTGACTCGGGAACAGGTAGCCATTCTTGACGACGACTGCGTTATAGGGACTTGTGTCGACGAGGTCAGGGCCCGAGAGGTTGCCCGAGGTTGCCGGATCGCCGGGACGGATGAAGGCCTTACGATCTGCCTGAACCGCAACATCAATGTTGCCTTGGCGGAGCAGAGCTTCGACTGGTCGGCCGTCGGCGTCTGCCGTCAGGCTGACCACATTCCACGGGCCTGCAACTGACCGGCCATAGCGTTCGTCATGGCTTGCTCCGATGCCGCGGTCGACGACGCCGCCGACGCCGGCCTGAATTGCGTCTTGGAGAGCATCTGGATCCCAGAGTCCAGCGAACAGGAACCGTAGCCCAGCGTCCGCCACGGCGGTGTTGGATATCGTCTTTTCAAGCGCGTACGTACCATCTCCGGTTGCTCCGGCGGTGACGTTGTCTCCGGAGTCGCTGATGTAGAGCGGCCGGCTGGAGTTTCGAAGGGCAAAGCGGAGGGCTTCGTCCCAGCCGCCGAAGTGGTCTGAGACGATTTGGAAGTCGCGATGTCGTGTCCAGAAGCCCTGAGCTAGTTCCTCCGCTGCGGCGGCTGCGGCGGAGCGGTCCCAGGCTGTGGTGAGCACCGCTGCCGCATTGCGGGGTTCGTCGGCCCAGAAGAAGCCGACGCACATAGCGGCGTCGATGAGTTGGTGTTTGTCGATTGTGGGGAGCTGGGCTCCGAAGACCGACTTGCCTGGTTCAACGACGGTCGAGGTGCGTTCTCCGGGCAGGAGCGCTGGGATTCGGACCCAGGCTTTGAACGGTTTTCCACCGTGCTCGAGTACCTCAAAAAGGCGGCGCACGGCGCGTTCACGAGTTTCGGCGTTGTCGATGTGCGGAGAATGACGGTGGAACGCTGCAAGATCTATAAGCTCGGCAAGTTCACGGGAGATGGTGCCGTGGGGATCGAATGAGCCTGAGAGGACCGCCTCTGGGCCCACGACATCGCGTACGCGGCGGATCCAATGCTCCTCCGCGCGATGTCGGCCCAGCACGTTCATGGCGCCGTGCATTTCCAGCCAGACACCGTCCACCGGTCCAACGTTGGCGAGACGCGCAGCCATCTCATTCTCCAGGGCGTCATAGACGTCTGGATCGATGGGGCCAGCGGGGTTGCAGTTGGCCGTCAAGGTTCCGACGAACTCGACTCCTGGCGCCCACTGCTGAACGGGATGGTACGCCACAATCTCGGCTCCACGCCGAACTTCGAAGTCATCGAGGGAGGTGACGTGCTTGCTGAATGTGCTGCTTTCGATGCTGATGCCACAGATAGCGATCTTCACTAGATTCCCTTTCAGCGATGAGGTTTGGGGATTTAGGGCGCCACCAATTGCAGGCGAGCCGACGAAGCTTCGGAGCTGGTCGGCTGGTCCGAGAACTCGGAGCTGCGGCTGACGATCGCGACACATGATGGGCAGACTCGACGAACTTAGCTGGACCGACATGCGCAGATTCATCTCACCCCGAGGGACCGGCCCAGCCTTTGTGAGCGGTGCAAGTGTCAGTGTCGTTTGGCAGAGACCTCTGCGCGTTGTCCTTTGTGACGGTGATCGGCGCGATCAGCTAGGACTGGACCTTGACGGCGCCTTTGTCGGCCGCAGTGGTCGTTCCGGCGGTGGGCTTTTGTCTGGTCCTTCGGCAGCCAAGATCCGCTGGACTCGCGAGAAGCGCGCCAAGCTATGCGTCGCGGCGCTGTTCAAGAGCGGGCCGAGATCACCGGCTGAGATCGGACGCTAAGGACCTACGCAGCCCTCCGGCAACCTCGCTCCGTCGACCACTGCCCGCGCCCCCGTCGATGAGTTCGCCATGCGCCGGGCCGATGGCCCAGAACATCGCGTAAACCGCGTGCTCCTGTCCGCCCACGACGCCTTGAGGACGACCACGCGGCTGTGGAACGCGTCACCCTCGCTGAACAGTGGGCACCCGGATCCCTCCGGCTTCAATGCGCGGAGTGTCCTGACTCTCAGCAGCCGACCGAGACAAGTACTCGGCAGATAGCCCGAGGCATCAGCTCTGTCCAGCGCCCTCGCCGATGACGACAGTCCAGGGTCGGATCGTCCATGAGGTGACCAAGCCGTTGTGAACGTAAGGATCGCCGTCAGTGAAGCGCTCAATAATGGAGCGATCGTCTGTCCGCCACACCAGAACCGCTCGATCAGCTGGCTCCGCAAGCGCACCTGCGAGGATCAGGTCCCCACGGCTATGGGCTTCCCGAGCCAGTGCTAGATGGGCGTCCCGGAAGGCGGCGCGCCGAGCTAGATAATCATCAACCAGTGCGTATTCCAGCAGGTAGTAAGCCATGTGGAAAGTCTGGTACGGGCTGCCCGCTCCGGCCCTTTGTGACGTCGTCGTTCACCGCGCACTTGCGGCTGACACAGTGTTGACTCCAGCCTCGAGCCCCCCGGCACACCAATGACTGCGTCCCCTTAAGGATTGGGGCTGCCAGCGGTCACGTGATTCACCCAGACAGTGACCGGTTGTCATAGCTTTTCGTCAAAGTCGTGACGACGGCAAAGTCAGCGGGCCTTTGACGCCGTCGCCCCGGATGACATCAGAGATTGAAAGTTGACGCGATGGACTGGATGGGTTGGGCGGTCTTCGGAATCATTGCCACCGCCACGCTGACCGCTGTGATGATCGGCGCCCAACTCGCCGGACTCACTCGCCTTGACTTGCCAATGATGCTCGGCACGCTACTTGTCGCTGATCCCGACCGGGCGCGGGTGGCAGGCTTTTTCATTCATCTGTTCAACGGTCAGGTATTTGCTCTGGGATACGCGGCTGCGTTCGCGGCTGGGGGAGCGTCTTCTTGGTGGGCCGGAGGGCTGCTCGGCATGCTCCACGGAGCGGTGGCGCTAATGGTGATCGTGCCGCTGCTGCCGGGGGTGCATCCACGCATGGCATCTGAGCGAGCCGGACTGTCCAATGGTGCGGCGCTCGAGCCGCCGGGTCTGTTATGCCTGAATTACGGCGGCCAAACGCCGGTTGTCACCATGCTGGCTCACGTGGCGTATGGGGTTGCCCTGGGGATACTGCTCGATCCGTCGTAGCGTCCCGAATGGCAAGTGCCGCCTGAATCAGCGTGGCGTGGGTAAGTGCCTGCGGGTAGTTGCCCAGCAGTCCGCCGGTCGCCGGGTCAACCTCCTCGCTATAAAGGCCGAGCGGCCCGCCGAAGTTTGTCAGATTCTCTAGGAGTGCGGTGGCGTCGTCGACGGCGCCGGTCACAGCTAGCGCTTGGACAAGCCAGAACGAGCACGGCAGGAACGCTCCCTCTCGTCCGGCGAGCCCGTCCTCGCCGGGCGGATAGCGGTAAAGCAGTGGTCCTCCGGCTGCTAGCTCGCTGCGGATTGCGGCGATCGTGGCGATCGTGCGAGGCGAGTCCGGTCGCTCAATACCGATAAGGGGCAGTACGAGCAGCGCTGCGTCGAGATCGTGTCGTCCGTAGGCGCGTACGAATATGCCACGGTCGTCGTCCACGCCCTTAGCGGTGATGTCAGCGCGTATCGCATCGCGCTCATGAGTCCAGCGCACGCGCCTTTTGGCGGACGCCTTGTGGCTGGTGGCGATGCCTAGCGCGCGGTCGAGCGCCAGCCATGCCATCAGCTTGGAGTGCACATAGTGGGCCGGCTCCCCCCGTACCTCCCACAGACCGGCATCCGGGTCCCGCCAACGGTCCGCGACATGGTCGGCCAGCGCTTGTGCGGCCCGCCAGGTCTCACCGTAAAGCCGATGGCCGGCTCGGACCATGAGCCACATGGCGTCGAGGACCCAGCCGTATCCGTCCAGTTGATGCTGTTCACGTGCGCTATTGCCAAACCTGACCGGCCGGCTGTCAGCGTAGCCAGGCCATTGTGGGATCTCGCGATCGGACGGCGCGGGGCGTCCGTGCAGCGTTAGCAGAACCGGTAGACGGGGTCGGTCGAGACGACTGGCGTGCAATAACCAGTACAGAAAGGCGCGGGCCTGCTCTGCTAGACCGACGCCAAGAAAGGCGCCGATGCCGATGCTGGCATCGCGCGGCCAGGCGTAGCGGTAGTCCCAGTTGCGCCCGCCTCCGGGCAGCTCCGGCAGCGAAGTGGTCGGCGCCGCGACCGGTGCGCCGGACGGCGAGTAAGTCAGCAGGCGCAGGGTGATGAGGCTGCGTTCAACGGTGTTGGTGAAAGGTCCGCCAAACTCGATTCCCGATGACCAACGACGCCATCTAGCCTCGTCCTCGGCCAAAGCGCGCCAGGCGGCCTGTGGCGAAACGTGGCTCAGCGGACCGCGGTAAGTTGCGTTCAGCACAACGGTAAGTGGCCTGTCTGGTTCGAGCACGACCTGCTGCATTCCGCCCGGTCGGAGGGCCACGTCACGATCGACCGTGAGCGACAAGGCTGTTCCTTGATCCTCGCAGACAAGCGCCGTACGCGTAGCGCGGACCTTCGGCCCACGCCGCTCGATGCCAAACCGCGGGTCGAAGGACACGGCACAAGTAGTGGTGCCACCGCGCACTTCCAACCGGCGTACGAGGCAGAAAGTTGGCAACAACGATGCTGTGACGTCGCTGATCATGCCCTCCGTGAGCAGCATCTCCGTGCTACCGACACGCCATGTTGTTTCCAACACTGTTGACCCAGGGCGATAGCGCCGGTGCACGACCTCTGCCTCGTCGATTGGGCCGAGACTGAAATGGCCGCCTCCCGGCCCAGCGATTAGCGCGCCGAAGACGGGCTCACCATCGAACTGCGGAAGGCACAGCCAGACGATGCGGCCATCACCATCGACTAGCGCCGCGGTCCGGGTATCCCCGAGAAGGGCCAGATCACCGATGGCAGGACTGTCGTTCACCACGGCGGAGCCGCCGTTGCGACGAAGCACAGCGTTAGGCTCCGACCCACCGCGTCATTACATCAGACCCCCAAATCGATGCTTGACAACCGCTCGACCATGGCAACAGAGCTGCAGCACGATGGATCTGGAACGGGCCCGATCGTCACAGGATGGGAGCGTAAGCGGGTGCAGCAGCTGCTCGTCAACCTCGGCGGACCGGACAGATGATCATGAGGCCCAGCGGGATGCGGCTTATCCGGCGTCAACGTCATGCTTGATAGACCACTCACCACTTGGCGGTACATGATGCCCGTAAGGATGCGACCCACCGATGACAGACGGTTTAAGGGCCTGCCGCTGCCGGCGGGGGTGACCGTGACGCACATCGGCGGTTTGGGATGGAATGCCCTGCAGGACCTGGAGTATCCGGCTCTCGTCCTTCATGAGGAGCAGCTGGTCCAAAACATCGCCACGATGGCCGACTATTGCCGCCGCCATCGGGTCGAGTTGGCGCCGCACGCCAAGACCTCCCTATCGCCGCAGCTGATCCGGCGGCAGATGCAGGCTGGAGCCTGGGGAGCGACAGCCGCCACCGCGGCGCAGGTCAGGGGTCTGCTGGCTATCGGTGTCCCACGCATCTTGATGGCGAATCTGCTCGTCGATCCTGTCACGATCCGCTGGATCGTGACCCAGGTGCTCGCTAAGCAGGACACGGGCTTCTTTTGCTACGTCGACAGTGTCACCTCGGTCGAGCTGCTTGACCGGGAATGCGGCCAAGCAGGTCCGGCCGGCCCGCTGAACGTGCTCGTGGAGGTTGGATATCTGGGCGGTCGAACCGGTGTACGGAGCCTCGAGGATAGCCTCGGCGTCGCGCGGGCGGTCAACCAGTCCGACCACCTGCGCCTTGTCGGCGTAGCTGGCTTCGAGGGCCTGATGGGCGGGGCCGGCGAACCGCCCATCGGTCTCGACGCGTATCTCGACTCGATCGCTCAGACAACACGTCAGTTGAAGGAGGCGGGCCTTTTCACCGCCGACCGGGCGCCACTGGTCAGTGCCGGCGGCAGCTCGTATTTCGACCGGGTCGTTGCCTGCCTCGGTCCCGATCGCTTCGACTTTCCGGTGCAGACCGTTCTGCGAAGTGGTTGCTACCTCACTCACGACCACGGCATCTATCGGCGCACGTCACCCTTTGACGGGCGCGGGACCCCGGAGGGCCCACAGCTGAAGCCGGCGCTGGAGTTGTTAGCCAGTGTGCTGTCGCGGCCGGAACCAACTCTTGTGATCGTGGGCTTCGGTCGACGTGACGCACCCATCGATGATCAACTTCCCGTCGTCCTTGGAAGATACGGTCACGACCGTCGACGAATCGACGTGCCGGGGGCGCAGGTCACAAAGCTCAACGATCAGCACGCTTTTCTCCAAATACCAGAGCAACTCGAGGTCAGCTTGGGCGAGCTGTGGTCGTTCGGAGTCAGCCATCCCTGCGGTGCGTTCGACCGGTGGCCCGCGATACCCCTGGTCAACAACAGCCATCAGATAACTGGGGCGGTAACCACGGATCTCTGATCCACCAGGAAGGTTGATTGTTCCCGAGTACAGCCCGGTTAGACGTAGACATTCACTATGTACGCGAAGGTGGCCTAGTTGATGACCACAACTGGTTAGCCAGGTGTCATGATCGGCGCCGGTGTTGAATCAAACCGCTGGACGCGTCAATGCAGAGCGCTATCAGGCTCGGTGGTACGCCAAGCATGAAACCGTACGGTCAGCCCCGCTCGGGTTGGTGAACAGACGTACGG
>Ga0126312_10000164_pt1 | contig 32578 bp, 29 predicted proteins | sample Plot104A_FD_92537 | JGI IMG/M metagenome (GOLD analysis project Ga0126312, IMG submission 92537) | Serpentine soil microbial communities from UC McLaughlin Reserve, CA, USA - Plot104A | ecosystem: Environmental > Terrestrial > Soil > Grasslands | place: USA: UC McLaughlin Reserve, Lake County... | reverse complement strand
GAGTTGGGTCGCGGTGCATACTTGCACACGAGAGCTGACTGCCTGGCTCAAGCTGCCCTCCGGCGGGCGATTGGTCGGGCGCTCAAGGTGGACGGCCTGACCGCCGCAGATCTTGAGCGTGCGGTCATGGGGCTGATTGACGACGCGGTTTTGACCACTTAGGCAAAATCACGCCGATAGGCATAGAGTTCTGCATTGCACCCAGGCCATCTCGGCGTGGGCTACACAAGCGTCCGGATTGTGTTCCGGGCGCCGACCAGAAGGTGGGCGAAGGCTCATGACCACTCGATGAGTTCGAAGTGAGCATGCACAACAACTAACTGGTCCGGAGACTTAGGCCCGGACCGCAACAAGGAGAGCAGTGCCAAAGGTCCGTGTCTACGAGCTCGCCAAGGAGCTCGGGGTCGAGAGCAAGACCGTCCTCAGCATGCTGAAGGACATGGGAGAGTTTGTCCGGTCGGCCTCCTCCACAGTGGAGGCGCCGGTCGAGAGACGGCTCAAGGAGAAACTGGCGAGCGAGCCGCCGCCGGCTAAGAAGCCGGCGAAGAAGGCTGCTGCGAAAGCACCAACCGCCGCCGAACCGACGATGGACGGCGAAGGTGCTGCTGCGCAGGCCATGGCTGCCGCGCCCGGTGTCGCTCGGGATGACAGTGCCGTCAGCGCCGGGCCAGCTACCGGCGCACCTTCGCAGACTGCTCCGCCGACCGGAGACGGCATGGCGGGCGAGACGCCTTCTCCCGCGACGGCACAGCCGGTTCCCGGCAAGCCGGCACCGCCACCGGGTGCTCGACGCGACACTGCGCCGACGCGTCCCCCTCAGCCACCGGCGGCTCACCGGGAGGCTCCCGATGCGCCCTTCCCTCGCCCCACCGATGTCGGCGGATCACCTGCCGGCCCCCGGCCACGGCCAGGGGCAACGGGTGGCTTGCCGGGTGGCCAGGTTCCCCCGGGTCGGCGGCAGGGTGCACCACGTCCGGGGAACAACCCCTTCTCATCCTCGCAAGGCATGGGCCAATCCAGGCCCCCGCGCCCAGACACTGCCGAGCAAGGCCGGCCAGGAGGGCCGCGGCAGCCCATGGGCCGGGCTCCCGCACCGCCAGGTGGCCGATCCGGGGTTCCCGGCATGCCACGGCCGAATCCGGCCATGATGCCCAAGCAGACCAGCGGTCAGTTGGCTGGTCCGCCGGGGGCTCCCGGCGTGCGGGGACGCGGCGCTCCGGCAGGCGGCCGCGCGCGGCCAGGGCAAGCCCCAGGTAGGGGCGGCCCCGGTGGACCGCCGCCGCCGCCCAGTGGCCGTGGCGGTCGCGGTGGTCGTGGAGGTACTCAGGGCGCTTTCGGCCGGGCTGGGGGCCCGACCCGTCGTGGCCGCAAATCGAAGAAGCAGCGCCGCCAAGAATTCGACCAGATGGAAGCCCCGGCGATCGGCGGCATCCGGGTCAAGCAGGGCGATGGGCAGACCATCCGACTTGCTCGGGGCGCATCACTGACCGACCTGGCCGAGAAGATCGGAGTGGACGCGGCAAGCCTGGTGCAGGTGTTGTTCCATCTGGGCGAGATGGTGACGGCGACCCAATCGGTGAGCGACGACACGATGCAGGTCCTCGGCGCCGAGCTCAATTACAACATCGAGGTGGTCTCCCCCGAGGACGAGGACCGGGAGCTCTTGGAGAGCTTCGACATCGAGTTCGGTGAAGACACCGGCGGCGAGGAAGACCTCGAGGCCCGGCCACCGGTCGTCACGGTCATGGGCCATGTCGATCATGGCAAGACCAAGTTGCTCGACGCCATTCGCAATACCAATGTCGTCGCGCGCGAGGCCGGCGGGATAACTCAGGCGATCGGCGCGTACCAGGCCTCTACCGACGTTGAGGGGGAGGAGCGCAAGATCACCTTCATCGACACCCCTGGTCACGAAGCCTTCACCGCAATGCGTGCTCGAGGTGCGAAGTCGACCGACATTGCGGTCCTGGTGGTGGCCGCCGATGACGGCGTGATGCCACAAACGATTGAGGCACTGAACCATGCGCTGGCCGCAGACGTGCCTGTTGTGGTCGCCGTCAACAAGATCGACAAGGAGGGCGCGGATCCGACCAAGGTCCGTGGGCAGCTGACCGAGTATGGCCTCGTTCCCGAGGAGTACGGCGGCGACACGATGTTCGTTGACGTCTCGGCGGTGACCAGTCAGGGCTTGGACCAACTGTTGGAGGCGATCGTGCTCACTGCAGACGCCGCCCTCGATTTAAGGGCCAATCCCGAGATGCCGGCACAAGGGGTGGCGATCGAGGCCCACCTCGACAAGGGCCGTGGTCCGGTAGCAACCGTCCTGGTTCAGCGCGGCACGCTGCATGTCGGCGACTCGATCGTGTGCGGCCCGGCGTATGGACGGGTCCGGGCATTGCTCAACGACCGGGGTGAAAACGTCAGTTCGGCACCCCCTTCCTTCCCGGTTCAGGTGCTCGGCCTGACGGCCGTACCCGGCGCGGGGGACAGCTTCCTTGTCGTCGAGGACGATCGGATGGCACGTCAGATCGCCGAGCGCCGCGCGTCGCGGCTGCGGATGGCGGCCCAGGCGGCTGGCACCCGGCGCAAGACGCTGGATCAGCTGTTCGAGCAGCTTGAAAAGGGCGAGACCCAGGAGCTGCGGCTCATCCTCAAGGGCGACGGAGCTGGCTCGGTCGAGGCGCTGGAAGATGCCCTGTCCAAGATCGATGTTGGCGACGAGGTGTCGCTACGAGTGATCGACCGGGGTGTTGGTGCCATCACCGAGACAAATGTCTCGCTGGCAGCGGCCTCCGAGGCTGTGATTGTCGGCTTCAACGTGCGGCCGCAGGGCAAGGCCACGGAGCTCGCCGAGCGCGAGGGCGTCGACATCCGGTACTACTCGGTGATCTACGACGCCATCGACGAAATCGAGGCGGCCCTGAAGGGCATGCTCAAGCCGATCTATGAAGAGGTCACACTTGGGCAGGCGGAGATTCGGGAGATCTTCCGCTCCTCCAAGGCGGGCATCATTGCCGGCTGTATGATCATCAACGGCTCGATCCGCCGGAATGCGAAGGCCCGGCTGCTCCGCGAGGGCGTAGTGATCACGAACAGCACTATCGCCTCTCTGCGACGGGAGAAGGACGACGTCACTGAGGTGCGCGAGGGCTATGAGTGCGGCATGACGCTCGCCAACTACTCCGACATTCGGATCGGCGACATCATCGAGACGTACGAGATGCGGGAGACACCTAGGTCGTAGAGCCGAGTGGTCTTCGGCACTTTGTCGCCTCAGAACGGCAGGAGTGGTCTTCTGCGGGTCCTGCCTATCTTGAGGCGACAGATGCTGTCGTGGACGAGGAGGAACCGCCAATGGCAGGACCACGGGTATTGAAGCTGGCCGATCAGATCAAAGTGATCATCGCCGAGATGCTGGAGCGCCGGATCAAGGATCCGCGGCTAGGTTTCGTCACGGTTACCGATGTCCGGCTTACCGGCGATAGCCGCGAAGCTACGGCGTTCTACACGGTGCTCGGCTCTGATCAAGATCAGGCCGGGACCGCCGCGGCGCTGGCCTCGGCCACGGGGCTGATCCGTTCCCAGATCGGTAAGCGGCTCGGCCTGAAGTTCACTCCGACTCTGACCTTCGTGCCAGATGCCGTGCCAGAGAACGCTAGGCAGATTGAGAAGCTCCTGGCTCAGGCGAGAGCAACGGATGAGCGGGTTGCCGAACAGGCTGCGGGTGCGTCCTACGCAGCCGGCGAGGATCCGTACAAGCATCCCGACTCCGATTCGGGGCAACTTGGCTGAGGTGCCCGAGTCCGGCCTGGCGGTGATCGACAAGCCCGCCGGCTGGACCTCACATCGGGTCGTCGCCGAGTTACGGCGGCTGCTGTCGACGCGCAAGGTCGGTCATGCGGGAACGCTGGACCCCATGGCCACCGGCGTACTGGTTGTCGGGGTCGAGAAGGGGACGCGCCTACTCGGTTATCTGACGCTGTCGGATAAGGCCTACGAGGCAACTATTCGGTTGGGGATTGGCACGATCACCGATGACGCCGACGGCGAAGTGTGTGCGGCCGTCGGCGCAGCCGGCTTGACGGATGCCGAGATAGAAGCAGCAATGGGTAAGCTGCGCGGCGACATCCTGCAGGTTCCGTCCGCCGTCTCGGCGATCAAGATCAGCGGTGTCCGTTCATACCGGCGAGTGCGTGCTGGTCAGGCGGTCGAGCTGCCGGAGCGGCCGGTGACAATCGACAGATTCGATGTTCGCCGCCGCCAAGAACTCGAGGCAAACGGAGTCCCATGTGTCAACCTCGATGTGGTCATCGAGTGCTCGTCAGGCACCTATGTCCGGGCTCTGGCTCGTGATCTTGGGGAATCGCTTGGCGTCGGTGGCCACCTGACTGCATTGCGACGAACTTGCGTTGGGCCATTCGGCATCGATGCGGCGCAAAACATCGACGAGGCCGAACAGCGGCTTCGAATTCTGCCGCTGGACCGCGTCGCTCAGGACTGCTTTACGGCACTGACCGTGACCGAGTCCGAGGCTAGCCTGATCCGGCATGGGCGCCGGTTTGTGAACATGCACCTACCCGACAACACCACGGCATTGATGGATGAAGCCGGTCACTTCCTGGCGCTATATCGCCAGGAAGGACAGGATGCTATTGCCGAGGTTGTCTTTATCTGAGCTTATTCGGCAGGTGCCGGAACCCATTGCGGCACGGACAGCGGGAAGCAGGCTTGCCGAGCACCGGCCGCACCAGTCGTGGGGTCGGTCTGGCTGACATGGATAACAATAGACATGATGCCGTCGGAATCCACGGGCACGAAAGGCACCGTCGTCACATCGTAGGCCCTACCCGAATCGTCGGGTAGCTCAACTTCGGGTACCAGCTCAAACCAGACTTCGGTTGCGGGGCTGATCTCCACCTTATGCGGTTTCACTCCGGCCAACACGTCCGCGTTGTAGTGAGGTCCGGCTGCCGCTCCGTTGCCTTCCACACATGGGCCAGTATGAAGGTGAGCACCGACCCGATCTCCGTAATCGAGGTTGATCCCAGTCACACGGATGGAGAACTGCGTGCTGTCGGCCGTCTCCACGATCGTGACCCTCGCTTGGCCTTCGTCCAATGGCCCGTCGCTATCAGACAGCTGGAGATCGACCAGCGCGCCGGAGAATTCGTAAGCCCCTGATGCGCCGCCCGCCAGCTGCGTGCCGGCCAGAATTGCTGCGCCGCCCGCAAGGCTGCCAAGCGCAGCTTTAGTAATACGCCTCACTGCGTCCCCCCGAGAGTCAGATATGCGTGTGCCCGCGCAGTGTTGCACGATCGTCGATTTTTGCCAAATCGGTCTCAGGGAGTGTCCACCGGCGCGGCTTCACCGTCTGGTTAACTGGTCCAGTTTCGAGGAGAGGGGCCGGGTCGGATGAGTCAGCCGACGGTCGTGGTGATCGGCAACTTCGACGGTGTTCACCGCGGACACGTCGAACTGATCCGCACGGCCAAAGCGTCCGAGCCGAATGCGCGAGTCGTTGCCGTGACGTTTTGGCCACATCCCATGTCGGTGATCCGGCCAGACCAGGCCCCTCCGCTGCTCACCAATCTCGAGCGCCGCAAGCAATTGCTCAGCTTGGCTGGCGTGGATGAGGTGGTCGTTGTGAACTTCACCGCCGACGTAGCCATGTGGCCTCCGGAGCGGTTCGTAGACGAAATGATCAGGCCGCTGCGGCCCAGCCGAATCGTTGTGGGCGAGAACTTTCGGTTCGGCTTCCGTGCCTCAGGTGACGTTGAGACGCTGGCCAAGCTGGGAGCGGGCGATTTCGAAGTCCAGGCAATGCCGCTGATCACGGACGGCACGCAGCCCAGCTCATCCACGCTGATCCGCCACGCGGTTGCCGAGGGAGACTTTGGGCGAGTCCGTGAACTGAGCGATCACCCCTTCCGGTTCTCGGGCGTTGTAATCGAGGGTGATCATCGCGGCCGTCAGATGGGGTTTCCGACAGCCAACGTCCGCGTCCCAGCGGAAATGGCCGTACCAGCCGACGGGGTTTACGCCGGCTGGGTCATCCGGTTGGACGTCCCCACACCACCGCGCTGGCCAGCTGCGATCTCCGTCGGCACCAATCCCACCTTCAATGGAGCAGAACGACGCGTCGAGGCCTATGTGCTTGATCGTGACGACCTCGAGCTCTACGGGGTGTCGATCGGGATCGACTTCTACGCCCGCCTTCGCGGCCAGATCAAGTACGAGGGCATGGAGTCGTTGATCAAGCAAATGCATACAGACGTAGAGCAGGCGCGGCACATCCTGCACGCGGCCTAGCTCATTCGCGCGGCCTATTCGATTCAGCGCGGCATATCCACAGGTTTGGCGGTGGAAGGGGTCGCTATTCACAGATCAGACCTCCGAGCGCCCGATTGCAGCGATCTTCCGCAAATTATCGGAGGTGGGGTCCGCGAATGAGGTGGCAGCGCTACTCCGGGCCCGAGGCGGAGTGCTGCGGCGTCAAGACCGCCCCGAACTCAGCGGCGCATTCGACTGGCAATTTCGCCGGACTTCGTGATTGAGCGCAATGGTCTGCGGTTCACAGTCCCCGCGTTGACCACCCTCGATATGGCTACCGAGGATTGCCCCGACAGCATCGACTTCGCGCTTCGCACTCGGACCGCGACGCTTGAGGGAATGCACGATGCGCTCGCAAGAACCGCTAACCGGTCGGGTAATCGGCTTCGGCTGCAATTGCTTCTTGACTCCCGTGACGAGCCTTGGTCCGCAGCTGAGCGCCGTGTTCATCGGCTGCTGCGAGGCGCAAAGCTCACAGGCTGGCAGGGCAACCTGGCCGTGACCGTCCAGAACCAGCTGTATTACCTGGATGTGGGGTTCCGGTACCTCCGTCTCGCGCTAGAGATAGATGGCCGAGTTCACCAGAAGGATCCTGACCTGTTCGAATCGGATCGGATTCGGCAGAACGCCCTAGTTCTTGACGGATGGCGCGTACTGCGATTCACCTGGCGAGTGCCGGACGAGAGACCGTCCTACTTCATTGAGCAGGTTCGCCGGGGGTTGCCCTGAAAAGTGACTGCCAGTCGTCCCAACGGCGCCCAACCCGCCGCAAGTTGACCCACTGGCAGTCACTTTTCGGGGCGACAGCCGGATTGGGTGTTCGCGAAGCGCCGCTGGTAGCCTTTGGGTCGCCGTTTGATCGGCCGCGGACTCGAAAGAGCTCCCAACACCTACCTGGTGAACCTCCTTATCCGAGGACGGGGGCGCCGCGCAACGGGAAACCGAGAGGAGAGCTGAGTGTCGATCGACGCTGCAGAGAAAAAGAAGATCATTCAGAAGTTCGCCACGAGCAAGGGTGACACCGGTTCTCCCGAGGTCCAGGTGGCGATCCTCACCAGGCGCATTGCCCACTTGACTGAGCACCTCAAAGAGCACAAGCACGACCACCACAGCCGGCGCGGCCTCATGCTCCTTGTGGGGCAACGCCGACGGCTGCTCAATTACGTGGCCAAGACCGATATCGAACGGTATAGGTCCCTGATCGAGCGCCTGGGCTTACGCCGCTGAGGTGTTCGGGCGGTCCTCTGGCACCGCCAGCCGGAAGGGCCGCCCGTGCTGTACCTGAACCAACACAACTTCATAGTCAATCTCGTAGAGATTGCATCCCCGCACAGCTCGACCGCCGAACGGCTCGGTCCTCGGTAGTGGTCTTCGGGAAGCGGCTACGGCCGCCGCCCGCGGACCTCGATCGAAGACCGGCCTGGGAACCGGGGGAGCGCATGATGGCGCCGGAAGTCGAGGCCGTAATGGACGCCCGGTCACCGGAGTCCCTTGGTGTGCGGATGCGATCCGCAACCGCCGACCATTCCGGTCGGCAGAACAGGAGTTCCCGTGGAGGGGCCCGACCTTCAGTTCACTGAAGCAGTCATCGACAACGGCGACCTCGGTCGCCATGTAATTCGCTTCGAATCCGGCATGCTGGCTCGGCAGGCTGCCGGTTCCGCAACCGTATACCTGGACGGCGACTCGATGTTGCTGTCCGCTACTACCGCACAAAGCAGGGCTCGAGAAGCACTCGACTTCTTTCCGCTGACAGTTGATGTCGAGGAGCGGATGTACGCCGTCGGGCGCATTCCCGGCAGCTTCTTCCGTCGGGAGGGCCGCCCGACCGAGGCCGCAATCCTGACCTGCCGGCTGATTGACCGTCCGCTGCGCCCCTGCTTCGTCAAGGGTCTGCGGAACGAGGTCCAGGTGATCGTCACGGTCATGGCCCTCAATCCCAACAAGATGTACGACGTCGTCGCCATCAATGCGGCGTCCCTGTCGACTCAGCTTGCTGGCCTGCCGTTCACGGGCCCGATCGGCGGCGTCCGAGTCGCGCTCATCCGCGACCGCTGGGTGGGCTTTCCCGATGTTGATCAACTTGAGGAAGCCACGTTCGACATGGTCGTCGCCGGCGGAGTGTTGCCGGACGACGATGTGGCCATTGCCATGGTGGAGGCCGAATCGACGGAGTCCACTCTGGATCTCGTCGCCGAGGGCAGGACTGCACCAACTGAGGACGTCGTGGCCGCCGGATTGGAGGCCGCCAAACCGTTCATCCGGTCACTCTGCGAAGCCCAGGTGGAGTTGGCCAGCCGGTTCCCGAAGCCCACGGCCGACTTCCCGGTCTTCGTCGACTACACCGACGACGTGTATGACGCCGTCTCAGAAGCCGTCACCGACGAGTTGACCGAAATCATGTCCATCGCCCACAAGCACACTCGCGAGGAGCGCTCCGACGCCCTCCGCGAGAAGGTGCTGCAGCAGCTCGCCGGCCGATTCGAGGGTCGGGAGGGCCAGATTGCCGGCGCCTATCGCGCGCTGACGAAGAAAGTCGTCAGGCAGCGGATTTTACGCGAGGGAGTACGCATCGACGGCCGCGGCTTGACCGACATTCGGACCTTGTCGGCGGAAGTCGGGGTGGTGCCCCGGGTCCACGGCTCGGCACTCTTCCAACGCGGTGAGACTCAAATTCTCGGCGTCACCACGCTCAACATGCTGGGCATGGAACAGAAACTCGACACGCTGGCGCCGGAGACAACCAAGCGCTACATGCACAACTACAACTTCCCGCCCTACTCCACCGGCGAGGTCGGACGGGTCGGCTCACCCAAGCGGCGCGAAATCGGTCACGGTGCACTTGCCGAACGAGCCTTGGTGCCGGTGTTGCCCAACCGTGAGGAGTTCCCGTACGCCATTCGGCAGGTCTCCGAGGCCCTGGGCTCTAACGGCTCAACCTCAATGGGTTCAGTGTGTGCCTCGACCCTCTCCCTGCTCAACGCCGGCGTGCCGCTGCGAGCACCGGTGGCTGGCATCGCCATGGGCCTGGTCTCCGACCTCGTCGATGGTGAGACCCGCTATGTCGCATTGACCGATATCCTCGGCGCCGAGGATGCCTACGGAGACATGGACTTCAAGGTCGCCGGCACCCGGGACTTCATTACAGCGTTACAGCTCGACACCAAGCTCGACGGTATCCCGGCCAGGGTGCTAGTAGGTGCCCTGCAGCAAGCGAAGGTAGCCCGGGAGACCCTGCTGGAAGTGATGGCCGAGGCCATTAGCGAGCCGGACGATATGAGCATCTACGCTCCGCGGATCATTACGCTGAAGATTCCCGTCGACAAGATCGGCGAGGTGATCGGCCCGAAGGGCAAGATGATCAACCAGATCCAGGACGACACCGGCGCAGAGATCACCATTGAGGACGATGGAACCATCTACGTCGGTGCGGACAGCGGCGAGAAGGCCGAGGCAGCCCGCCTGATGATCAACCAGATCGCTAATCCGGCTCAGCCCGAGAAGGGCGAGCGATACCTCGGCACGGTGGTCAAGATCACTCCGTTCGGCGCGTTCGTATCCCTGTTGCCCGGCAAAGACGGGCTGCTGCACATCTCGAAGATGCGTCCACTCACCGGGGGTGCTCGGGTGGAGAACGTAGAGGACGTCGTCACCGTCGGCCAGAAGATCCAGGTGGAGATCAACGAGGTTGACGATCGGGGCAAGCTCTCGCTCATCCCAGTGGTGGAGGAGCCAGCAGAGGTTTAGCGCAGCTCGATCAGCAGCATGACCAGGCACGAGGCGCTGCAGGCTGCAGCCCGTAGGCATCTCATGATGCATTTCGCTCGGCAGGACATAGACGACCTGCTCGTGCTGGAGCGGGGTGAAGGCCCGTACGTGTTCGATACCACGGGCAAGCGCTACATCGACGCCTTGTCCAGCCTGTTCTGCGCTCAGATCGGCTACTCCTATGGGGAGGAGATGGCGGCCGCTGTCTCCGACCAGCTAGCCAGGCTGCCGTTCAACACCAACTGGGCCACAGCGCACCCGGCCTCGATCGAGCTCGCCGAGCGGCTCGGTGCCCTAGCTCCTGGTGGTGAAGCCAGGGTCTTCTTCACTAACGGCGGGTCGGAGTCGGTGGAGGTGGCCTGGAAGCTCATTCGGGAGCATTTTGTGGCGCGGGGCGAACCACGCCGCGCCAAGGTCATCGCCCGTGATGTTGCCTACCACGGTGTCACGCTGGGTGCGCTTGCCATGACCGGAGTGGCCCGCTTCAAGGACGACTTCGGCCCGGCTCCGATCGACGTATGGCATGTCTCCACCACGAACGCCTTCCGGGCACCTGACGGCGACGATCCAAAAGCCTTCTGCGACCGGTTACTGAACGAGGTGGAGGAAGCAATTCTCGATGCCGGTCCGGACCAGGTCGCGCTGATCATCGCAGAGCCGGTGCAGAACGCCGGCGGCTGCATTGTGGCTCCGCCTGGCTACTGGCCAGGCCTGCGATCGCTGGCCGACCGCTACGGGGCACTGCTGATGGCTGACGAGGTGATCACCGGCTTCGGCCGTATCGGTGAGTGGTTCGCGATCAGCCGTGAAGGTGTGGTTCCCGATCTGATCAGCGTGGCGAAGGGCCTGACCTCGGCGTACGCGCCGATGGGTGCGGTGCTCGCCCAACCGCATGTGGTCGAACCGTTGATTGCCGCAGGACGTACGTTCCGCCACGGCATCACCTTCGGCGGTCATCCGCTGAGTGCCGCCGTGGCGCTGAAGAACATCGAGATTTTCGAACGGGACGGGCTGTTGGACAACGTCCGCACTCTCCAGGGCCACCTACACCAGCGTCTGGACACCTTGCGCTCTTTGCCGATCGTTGGTGATGTTCGCGGGGCCGGGTTCTTCTGGGCGGTCGAGCTCGTCAAGGATGATCGCAACACCCGGTTCGCTCCTGCTGAGCGTGACCGATTGCTGCGCGATTACCTGCCCCGTCGGCTGCGCGACGTCGGCTTGATCGCGCGACTTGATGACCGAGGTGACAGCGTCTTCCATATCGCTCCGCCACTGATCAGCGATCGCGCCCTGCTCGACGAGATCGTGGATTTGATGGCAACTGTGTTGACCGGCTCAGGAGAACACATGCGATTGAGGGCAGCCTAGGCGCCCCCTCGGTCGGCGCCCGGAAGGCTCGTTCCAGGAACGACTGGCGAAGGCCGCATAGCTGACGGCGGGCTATCTTCGGTCCGCGCTATAGGTTTGGCCACGCGACAGAAAGGAAGCTGTGGCTGAGGACATCGGGGTTGCGGTTTTCGGAGCCCGGGGCCGGATGGGGTCCGAAGTGTGCAACGCCATCAAGGCTGCGGAAGGTTTGAAGCTGGTTGCAGAGATTGATCTCGGTGACGACCGGGAGGTGGCTGAGTCGGCAGAGGTGGTCGTCGACTTCACCCATCCCGACTCCGTCATGGAGAACCTGTCGTGGTGCATAGACCACGGCATTTCCGCGGTCGTCGGCACCACCGGATTCACGAACGAGAGGCTGGACTCCCTGCATGAGCGCCTTGTGTCGCGCGATGGAGTCAGCATCCTGGTCGCACCCAATTTCTCTATCGGCGCTGTGCTGATGATGCACTTTGCCGAGCAAGCAGCCCGGTTCTACGAGAGCGTCGAGATCATCGAGCTGCACCACCCGAACAAGGCTGACGCTCCCTCGGGGACCGCCGTCACAACGGCGCGCCGGATCGCGGCTATCCGAGAGGCGGCTGGGATGTCGTCCCCTCCAGATGCGACCGTGTCTGAGCTGCCGGGAGCCAGGGGGGCACTCGTCGAGGGGATCCGGGTGCACGGCGTACGACTGCGCGGGTTGGTGGCTCATCAGGAAGTGCTGTTCGGCGCCGGGGGCGAGACACTCACCCTGCGCCATGACTCACTTGATCGCGCCTCCTTTATGCCCGGCGTGATAGCCGCCATCCGAGCTGTTAAATCTCGGCCCGGGCTCACCGTCGGCATCGACGCCGTTTTGGGTCTGTAGCCCTCCATGTCAAGGCATCGGTCGGGGCTGACCTTCCTGATCGGTCTTTTCGTTGTTGTCGGCTTGGTCGTCGCCGGGATCTTTGCGGTCGATAGCGGGGCCAGGTCGCGGGTCGAGCGGCAGATAGCCGAGGACCTCCAAGAGTCCCTAGCCACTCCGACCGAGCCGGGAGTGACGATCGAAGGTTCCTTCTTTCTTAGTCAGCTGGCGACCCACAATGTCGGGCGGGTGCACGTAGTTGCAGATGATATTGGCAGCACTGCCAACAGCTCCGCCGTGATCAACCATGCCGATCTGGTCATAACCGACGTCACCACGACCGACTGGTTTCGGACCATGACGGCCTCCCATATCGAAGGCGCTGGGCTGATCGACTATGCGGCGCTGCAGGCTGCGGCAAACACCCCTTTGTCGTACGCCGGGGACGGCCGGATACAGACCAAAACGACCGCCACCGTGTTCGGAACGACGGTGGTAGCGAAGGTCAGCGGCGTACCAACGTTGGACCCTGACAAGCAGGAGATTTCGCTGTCCAACCCCAAGATCATGGTTGGCCAGGTGGATCTGCCTGATTTCACTGCACAGGCTCTGCGGGCGGTGCTCAAACCCATCCCGGTGGCTGGCCTGCCGCTGGGTCTTCGGCTCACCTCCGTTGCCGCCGAAGAGCACTACCTGCGCGTGGGGGTGGCCGCCGACCAGGTCCCGTTGCAAGGGTGAGATCAGTTCAGCTCGGTGTGCAGTCGGACCTGCTTTAACCGTACGGACGCCTCTTCAGTTCCGATCTCCCGCCAACTGCCGTCAGGAGCCCAACCGGCCTTGAGGAGGAAGCCGCGTCGGGCGTCGTCGACGGCGGAGATCCAACAGACCGCTCGCTGAAACCCGTCGGCGCGAAGCGTGTCGATGGAGGCGTTCAGCAGCCGTGACCCGTGTCCGCGACCGTGCGCTGATGGGTCGACCTCCAGTTCGTCAAGCTGGCCGTCTATCGCCTCATCGAGATCCGGGTCCTGTGCCGGCAGTGTGGTGGCGAACCCGACGACACGCCTATTCTCAACCGCAACCAGGACTCGGAACCGAGCCTGAGGTGGTCGGACAATGGCCGCATGCCAGGATTCGGCCATCTCAACCCGATCAATGGAGCCCAGCAAGGCTTCGGCGACATCCGGGGGCTGGGTGGTCCAGGCTCTGCGTTGCAGATCGGCTATCGCGTGAGCCTCGGCCGGCCAGGCCAGCCGAACGGACTCGGCCGCGGTTCGATCACGACCAGTTGGCGGCGACGTCACGAGCCTGATGGTAATCCAGACGGAATGTGACCTAGATCACAGTTTATGGTCCAAGGATTTTTGCTTGGTGCAGGAGACAATTAATACGAAGTCCGTGATTACCTGATCCCCCGAGCAGGCGGTCACGGACTTCCTGTTGCTATTGGGCCGTCGTCCGTGCACCCATCGGGTCGACGATAACCTTGTCCCCTGTGGCCGTGACCAGCCTTAAAAACCCTCCGCCGCTTGGCGATAACACAGTGCGGGTCATTCCACTGGGTGGCCTTGGGGATATCGGCCGCAACATGACCGCGATCGATTACCGCGGCCAGCTCTTGCTGATCGACTGCGGAGTTCTGTTCCCCGAAGACGACCATCCAGGTGTCGACCTGATTCTGCCCGGTCTTGACGCCATCGCCGACCGGCTCGCAGACGTGGTGGCGCTGGTGCTCACGCACGGTCATGAGGACCACATCGGGGCTGTCCCATATCTGCTTCGCCAGCGAGCCAACATCCCCCTCGTCGGATCCAAGCTCACCTTGGCGCTCATCGAGGAGAAAATCCGCGAGCACCGGATCCGCGACACTCGGAAACTTGAGGTCACAGATTCCCAGCGCGTCCAGTTAGGTCCGTTCGACATTGAGTTTCTGGCCGTCAACCACTCCATTCCGGATGCTCTAGGGCTGATGATTCGGACTCCCAGCGGGACCATCCTGCACACCGGTGACTTCAAGCTTGACCAGCTGCCGCTCGATAATCGGATAACCGATTTGCGGGCTCTCGCCAGGCTGGGCGAGGAAGGCGTGGATCTGCTTCTGATCGATTCGACCAACGCCGAGGTGCCTGGCTTCATTGTGCCGGAACGAGAGATCGCACCTGCTCTCGACCGAGTATTTGCACGCAGCCGGCAGCGCATCATCGTCGCCTGTTTTGCCTCCCATGTGCACCGCGTGCAGCAGATCATGGACGCGGCGGTGGCCCACCACAGAAAGGTGGTCTACGTCGGGCGTTCGATGGTTCGCAATATGTCAGTGGCTCGCGATCTTGGCTATCTGCATGTGCCTGGAGATACCCTGATCGAACTGCGGGACATTGAGAATTTCCGGCCCCAGGATGTAGTGATCATTTCAACCGGGTCACAGGGAGAGCCGCTGTCCGCGCTCTCCCGAATGGCTGATCGAGATCATCCGGTGATCTCCCTGCAGCCTGGTGACACCGTGGTGCTCGCCAGTTCACTGATCCCTGGCAACGAGAGTTCGGTTTACCGCGTCCTCAATGCCCTGAGCAGGCTGGGAGCACACGTCGTGCACAAGGGAAACGCACTGGTCCACGTCTCCGGCCATGCCAGCGCGGGGGAGCTGCTCTTTAGCTACAACCTGGTACGGCCGCGCAACGTCCTACCAATACATGGCGAGGCAAGGCACTTGATCGCCAACGGTGAGCTCGCGATCGCCACCGGTGTGCCGCAAGAGCGCACCATCATCGCCGAGGACGGTTCTGTGATCGACCTGGAAAACGGCCTGGCGCGGATCGTCGGCAAAGTGGACAGTGGTTACATCTTCGTCGATGGCACAACCGTCGGTGATATTTCCGAGGCCTCGCTGACCGACCGCCGGATCCTCGGGGAAGAAGGCTTCATCTCGGTAGTGGCAGTGATCAACACTCACGCGTCCAAGATCATCAGCGGACCAGATATCCATGCTCGCGGGTTCGTCGAAGACGACTCGGTTTTCAATCCGGTGCGGCCGATGATCACCGCCGCACTGGAGGAGGCGCTGGCCGACGGAGTCGACGACTCCTATCGACTGCAGCAGGTCATCCGCCGCCAGCTGGGCCGGTGGGTCAACGACACGCATCGGCGCCGACCCATGATCATTCCTGTAGTCATCCAGACCTGAGCCGCGGAACGCGGCGCGCCGATGGGCAGCCCAGTGGAACTAGCTACTCGTAGGTCAGCGGGTGACCTTGCCTGCCTTGATGCAGGAGGCACACACATGGAGTCGCTTGGCGCTTCCGCCAACCGTTGCCCGTACCCGCTGAATATTGGGATCCCAGCGCCGGTTGGTCTTTTTCTTCGACCAGGGCACGTTATGGCCGAAGCTCGGCCTCTTTCCGCAGATGTCACATACGGCAGCCACTGGAATCCACTTCCGCTCGAACGAACTTGATGCCCCGTAACCGAGCAACCGCGCTAGGGTACCTGAACCGCCGCTCGGAGAGAAACCGGCGGCGCTCACTCAGGTCCGACGGCGTTGGTGCAAGTCTGACCATTCGCGCTTTCTGCTGAGGGTGGGATGCGTCAGGCTGTAGCTCGACAGCGGTGGAGTACCGTCCGGTCCCATGGCAACAGCGAGCGACCTTCTCCTCGATGCGTTCGGGCGAATCCAGGAGAGCACCCACGACGTCCTGGATGGCCTTAGCGACGAGCAACTGTCCACCCCCGTGGCGTCCCGCGCGAATACGATCGGCTGGTTGATCTGGCACATCAGCCGCCTCATCGACGACCACATAGCCGATGTGGCGAGCTTGGACCAGCTCTGGACCAGCGAACGCTGGGCCCACCGATTCGGTCTGCCATTTCCGATCCAGGCAATCGGTTACGGCCAGACCATTGAGCAGGCCCAGTCAGTACGAGTGAGCGGCCAGTTGCTGCGCGAGTACTTCGATGCCGCCCATGGCATGGCTGTTGAGTTCGTTCGCACCGTAACCGACACCGACCTGGACCGCGTCGTGGACGTGCGCTGGGATCCGCCGGTAACCCTCGCGGTGCGGCTGGTCAGCGTAATGAACGACACCATGCAACACGTCGGTCAGGCCGCGTACGCCAAGGGCATCCTGCTCAGCTGATCCGTAGGTCACTCCGTCTTCGCAGCAAGTCGGCCAACGCACCGATCACAGCCGAATTCCGGCCGGATCACGGCTGGCGGCTGGATAAAGTGGCCGGGTGTGGCCGGCGTTGACCTTCTGGCTGCTTCGGGCACGAGCCGTCGTCACGGAATCGGCCCCGGCGCTCAACGCGATGAACGTCTTTCCGGTGTCCGACTCTGACACTGGTTCAAATCTCGAGCTGACCCTTGCCGGCATTACCGAGGTTCTGCCAGATCTAGATCGTCCCGCTCCGGAACTCGATGACTCAGCCGGCGCGCGCTGCCAGAAGGATCCATTGGACCCGCTCATACAGGCCGCGATTCTGTCCGCCCACGGCAACTCGGGCGCCATCGTGGCGGAGATGGTCATTAGCGTCTGCCGCGCTCTGCGGCATGAACAGGTCCGGCTGGCGAACCTAGCGCCAGGGGCCCTGGTGTCACGGCTCATGCGTATAGCCTCCAGTGCAGCGAACCGTGCCGTCGCCCGGCCGGTCGCCGGCACGATCTTGACTGTGGCCGACTCTGCCGCCGATGGAGCCGAAGCCCTGGCTGCTGACGCGACTGCCGATGCGCTAGCGGTCGCCCGGGCAGCCCAACGGGCAGCGCGTTCGGCACTTGCCCGAACCCCGGAGCAGCTGCCCGTCCTGGCAGCTGCGAGAGTGGTCGACGCTGGTGGACAGGCGCTGGTCCTGCTTATCGACGTCCTTGTTGAAGTGCTCGGTGGCGATCAGGCCCAGCCACTGCCGATGCCGGTGGGCGCGATGTCCCCGCCAGGACTCCAAGCGGCGGAGCCTGCCACCGAATACGAACTCATGTACGTCCTCACGGGCGCCACACCAGAGGGTCTTGATCAGCTTCGAGGCCAACTGTCAGAGCTGGGCAATAGCGTCGTGGTTGTGGGGGATTCGGCAGTCGCCCAAGTACACGTGCACCTGACCGATGCCGGCGCAGCCATCGAGGCTGCCCTGAACTTGGGCCGACCGACCCGTATTCGCGTTCGAGCTCTCGATGCAGTAGGCGGAAGCGAGGCTAGGACCGTCATTGCCCTGGTTGCAGGCGATGGCATCGCCGAAGCGGTACGGGCGATGGGCGGAGTGCCGATCAGCGCCTCGGGTGACGAGGATCTGCTGGACGAGCTGAGCAAGGCGGTCGAGGGGGCCAAGGGGGGAATCGTTCTGTTGCCCAATGGCCTGCTCAGCGTCGAGACGGTCAGGGCTCTGCTGGCGAATGCCGGTTGTGGTCGAAGAGTCGCGGTAATCTCGACACCGGCTCAGACCCAGGGCCTTGCGGCGCTCGCGGTTCATGAGCCGACCACCGACTTTGATTCGGCGGTAATCGCGATGAGCACCGCCGCCGGACACGCCCGCCATGCCGGCGTCAGGATCGCTCAGGGCCCCGAGATGACGGCTGGCGGCCCCTGCCGGCGCGGCGACGTGTTGGGCATGCTGGAGGGCGACATTGTCGAGATCGGCGACTCGGTGACAGAGGTCGGCTGGCGAGTAATCTCACGTCTGCTCGCGTCTGGCGGCGAGCTTCTCACGCTAATCAGTGGCGCCAACGCCGACCCTGAAGTTGTCGAGGAGCTCGCTTCCCGAGCCCGCAAAGCCAAGGACGGCTTGGACCTGGAAATTCTCCATGGCGGCCAACGCCCTTACCTGCTGCTGATCGGACTGGAGTGACGCTCGTTGCAGGAGCCGTCTGGCGGAGCGAGACCTACCGGCGTCTCGGGCTGCGGCTGGACCGTCTGGTCGGGCCGAAAACGGCCAAGCTTTTCGAGCCGCTGAACATCTGGACCGTCTCCGACCTGCTGCATCATCTGCCGCGACGGTACTTCTCTGGCACCGAGCTCAGTGACCTCTCGACGCTCACGGCCGGGGAGGAGGTCGCGGTGATGGCCGAAGTGGCCGGCACTCGGACGTTCAACATGCCAGGAACACCCGAGGTTACGGCCCGTCGGCGAGGCGGCGGCGCCAAGGCGCGGCTGGAAGCGACGATCACGGATCGCCGCGGGCACCTGACTTTGGCCTTCTTCGGTCAGCCGAGACTGATCAGCTACTGGGAGAAGCAGCTGGTGTCCGACTCGCGAGGGATCTTCGCTGGCAAGGTGACTCGGTTCAATTCCCGTTTGCAATTGGCGCATCCCGACTTTGTGATCTTGGATTCCGAAGGGCGGGTGATCGGCGGATCGCAGGCCAACGAGGGCCTGGCAACCGCTGGCCAAAATGGACTAGTTGGGCTGTATCCGGCGACACGAAAGCTCCGAACCTGGACGATCGCAGCCTGCGTACAGATTGCGCTGGACTCGCTTGAGGGATGCCCGGACCCGCTCCCGGAGTGGATTAGCCAAGAGGCCGGGCTGGTTGATCATCTCACCGCCTTCCGGGGAATCCACCTGCCCGAAAGCGCCGACGATGTCGAACGAGGGCTCCACCGACTGCGGTTCGATGAGGCATTCAGCTTGCAACTGACCATGGCCCGGCGGCGGGCTGACGCCGCAACCCGTGCCGCGGCACCGCGGCCCCGCCGGCACGGTGGACTGCTGGATGCCTTCGACGCAAGACTGCCGTTCCCGCTGACCGCAGGTCAGGTCGAAATCAGCGACGTGATCATGACTGAGCTCGCTCGCCCCCGCCCGATGCAACGGCTTCTCCAAGGCGAAGTCGGCTCAGGCAAAACCCTGGTTGCGCTACGTGCCATGTTGGCAGTGATCGACGCTGGTGGACAGGCTGCGCTGCTCGCTCCGACCGAAGTGCTGGCCGGCCAGCATCTCTCATCCATCACCACTATGCTGGGCGATCTGGCCGAGGGCGGCACTTTGGCTGCGGCGGAGGACGCGACCGAGGTGGTCCTGTTGACCGGCTCAACTCCCGCCGCCCGGCGACGAAGCATCCTCGCCAAGATTGCCTCCGGCGAGGCTGGCATCGTGATCGGCACTCACGCACTCCTGAGTGAGGGTGTTCAATTCGCCGAGCTTGGACTGGTGGTTGTCGACGAACAGCACCGGTTCGGGGTCGAGCAGCGGGCTGCGCTGACAGCAAAAGCCGCCAGCCGCCCCCATGTGCTGGTAATGACCGCCACGCCGATCCCGCGGTCGGTCGCCATGACGGTCTTCGGAGACTTGGAGGTTTCGACACTCCGCGACCTTCCAGCCGGCCGGGCGGACGTTACGACCGTGGTAATCGACGCCAAGCGGAACCCGGCATGGGTGGCTCGAGCCTGGCAACGAGTTGTGGAGGAGACCGAGGCAGGGCGTCAGGGGTACATCGTTTGCGCCCGAATTTCGGCTACGGAGGCTCCCTCTGGCCAGTCCGAGAATGGAGCAAAGCCGGGCTCGCTCATCGTCGATGGGGACGACGAGGAGGAGCCGGACGACGTGGATGCGGAGCCGGCGATTGCGGCCGAGGATCTCTTCGATGAGTTGACACGCGGACCACTGGCCACTCTTCGCGTGGAGCTTCTGCACGGTCAACTGCCGGGTGAGGAGAAAGAGGCAGTGATGAGGCGGTTCGCCGCCGGGGATATCGACGTACTGATTGCCACGACCGTGATCGAGGTCGGCGTGGATGTGCCCAACGCCTCCATCATGGTCATCTGCGATGCCGATCGGTACGGGATTTCCCAGCTGCATCAGCTACGCGGTCGAATCGGTCGCGGTTCATATCCCGCAATCTGCCTGTTGATCTCCCGCGCACCCGAGGACTCGCTGGCCCGCGCGCGCATAGATGCAGTCGCCGCCACGCGTGACGGCTTCGTCCTGGCCGACATCGACTTGGAGCAACGGCGGGAGGGCGATGTGCTTGGCGCCGAGCAATCGGGAGCCCGATCCAGCCTTCGATTGCTGCGCGTGCTTGCCGATGCCGAGCTGATCGCTCATGCCCGAGATCTCGCCGAGCGATGCATGACGGACGACCCGACCTTGTCAGACCCGGCATTGGCCGACGCGGTAACCCGGGTGGAGATACAGGCAGCGGATGCCTGGCTAGACAGAACGTGAGAATCATTGCCGGTTCGGCCCGAGGCCGACGGGTCGCGGTGCCATCCGGAACCGCCACTCGGCCCACAAGTGACCGGGTGCGGGAAGGTTTGTTCTCGGTTCTCGCGGCCTGGGCTGGCAGAGGTGGCCAGCCAGCAGAGGCTTCACTGGCCGGCCTGTCCTTTTGCGATCTGTACTCCGGCTCCGGCGCAGTCGGCCTCGAGGCAGCCAGCCGCGGTGCTGGCCCGGTGCTGCTTGTGGAGGCGGATCGGCGCACGGCCGCGTTGGCCCAGCGGAACGCAGCCGATCTGGAGCTTTCGGCGGAGGTTCGTACTGCTCGGGTCGAGGATCTGCTCCGAAGACCGGTGCCTCGAGCGTTTGACGTCGTCTTTGCTGACCCGCCGTACGACCTTGGCCGCGACCAGATTCAGTCCGTACTGTTCCGCATTGCCATCGGGGGATGGCTCGCGGAAAAGGGCTTGGCGGTCGTCGAACGCTCACGACGGTCGGCACCACTGATCTGGCCGGACATTTTGGCGCGTACGTGGTCGCGAACGTACGGGGAGACGGTCTTGGAGTTCGGCGCCGCCGATAACCTTCCGGAAACAGAAGGAGGGTCATGAGCCGAGCTGTCTGCCCGGGGTCTTTTGATCCGGTCACTCATGGACATCTCGACGTCATCGGGCGAACCGGGCGGCTTTTCGACGAGGTGGTCGTCGCCGTCGGCAACAACGTCTCGAAGAACGCGTTGTTCACTCCCCAGGAACGAGTTGACATGCTGACTGAGGCATGCTCCGGTTGGCCCAACGTGACGGTTGCCCTCTTTGACGGGCTGCTAGTCGATTTCTGTGCGACGCACGACATCAATGTCATCGTCAAGGGACTGCGTCTGGTCTCCGATTTCGACTACGAGCTCCAGATGGCGCAGATGAATCGTGAGCTGACTGGTGTAGACACTGTCTTCATGCCAACCGCCCCACGCTGGTCGTACGTCTCGTCGACTCTCATCCGCGAGATCGCCGGGCTCGGCGGTGACGTGACGGCCTTTCTGCCGGGGCCGATCGCTGACCGCACTCTTCGCCGAGTGGCCGACCGAAAAGGGGGAAATCACCCTGATGCCGCCTAGGCTGCCCGAGAGGTTACATTTCAAGGCAGCGGCCTCGAGCGATACCGGCCGCAAGAGGGGACCTGGAAATAGGGAGTTCCATGGCCGACCGCGATAGTGCGGAGGAGAAGCTGGCAAACCTCCGCGAGCTGATTGTCAACGCACGCTCCATGCCGATGTCGGCATCCTGCGTCATCAACCGGGGCGAGGTCCTGGCAGCGATTGACGATGTCATTTACAACCTGCCAGACGAAATCGCCGACGCTCAGCATGTGCTCGATCGGTCACAGGCCAAGATTGCCGAGGGCGAGGCAGAAGCGAGCCGGATTCTTGCCGACGCCCGGGACCACGCCGCCCGCATTGCACAGCACAGCGAGGTCGTCCGAGCTGCCGAGGCAATGGCCGAGAAGCTGCGATCAGACGCCGAGGCCGAGGCGGCCGCACTGCGGCGGGAAACGGATGCCTTTATCGACTCTCGGATGGCCGGCTTCGAATCAGTACTCCATAAAACCGCGAGCCAGGTCAAGACAGCCAGGTCACGACTGGCTGCGCGAAGCGGGCTGGATGGGTCGCAACCAAGTTCGACGCACGTCCTTCCGGATTGACCCGAACCAATCCCTGGATAAAACGGAGCTAGCGGCGTTCCTGTGGTTGGATCTTGCGCGCTGCCATCGGTAACGTAAGACGGCCGGTCACGACCACGTCGGCAGCCCCACGGCTTGGAAGGATCGATGAGTTCGCCGCATCGCTCGCTCGACCTTCGATCAGGTCTCGTGCTCGATACTCACGAGCTCGGTCGACACGCTGGCGCACTAAAGCTGCTTCGCTTGACCGTCGAAGCGCCTGCGAATCTCGGCATCGCTGTCGTCGGGGTGCCGCCCAAATCACCGATGCATCTGGACCTTCGACTGGAATCTGTGGTCGAAGGTGTGCTCGTTACAGGCACAGCGGTGGTCCAGCTGCGGGGAGAGTGTGTGCGGTGCCTAGTTGAGATCGTTGGCGAGCAGCAGATCGACATCCAGGAGCTCTACGTCTATCCGGGCAGCCACGCCACAGATGACAAAGCCAGCCGGCTGGAGGGTGACCTGCTTGACCTTGAGCCGTTGCTTCGCGACGACGTAGTGCTCGAACTGCCCTTTCAGCCACTGTGCCGGGAGGATTGCCGTGGCCTGTGTGCCGAATGCGGTGCGGACCTCAACCTTAATCCCGACCACAGACATGAGCGTCCAATCGACCCTCGATGGGAGAAACTGCGCCCTCTTGAGGGTACGGATGCAAAATCTTACGATGTAACTAGCCAGTAACATTGAAGACGTCCGGCAGGACTCTGGAGATAGGGGAGTGATCACGTGGCCGTTCCCAAGAGGAGGGTGTCGCGCAGCAATACGCGGCATCGTCGTTCGCAGTGGAAGACGTCGGTGCCCGCACTGGTGACGTGCGCGAACCCGGCCTGCCGGCAGAAGCACCTGCCACACGTAGCTTGTCCCGCTTGCGGCCAGTATGGACCCCGCACAGCGCGCCGACAGGTGCTCGCATCCTGATCCGGCAATCGACGGTTCCGGTTCGGCTTCCCGCTGGAGCCCTACTCGAGGATCTCGGGATGAGCGTCGATCCCGAGCTGCTGGACCGTGCGTTGACGCACCGCTCCTTTGCATACGAGCGGGGTGGGTTGCCGACAAACGAGCGGCTGGAGTTTCTCGGAGACTCGGTCCTGGGTCTGGTGGTGACCGAGCACCTTTTCGTCTCCTATCCGGACCTATCAGAGGGGCAGCTGGCCAAACTCCGTGCGGCCGTCGTCAACTCCCGCGCACTGGCTGACGTGGCTCGTGACCTCGATCTGGGTGCAGTGATTCACCTGGGACGTGGTGAGGAAGCCACTGGCGGGCGCGACAAGTCGTCCATCCTGGCCGACACCATGGAGGCGGTCATCGGCGCTGTGTTCCTGCAGCACGGCATCGCTGCGGCACGCGATCTGATTCACCACCTCTTCGACAGCCTCATGGCCGATGTCGCTACTCGAGGCGCTGGCTTGGACTGGAAGACATCGTTGCAGGAGATTGCATCGCTGGGAGGGCTCGGCGTCCCGGCCTACGAGGTCGTGGAGTCTGGGCCGGATCATGCCAAGACGTTCTCCGCCACAGTGCGTATCGATACCCAGAGTTACGGTCCGGGTGCGGGTCGCAACAAGAAGGAAGCCGAGCAGAACGCGGCGTCGATCGCCTTCGCGGCGTTGAAGGGCAGCGCCAGTCCGAGTCCGAACTCCCGCTGAGGCGCGTGCCCGAACTGCCCGAGGTGGAGACCGTTCGACGAGGACTCGCGGCCACCATCACAGGACGGACCATCGCCGATGTCGAGGTCCTGCACGCCCGCCCAGTACGCCGCCATCTGCCCGGTCGCGATGATTTCGAGACAACGCTCGTGGGCCGTACGTTCGCCGAACCGCGGCGCCGCGGCAAGTACCTCTGGCTGCCATTCGTCGATGGCGACGCTGTACTGGCGCACCTGGGGATGAGTGGCCAGTTCCGGCTCGAGCCATCCGAGGTACCTGAGGCGCCTAACACGAGGATCCGGCTTCAATTCTCCGACGGCGAGCCGGAGCTGCGATTCATCGACCAACGAATGTTCGGCGGGCTCTCCCTGTCGCCGGGTGGCGCCGAGCTGCCCGCCGAGATTGCGCACATTGCTCGAGACCCATTCGACCCCGAGTTCGTGGTCTCGGACGTCGTCCGCCGGCTGCGACAAAAACGCACGAGCGTCAAGCGGGCGCTACTCGATCAGCAGCTCATCTCAGGAATCGGCAACATCTACGCCGACGAGGCGTTGTGGCGGGCACGAATGCACTATGCGCGGGCTACCCAGACGCTGCCAGTGGCGCGAGCACGGGAGCTGCTCCGACATGCGGCCGACGTGATGCGCTCGGCATTGGACGATGGCGGCACGTCGTTCGATTCCCTCTATGTCAGCGTCAATGGATCGAGTGGGTACTTCGACCGCGCGCTGGCCGTCTATGGCCGGGACGGCCAGCCCTGTCCTCGCTGTGGAACGCCCATCGTACGCGAGCCGTTCATGAACCGGTCCTCTTACCGGTGCCCACGCTGCCAGCCCGCGCGCTTGTACCTGCGCTGACTGCGTTCGTCATCTCAGTTAATGGTTTCCACGCCTACGAGCGTGGCGTCTTGGCCCATCGCGAGACCAGTTCCTCAGGCAATGTTCGCGTGCCGGCCGGTGTGCTGGCCGCACGCTCGCCAAGATTCGGCCGGTATGCTCGTTCGATCATTGATCGCATCCGACATTTCATCTTTGTCCGCCATGCGCACAACTGGCGCTTGTTCTTTCGGTTTGGCCTGGTCGGCTGTTCTGGCGTGCTCGTCAACATGTTCGTCACGATCTTGTGCAACAAGTTCGGGCCCGATGAAAACGGTATCTTCTTGGACTTGCCGCTGACTGACTTCAACGTCCGCTGGTATCACGTCTTTTCCACAATCGCATTCCTCGTGGCAAACTTCTGGAACTTTGAGCTGAACCGCCTGTGGACCTTCCGTAGCGCGGCCCATGCCAGCTGGTTTTCGGAGTACTTCCCATTTCTTGCGGTGGGGGTGCTAGCTCAGTTTGTGGGTCTGGGAATCTTGACCCTGCTCATGCATCCCGGGTCGCCGTTCTCGCTGTCCACGACGTTCTTCGACGATTCAACGGGCTTTCGCACCAGGTTCTACTGGGCGCAGCTCATAACCATTGCGATCGTCACCCCGATCTCATTTGTGCTGAACAAGCTTTGGACGTTCTCAGCGGTGCGAGGCAGGCACTCGGTGGCCGGCTCGGCCACAGCAGAGCTCGACCCCGAGCACTCCGAGCTCACCACGCCTGCTCCATAGGCCTTGGTCGCACGAACAGACGGCAGCTAGCAGCTAAGCCACGGGCCCTTACAGCTACGGTGCCAACTTCTCGGGTCACCCGGCGAGTGCTGGGCGGTGCGCCCACCCTCAGCCGTTAGATTGAACTCGCCTTCCCGCGGGGCGGAGTTCCGCAGAGATCTGCAGACCGAGAGGCCGAGTTGTACCTCAAGAGCTTGACCCTACGCGGATTCAAGTCGTTCGCTTCGGCAACAACGCTCAACTTCGAGCCGGGAATCACCTGCGTCGTTGGCCCCAACGGCTCCGGCAAATCTAACGTCGTCGATGCGCTCAGCTGGGTCATGGGGGAGCAGGGTGCGAAGACCCTCCGCGGCGGCAAGATGGAGGACGTCATCTTCGCCGGGACCTCTGGACGCCCCCCACTCGGCCGCGCGGAGGTCGTTCTCACCATCGACAACTCGGACGGGGCACTGCCGATCGACTACGCCGAAGTGACGATTTCCCGGACGATGTTTCGCAATGGCGGTTCGGACTATGCGATCAACGGCAATACGGCTCGGTTACTGGATATCCAGGACCTTCTCAGTGACTCGGGGATCGGTCGCGAGATGCATGTCATCGTCGGCCAGGGCCAGCTCGACTCGATTCTCCAGGCCTCCGCCGAGGATCGACGAGGCTTCATTGAGGAGGCTGCTGGCGTTCTCAAACACCGCAAGCGCAAGGAGAAGGCACTACGCAAGCTCGAGGCTTGCGAGGGCAATCTCAACCGACTCGCCGATCTCATAGCTGAAATCCGCCGGCAGCTAAAACCGCTCGGCCGGCAGGCGGAGGTCGCCCGTAAGGCAGCCGTAATCCAGGCCGAGGATCGCGATGCCCGTGCCCGGCTACTCGCCGATGACCTAGTCCAGGCCGATCTTGCCTTGGAGTCCGACCTTGCCGATGAGCAGGCGACACGGCAGCGGCGCCTCAGGCTGGAGGCGGCATTGGACACAGTACGAGCAGCTGAAGTGGAAGCAGAAGAGGCGCTTCGAGCCGCAGTTCCACGCCTTAGCGCCGCCCAGGAGACGTGGTACTCGCTGGCCGCACTACGCGAGCGAGTCGCCACCACCCTTTCGATCGCCGCGGAGAGGATGCGGTACGCAGAGGAGGACCCAACCGAGATCCGTGTGGGGCGCGACCCGGACGAACTTGACCGGGAAGCGGAAGCTATCTCCACCCAAGAGCGCGCTATAGCTGCTGAGGTAACTGCCAAACGCGAGGCACTCACCGCTGCAGCTGGGCACCGAGGCGAACGAGAGCAAGCACACGCGGCTGAGGAAGACCGACTGGCGGGTCTGCTGCGCGCGGCCTCGGACCGCCGGGAAGGGCTGGCCCGACTGGCCGGACAGGTCAACTCGCTTCGCAGTCGTGCCGAGGCTGCCGAAGCGGAAATCGGCAGGTTGAGTGCCGGGCAGGCAGAGGCTGAGGCGCGTGCCGCTCAGGCATCTCGGGCGTTCACCGCCCTGGAGAGCACGATCGCCGGCATGGATGCCGGCGAGGTCCGCCTCGATGCCGAACACGAGTCGGCGGTCGCTGCCCTTGAAGAGGTTGAAGCGAAGCTGGCGCATCTGCGCCGTGAAGAGCAGGTGGCCGCCCAGGAACGCGCCGGCTTGAGCGCACGAGTCGAGGCTTTGCATCTCGGGCTGCGGCGAAAGGACGCATCCTCAGCCTTGCTCGCGGCATCGGATCAGCTTGATGGGCTGCTTGGTTCCGTGGCGGCATTGGTTAGCATCCAGTCGGGCTATGAGAAGGCAGTCGCTTCAGCGTTTGGTGCCGCTGCCGATGCCGTCGCCGTTGCCGGAGTCGATGCCGCCCTAGGAGCCTTTGACCATTTAAAGGCTGCAGATCTCGGTCGCGCCGGCCTCCTGCTGAGCGGTCCGGATGTCGGAGACGACGAATGGCCCGCACTTCCGGCTGGATCGACCTACGCCATAGAGACGGTGGAGGTACCCGACAACCTCGCCGGGCCCGTACGCCGGGCCCTTCGCAAGGTGGCTGTGGTGCCAGACCTGCCGGCCGCCAGAGAACTTATCGGTTGCCTTCCAGACCTGACGGCAGTCACCCGCGACGGCGATCTGCTCAGCCATCACTACGCGGCTGGCGGCTCGTCGGCTGCACCCAGTCTCATCGAAGCCCAAGCCGCCCTCGAAGAAGCCCAGGAGCGGCTGAGCGAAGCCACACATGTGTGTGAACGATTGCGTTTCGAGCAGAACCAGCTGCACGAATCTCGTCGGCAGGCTTTTGAGGCAGTCGAGGCGGCACTGGCGCGGCTCCATGAATCGGACGCCGCAATGGCGGCAGTGGCCGAGGAGCTGGCCCAGCTAAGCGCCAGGGCTCGGTCCGCTTCGGACGAAGCCGATCGGCTCCGGCAGACCATCGCAGAGGCGGCTGACGCTCGCGACCGGGACATCGCTGGTCTCGCTGACCTCGAGCATCGACTGGCGGTTGCATCGAACACTGTCGACGACGGCGAGCCCGATCCAACCGTCCGAGATCAACTGGCCGACGATGTACGGCTGGCTCGCGGCGCAGAGATGGAGGCAGGTCTAGCCCTCCGAACGGTGGAGGAGCGGATTCGGGCGCTTGCTGGTCGGGCGGATGCGCTACGTCGGGCGGCAGAGACTGAGCGCCAGGCGCGGGCTCGGGCCCTCGCCCGTCGGGCACGAAGGATTTCGGAAGCCAAGACTGCGGCAGCGGTGCATGCCGGGGCGAGGTATCTGGCTGCCCGAGTTGCCGGCTCCCTGGCGCTTGCCGGGACCGAGCGCGAAGCTGCCGACGCCGGTCGGAAGGAGGCGGAAGCCGAGCTCGCCAGGGCCCGCGCCGACGCACGCCGGCTGACGTTGGATTTCGAGTCTCTGGTTGACAGTGCTCATCGGAACGAACTAGCCCGCGCCGAACAGCGAATGCGGCTGGACACCCTTGGCGACAAGTCGAGAACCGAGCTCGGGCTCGAGCCGGACGTGCTGATTGATGAGTACGGACCGGATCGGCCGGTGCCGGTGATCACTGACGAGAACGGGACACCACTGGCTGAGGATGACCGGCCGCCGCCCGTGCCGTACCTACGCGATGTGCAGCTGAAGCGGCTCCGTAAAGCCGAACGCGAGCTCGCCGTCCTGGGGAGGGTCAATCCGCTCGCGCTCGAGGAGTTCGATGCAATCCAGGAGCGGCACAGATTCTTGTCCGAGCAGTTGGCAGATCTGCGCAAAACGAGGACCGACCTGCTTGGCATCATCTCCGAGGTTGATAACCGGGTTGAGCAGGTCTTCGCGGAGGCCTACGGGGATGTTGCGGAGGCCTTCTCGCTGGTGTTCGCGCGGCTATTTCCCGGTGGGGAAGGCAGGCTGGTGCTTACTGAGCCGGGCAACTGGTTGACCACCGGCGTCGAAGTCGAGGCTCGTCCAGCGGGCAAGAAGATCAAACGACTATCGCTGCTGTCCGGAGGCGAGCGGTCCCTGGTGGCTGTTGCCTTCCTGGTCTCACTGTTTCTGGCGAGGCCTAGCCCGTTCTACATCCTGGACGAGGTCGAGGCCGCGCTTGACGACACCAACCTCAGCCGGCTCCTCGAGATCTACCAAGAACTGCGCGACTCCAGCCAACTGCTCGTGATTACCCACCAGAAGCGAACGATGGAGATTGCCGATGCTCTCTACGGGGTGACCATGCGCGGGGACGGTGTGTCCACCGTGATCTCACAGCGCCTTCGCGAAATCGAGTCCGTCGCCTGATTGGCCGGCTGGCCCAGCGGGAAAGCCCAGCCGATGCAAGGTTCGTAACCAGACGATCAAGTCGAAGGGCCGTCGAGTAGTCGATCGTGATCAAATCGAAAGCAACGGCCCATAGCGCTGCATTGCCCGTATTGATGAAGATGGGGACCTGTACGGCAGTTCCTTCCCCGGAACCAATGAGTTCACACTGTCGAAAGGCAACCGTCATGGTCGTCATCGTCCTCACCATGATCATCATTCTCGGCGTCGCAGCTGGAATCGTTGGACTGGTCGCCCTTGGCATGCAAGGCAGAGGCCGCGATCGTGCACCTGTGCTGGCGAGCAAGATGGCCCGAGCCGCGACGCACCTCAATGGTGAGGGTGAGCCGCCGGAGAAATTCCGGCGGTTCGTCAGATTCCGCTTGCAGCACTGACATTTGCGGCAGTTCGGCGACCGAAGGGCTTCCGCCGGGCGCCCCTAGGATGGCCGAGTGGATGGAACGACACTCTGGCTAGTCATCGGCGGCATCATTCTCGCTGCATTCATCGTGGTCGGCGTCGTTGCCGGCGTCCGGCGGCAGGCGACGCTGGATCGTGGCCGCGAGGTGGCCGACCTCGACCCGGGCCACCCGGTGCCGGGGACAGGCGCAGGCGCCGATGAGGATGTGACGCGGAGATCGTCGACCGGGGTGGCCGCGCCACCCGTTGAGGTTGAAGGTGATGAGGAACTCACCGACCTCGCAGGTCTCGAGGCGGAAGTCCTGGAGGTCGAACGACCGGAGGCGCCACAAACCAGGCTTGCGAGGCTGCGTCGCCGGCTGGCAGGCTCCAACAACGCGCTGAGCCGCGGTTTGCTGCTCCTGATCAGCCGAGATCGGATAAATGACGAGGTCTGGGACGACTTCGAGGAGACATTGATCACCTCAGACCTTGGCATCGGCCCGACCACCGAACTCGTGGAGAATCTCCGGAGCACCTTCCGTGCCGAAGGAGTCTCCGATCCAACGACTGCCAGATCGATCCTGCGGACTGAACTGATCAGACTGGCCGATCCAGATCTGGACCGGACACTGGCCGCCGACCGACTCGAGCAACCGGCCGTGATCATGGTGGTAGGTGTCAACGGCACCGGGAAGACGACGACCGTCGGGAAGCTGGCCAGGGTATTCGTGGCGGAGGACAAGGATGTGCTCCTCGGTGCGGCGGACACCTTCCGGGCGGCGGCCGCCGACCAGCTGGAAACCTGGGGTGAGAAGGTTGGGGTTCCGACCGTACGGGGCGCCGAGGGTGCGGACCCGGCCAGCGTCGCGTACGAGGCGGTCAAGGCCGGCATCGAGCAGGAAGTGGATGTGGTGCTGATCGACACGGCCGGACGGCTGCATACCAAGGTCGGCTTGATGGACGAGCTCGGCAAGGTCAAGAGGGTGATCGAGCGACAGGCGCCGGTCGGTGAGGTGCTGCTGGTGCTGGATGCGACCACCGGACAGAACGGCCTGGCGCAAGCCAGGATCTTTGCTGAGGTCGTCGCGGTCACCGGCCTGGTGCTGACCAAACTCGACGGCTCGGCCAAGGGCGGCATCGTCATCCAGGTCCAGCGTGAGCTCGGCGTTCCGGTCAAGCTGGTCGGGCTTGGCGAGGGTCCGGATGATCTCGCACCTTTCGACCCTGAAATTTTCGTCGACGCTTTGCTGGAGCCGGCCGCCTGATGGAAGAGAGGGTTTTAGGACGCACGGAGCGCCCAGTTTCGGCTGTCGGTCTGGGTACCTGGCAGTTGGGTGCCGACTGGGGAGAGGTCTCTGAAGGCGAGGCGTTGGCCATGTTGGAGGCAGCAGCGGATGCCGGCGTGACCTTCTTCGACACCGCAGATGTCTACGGTGACGGACGCAGCGAGCAACTGATCGGCCAGTTCCTTGCCAATCATCCCGACCTGGTGGTCACCGTTGCGACCAAAATAGGCCGCCGCGTGGAGCAACGGCTCGAGAACTACACCTTGACAAACTTCCGCGCCTGGATCGACAGGTCACGGCGCAACCTAGGTGTCGATCAGCTCGACCTGCTGCAGCTGCACTGCCCGCCGACCCCGCTGTACTCCAGCGACGAAACGTATGACGCCCTTGACGCCCTCGTAGCGGAGGGTGTGATCGCCAATTACGGATTCAGCGTGGAGACCTGCGACCAGGCGCTGACCGCCATCACCCGGCGGGGCACGGCCACGGTTCAGATCATCCTCAACGCGTTCCGCCGCAAGCCGCTGGACTACGTGCTCCCTGCAGCACAGCAGGCTGGAGTGGGGATCATCGCCCGAGTGCCGCTTGCCAGCGGGTTGCTCAGCGGCAAGTACACCCAATCAACTCAGTTTGCCGAAAACGACCATCGCAACTTCAACCGGCACGGCGAGTCCTTCGATGTGGGTGAAACCTTCTCGGGGGTGGATTTCGAAACGGGAGTTGCTGCGGCCAAGGAGTTCGGCCGGTTGGTCGCCGAGCATCTCGGCGAGGGCACAACTCCGTCCCAGGCAGCCCTGGCCTGGGTGGTGCAACAGCCGGGAGTGACGACCGTGATACCCGGGGCGCGTTCAGTTGACCAGGCACGAGCGAATGCCGAAGCGGCACAGCTGGCGCTGCTCGGTGAGCCGTTCCTTGCCGCGGTCGAGAAGCTGTATGACGACCGGTTGAGAGCGGCAATCCACCCCCGCTGGTAGCTGCGCTCGGTGCTGGTTCAGACCGCTGTAGTGGCCGCGCTCGACACGCCGTGGTGAAGGGCCTCCAGCAGTGCGCTGTTGAAGACCGGGATGTCATCTGGTTTGCGGCTGGTGATGAGGTTGCCATCGATCACCACAGCCTCGTCGACCCACTCGCCACCGGCATTGCGAATGTCGGTTTGCAGGCTTGGCCATGAGGTGAGCCGTCTTCCTCGTAGAACGTCGGCTTCAATGAGGGCCCAAGGTGCGTGGCAGATGGCTGCGACCGGCTTGCCCGACTCAAGGAACTCGTGGACGAATTCCACCGCGTCCTTGTTGGTCCGCAACTGATCTGAATTCGCCACACCTCCAGGCAGGACGAGGGCGTCGAAATCCTCGACTCGCGCCTCAGACACCACCTGGTCAACGGGTTGGGTCTCTGCCTTGTCAAGGTGCTCGAACAGCTGAACTTTGCCCTCCTCGGGGCTGAGCAGCACCGGCTGCAGATCCGCCTGTTCCATGGCGGCCCACGGCTCGACGAGTTCGGCTTTCTCGATGCCCTCCGCTGCTACCAGGAATGCGACCGTCTTTGCGTCCGTCATGAGAACAAACTAAAACGCCCGGGAAAGAAGCCAACCTCCTAGTTACTTCGACCTGAAAAAGTCGAGGCGTGTCGAGCGGTGAATATGCCTCTGACAAGGGAGAATGGTCCCAACCCCTTGGGCTAGAAGGGATCGGGACCATTCATGTTGTGTACGGTAGG
>Ga0126312_10000163_pt1 | contig 32623 bp, 32 predicted proteins | sample Plot104A_FD_92537 | JGI IMG/M metagenome (GOLD analysis project Ga0126312, IMG submission 92537) | Serpentine soil microbial communities from UC McLaughlin Reserve, CA, USA - Plot104A | ecosystem: Environmental > Terrestrial > Soil > Grasslands | place: USA: UC McLaughlin Reserve, Lake County... | reverse complement strand
GCAACCACCAGGCTGGCTGGGAGGAGATCAAGGTGTATGCACCCGTCGGGTCGACCCCAACCGGCCCGAAGGACACCAGAAACACCGAGACCAGCAACGCCATCCGATCATCGGAGCGTCCCCAGAAGATGAGCGCGCCTACCGCAAACCACACCAACTGGAAGACCTTGTCCACGACGACGTTAAGGAGCGCATACGAACGCAACGACAGCCCGGTCTCCCCTAACGCCCGCACACCTTCGGGGGTGGCCTGATGCACCGCCCGCTCGGAGGAACATACCTCGGATGCGGCGGTGCACACGCTACTATAGTGCTCGAAGCTGCTCGGAATGCTGAAGAGGATTATCGCAAGCACCGTGATGGCCAACACCACCCAAGCAACGCGGGCAGGGAGGAGCCAGCGTTCGCGCCGAGTGATGGCGGGTGGTGAGGTACGGGTGCTCATCCTACCGTTTACTCAACTCTGCTCCCTTGACCCTTCTGTCACAGCCCTACTCTACAGCACCGCCGTCTCCCAATCGTTACGATAACCGTTACGGGGCAGCAACTCATGGATCAATATCCCCTGCGCCACGGTGATGTATGGGTGATGTAGATAAGTCCTGGCGATCTATCAGAGACTTTTCTCTTCCCGAGTATTCGGCTTATCTAAGGCGAATCTAGAGAGCCGACGAGCGGACTCGAACCGCTGACCTGCTCATTACGAGTGAGCTGCTCTACCAGCTGAGCTACGTCGGCCTGTTTAGGGCGCAGAGTATATCGCAGGGGTGGCTGGCTTTCACCCGAGACTGAGGATGGCTCGAGCGCCTGTGAGTCGGGAGATGCGGATATCATGGTCGGCAAGGAATGGTAGCGGCAGAGGAGAGGAGGGTCCGTGAAGGCGGCGCGGTTACACGAGTACGATGAGAGCATCCCGGCTGATAGCCTCAAGGTCGAGGAGGTAGAAGAGCCGAAGATCGAGAACCCGCTCGAGGTCATCGTCAGGGTAGGGGCTGCGGGGCTGTGCCGCACCGACATCCACGTTATCGAGGGACAGTGGGCTCCGATCCAGGACCCAGATAACGCCCTGCTTCCTTACGTCCTGGGGCACGAGAACGCCGGTTGGGTAGAGGAGGTTGGCTCGGGCGTCACCAACGTCGAGGATGGGGACACCGTGATCCTGCACCCCCTAATGACCTGCGGCCTATGCCGCGCTTGCCGCGCTGGGGACGATATGCACTGCGAGCAAGGCGAGTTCCCCGGTCTCTCCCGCGACGGCGGCTTCGCCGACCTCATGAAGACCAACGCCCGCGCCGTGGTGAAGCTGGACCCGATCCTCGAGCCCAAGGACATAGCGGCCCTCGCCGACGCCGGCCTCACCGCATACCACGCGGTCAGAAAGGCGGTGCCGATGCTCTACCCCGGCACGAAAGCGGTGGTCATAGGCGCAGGGGGACTGGGACACATCGGCATACAGTGCCTCAAGGCGCTCACCCCCGCCGAGGTGATCGTCACAGATCCCAGCGAAGAGGCGCTCGCGCTCGCACGAGACTGGGGCGCTGACCAGACGGTGAAGGTAGAGGAAGGGTACGTTGACACGGTGCTGGAGATGACCGACGGGCAGGGCGCAGAGGTAGTCTTCGACTACGTGGGAGAGAGAGGCGCCGAGGAGGACGCCTGGAAGATGACAAGGCAGGCGGGTTATCACTTCGTCATAGGGTACGGCGGCACCATAAACGTCCCCGCCATAGACGTCATCTCGACCGAGCGCCACATCACCGGCAACCTGGTAGGTACCTACAACGACCTCGCAGAGCTGATGAACCTGACGGCGCGGGGCCTGGTCACGCTGCACACCTCTACCTACCCGCTCGACGCCGTGAACGACGCCATCCAGGACCTCAACGCTGGCAAGCTCCAGGGACGGGGAATCCTGATCCCCGAAGGAGCGTGACAGCACGCTCCGGCTGGCGCCTCCGCTTTCAGCGATAAGCTATCGGCTTTCAGCAAGCTGACAAGCGCGCATCATCCTTCAGGGTGGTACTCAGAGGCTGAAGGTATTCCCTCCACCTCCTCCGCGCTCCTGACGGCGCGCAGTATTGCCTCCTGCATCACGCGCGCCCCCCACGCCCCGACGACGTCGGTCGCGGCGTCGAGGGAGCCGGCCGAGGCGGCGAAGACCACATCTCCGTCCACGGTCGTGTGTACGGGGTGTATCACCCTGGCGAGGCCGTGGTGAGCCATCTGGGCCACCTTGTGGGCCGCGCTCTTGGAGAGCCCCGCGTTGGTCGCCACGATGCCTAAAGTGGTGTTCTCTGTCCACCGTACTCTCGAGGCCGCCTCGGGAAGCAGCTCGACCGTGTCTCCGATGGTGCCGTCTTCGAGACGAGGACCGGCCAGAGCCCTACCAGTCTCGGGGTCCCTGATATCGCCGAAGGCGTTGACCGCGGCGAGGGCAGCGACCACGAGCCCGCCGTCGAGCTCTACGGAGGCGCTTCCGAGGCCGCCCTTCATGGCGTGCTGCATGCCGAGGACCTTCCCCACGGTCGCGCCTGTGCCGGCTCCAACGCTGCCCTGCGGGAAGTCCCAACTCTTTGCCGAGGAAGCGGCCTCGTATCCCATTACGGGGTCGGGGCGGGCCACGGGGGAGCCGACAACGAGGTCGAAGAGGACGGCCGCTGAGACGAGCGGGATGCGGGCTACCCCGACGTCGAGGCCGACGCCCCTCTCCTCCAGGAAGCGGACAACGCCGTCTGCGGCGGCGAGGCCGAAGGCGCTGCCGCCGGTCAGGAGCAGAGCGTGCGTCCTGCGCACCGTCCCCGTTGGAGCCAGGCGGTCCGTCTCGCGGGTCCCGGGCGAGGAGCCGCGCACGTCGACGCCGACCACCGCGTAGGGCTCCTCGAAGAGGACGGCAGTGCAGCCGGTCAGGCCCTCGCGGTCGGTGGCGTGGCCAACGAGCACGCCAGGCACGTCGCACAGGTTATCCAGCACGGTGTTCTAGGAGTCCTGATCCCGTGCAGGCAGCTCCCACTCTTCGTGATCTGCCGGCGTGATGCCTGGGTTATCGCGGGCGAGGCGACCGAGCGGGATGAGCTCCTGGTCGGCACGGTCGGGACCGAAGCGCACGAGGACGGAGTCTCTGACCATCGAGTAGTCAACTACCTTGCCATCCCGCTCTCCAAGCTTGACCGTCGAGTTCTTGAATGGGGCCCGCTCTTTGAACTCCTTGTAGACGTCGTGCTCGTAGCGCATACAGCACTTCACCTCGCCGCAGCAGCCCATGATCTTCTCGTTAGGGGTAACTCCCTGCTGCTTGGCGAGCCGCACGTTGACCGGCCCCATGCTCCGCGCTCCGCTCCACGTCGCGCAGCACAGCGGCAGCCCGCAGGTGTCGCACCCTCCCGCATCCCCCGAGCGCTCGATAAAGCGGAAGCGTCTGAGCACTACCTGGGCGTCGTAGACGCGCTCGAGGCCCTCCTTGACCGCGGAGAGATCCAGCTCCTTCTCGTCCGTCTGGTACTTGACCTCGACGTAGTAACCGTCGAGCGAGACGTCGCAGCCTATGAACTGGACTCTCTCTATGGAGTGGTCCCTTGCGAGCTTCTGGGCCTCGGTGCGGATCTCGCGCCCCCGCTCTCTGTTGCCTTCGTCCTCGCGCGCGTCCTGCTCTGTGACGACCCTGACGATGTCGTAGGGCTGGGTGTAGGCCTCGCGGCGCCTGGGTGTCAGGGCGACGAGCCCTATGAACTCACCTACCTCGGTCGCGACTACTACCCTGTAGCCGACCCTGAGGTCGAGATCCCTGGCGTAGCAGAGCCTCGGGGTCGTCCACCCGGGGATCCGGACGTCGACGAGCCGGGGGAGGGTTCGAGTACTCTCCGCCGTATCCGAGATAACGCCACCTCCAGGATCGCCTCCGGAGAGACATTATACGCAAGCGCAGCGCGCGCTTCCCCCAGGTCAAGCGCGGCCCCTGCCCAGTCAGCCCCCCGATGCTCTTCGACGCTGCGCCGGATCTCCTCCACCCTGTCGACGTTGGCCACCAGCTCGGGCGCTCCTGCCTCTATAGCCGCCGCGTCCCTGTAGGCGAGCGCGAGCAGCTCCATTGCCTCCCGCACGGCGCCATCCCGCTCCGCCCTGCCCGCGCGCTTCGCTCCCTCCCTGGCCCGGCGGTCGGGCTCATCGAACCCTTCGAGGTAAGCCTTCTCTCTGGCCGTGCCAACGGCCTCGGCCCGCGCCACCACCCCCCCCACGGCCCTTGCGCGCTCCTCGAAATCCTTCAGGAAGTCGAACCCCGCCTCGAAGACCGCTTCCCGCAGCTCGCCGAGCTCCCTCTCTCGGGCGTACCGCAGCGAGAGCCCGACGCTCCCCCGGCCAAGTGCGGCGGCGAGGCCCGGTTCCTCGGCTCCCATCTCCTCGAGAAAGGTCGCCACCACCTTCGTCGAGACGGGGTTGAATCGCACGGCCTGGGCGCGGGAGAGAATGGTGGGCAGCACCCCCTCGCGCGAGGCCGCCACCAGCACGAAGACCACCTCCCCCTCGGGCTCCTCAAGCGTCTTCAACAGGGCGTTCGCCGCCTGGACGTTCAACGTGTCCGCCTCGAGGACGAACACCCTCAGCGCCCCCTCGAAGGGACGGGTCGCAGCGAGGCGGACCACCTCACGGACCTGCCCTATGGTCGTGAAGGCCCCCTCGGGCCTGACCTGCATCAGGTCGGGATGCAACCCGCGACGCGCCCTGTCCTCGGCGGCGCGGTCCCCACCCGAGACCAGCGCCGCGCCGAACCTCATCGCCACCGTTCGCTTGCCGACCCCCGGCGGCCCATAGAAGAGATAGGCGTGGACGACCTCACCGCTCTCCACGGCCCTCTCTAGCAGCCGCAGGGCAGCCTCGTTGCCGCAGATGCCGGCGAAGGTGGCACGTCCAGCCACGCCGCTCACGTTAGGTCTCCGATCTGCAGGGTTCAATCGCCCCAACGAGTATATTGCAGCTTGCGGATCTCCCCCACCACCAGCTGCGCGAGCTCCTCAGGCGGCCTGCCGGCGTCGAGAACCGCGATCCGCCCAGGCTCCAGCCTGGCAAGCTCTTCGAACCCCTCCTCGACGCGTCCCACGAACTCGTCTCCTATCTTCTCGATCCTGTCGAGCGGCGCTCCGAGGCTGCGGGCGCGACGGGCCCTCTCCCCTACCTCGAGGCGCAGATAGAACGTCCTGTCGGGGACGACATCACCGACTGCCCAGGCGTTGAGCTCGCGCACTACCTCAACCCCGAGCCCCCTCCCAAAGCCCTGATACGCGAGGCTCGAGTCGAGGTACCGCTCGCAGACCACGTTCTCGCCGCGCGCCAGGCGCGGCAGGATCCCACGCCGCGCGTGGTCAGCCCTCGCCGCCGCGTAGAGGTAAGCCTCGGTCCAGACATCCATGTCCACCTCGGGGTCGAGCACAAGCCGGCGGATGCTCTCTGCCGCAGGGGTGCCCCCCGGCTCCCTCGTGAAGCGCGTGGAAGGGTCAGAGCCGGCGAGAAGCGGTTCGAGGGCGCGCACCAGAGTGGACTTGCCCGAGAAATCTAGGCCCTCGATCGTTACGAAGATGCCCCTCGACGTGTCTCGAGCTGATGCCGAGGCGACTCTTCCTGTCTTAGGCCGCAGCGCGGCGGTGGGCGTGACGCTGGGCCGCGGCGACGTGGGCCTCGAAGAGGTTCCTGTGCTCAGGTCCCGCCTCGCGCATGGCTTCGGCGTGCCACTGCACCCCGACCAGCCACCGCTTCGCCAGGTCGCTCGACTCGATCGCCTCTATAACCCCGTCTGGCGCGTAGGCTACCGCGACCAGGCCGGAGGCCAGATCCTTTATCGCCTGGTGGTGGTAGGAGTTGACCTTGAGCTCGTCGGTGCCAAGGATCTCGGCGACCCTTGAGTCTCCTTCCACCTCTACCTCGTGCGTCGGCTGCCACTTGGGCGTCTCCTGGCGATGCCCGAGCAAGACCATGTGATCCATCTGCGAGGGAAGGTCCTGGTAGAGCGTCCCCCCTAGAGCCACGTTCAGTACCTGCATCCCCCTGCAGATGCCAAGGATCGGCATCTGCCGCCTCAAGGCGTGCTCCAACAAGGCCATCTCGAAGGCGTCACGCTCGGGGAGCGTGACGCCTAGCTCGGGGACCGCCTCCTCACCGTAATACCCTGGGTCGAGGTCGCTTCCACCGCTCAAGAGCAGGCCGTCCAGGCCCTCGAGGAGCGCCTCGGCAGCCCGAGGACCCGCAACAGGCGGTAACACCACAGGTATTCCCCCGGCGTCGGCTACGCCCTCGACGTAGTCAAGGTCGGCCCGCACAAACCTGCCGAGCGGTCGCTCCGCTACTTGGTCCACATCCTGCTTCAGAGTCGCCGTTATGCCGATCAACGGTGTCAAGACCTACTCACCTTTTAACGCTTTCTTCATTTATCTTAACTATAGTGTAGCAGAATAGCAAACCACGGCTACCAACGCGGCAAGGAGAGCGTACCCGCTCGCGCGCACGTAGACCGAGGGCTGGGGCCTTGATGGCTCGGCTACAGGGTTGAGAGTGAGCCGGCTCTCTATGTGGTGGACTTCTCCAGTTCCTGTGCGCCCTCTCGCGATGAGCGGTCACCTCCCCTTTGCGCTCTGGCCTTCGCTGCCGCCTCGCGGCGTTCCTGCTGTTTGGGACAGTCCATATCTATGCAGGTGATCCAGGGCCGACCCCGGCCGCCTACTACCTTTATCTCTGGCGAGCCGCAGGTATCGCACTGCGTACCGAGCGGTATGATCTCGCCGCGCTGAGGCAGCGAGTAGGTCTGGTCGCACTCGGGGTATCCCTCGCACCCGGCGAAGCGCTTGCCGCTCTTGCGGGCCTTCTTTATCACCAGGTTCCTACCGCACTTCTTGCAGGGGCCCAGAACCGAGTCCTCCCTGATCCCCTCCCACACGATGTCGGCGAACTTTTTCTCAGAGCTCTCGAGGTGCTCGTAGACTCTGCGCAGGAGGTCACGCGACTCGTCCACTACGGAGTCCTTGCTCACCTTGCCCTCCGAGATGGCGTCCATGCTCCTCTCTAGCTCTGCGGTCATCTCGTGGGTGGCGATCTCCGAGGCGAAGTGTTTCAGGGCAGCGGCCACGGCGATACCGGTCTCGGTTGGGACGATGGGATCGTCGTGGACGTAGCCGCGGTCGTAGAGGTTCTGGATGATGCTTGGCCGCGTTGCCTTGGTACCGAGACCCAGGTCTTCCATGAGCTTGATCAGGCGCCCCTGGCCGTACCTGCCGGGTGGCTGCGTCTCCTTGGAGAGCACCTCTGCCTCGATGACCTCTACCTCGTCGCCCTCGTTTAGGGCAGGCAACTCCTCGTCCGCCCTGCGGCCGTAGGGGTAGACTCCGAGCCAGCCTTCCTCCGTCACTACCGTCCCGCTCGTGGTGAGCGTCTCCCCGCCCGACTCGAAGCGCAGCGTGGTGCGCAGGTTCCTCGTGGGTCCCGAGAGGGTGGCGAGGAACCGGCGAACGACCAGCTGGTAGACCTTCCACTGATCGTCGCGCAGCGCCTTCTTGGAGGCGTAGCCGGTGGGGTAGATCGGGGGGTGGTCAGTGGTCTCCCTCTTGCCGCGGGTAGGCGAGAGCTTGTCTGCTCCGAGGAACCTCTCTGCGTGCGTGCCAACCCCCTCGACCCGCTTGAGGTAGCCGAGGATCTCGCGCAGGTCGAGCGAGCGCGGGTAGACGGTGTTGTCCGTGCGGGGGTAGGAGATGTAGCCGTCGGTGTAGAGATCCTCTGCGATGCGGGCCGCTCTGGAGGGTCTGATCCCCAGCTTCGCCGCCTCCGTGAGAAAGCCCGTAGTGTTGAAAGGGGTAGGGGGAGGGCGGGTAGCAGACCTCTGCTTGACCTCCGTCACCGTGGCTGTGTCGGTGAGGTTATCGAGGGCCTTTCTGGCTTCCACTTCTTGCTTGAAGCGTCTGTGCGCGTGGTGGACGGCGAACGGCCCGCCGCCGTTACGAAGGGTTGCTACCAGCTCCCAGTAGGGCTCTACTACAAAGGCCCGCCGTTCGCGCTCGCGCTCGGCGATCAGGACGAGCGTCGGCGACTGGACGCGTCCGACGGAGAGAAAGGCGCTCCCGTAGCGTTTGGTGGCCCGCGATACCCATCGGGTCAGGGTGGCGCCCCAGATCAGGTCTATATCCTGGCGGGCTTCGCCCGCGTCGGCGAGCTCTCTGGAGACCTCTAAGAGGTTTTCGAAGGCGCGGGTAACCTCGCCCGTTGTGAGAGCCGAGAAACGCGCGCGCTCGACGTGATCCATGAGCTTCGGGTTCGCCTCGAATGCGAGGCTGAGGGCCTCTACCCCGATCAGCTCTCCCTCCCTGTCGAAGTCCGTGGCGATTACTACCCTGTCAGCCTTCTTTGCCAGCGACTTGACGGCGTTCGCCACGCCCTTCTCGGAGACGGACTTGAGTATCTCCGCGTCTATGAGGTCGGAGGGCTCTACCTTCTGCCAGTTGGAGTACTCCTCGGGGTACTCGGGGTTGAGGACGTGCCCTTTCAGGCCGACCGAAACGCACTCCTCACCACCCCAGACGAAGGTGTGGTGCGGCACGCTGCGGTGCTTGCCGTTCTTTACAGAGCCCTCCGCCAGGATCTGAGCGATCTTCTTTGCCGCGTTCGCTTTCTCAGAGATTATTAATCGCATCTTGCTACGATTCTACACCGATAAATAACAGTTTGTCGGTTGAGGCAAGCCTTTGTTCTCCGAAACCAGCGCTGCTGGTCTGTTCTGCAAGCCACGATTTCCCCTCCGGTGATCTCGGGTTCTCTGCCCTAGCAGACGGTGTCGAGGACACCGACCAGAACACCTCTATAAACCAGGACGGTAGATTTTTCAATCACCAGCCTGGTGGCGTGCCAGGTCCACTGGACGCTCCGAGGAAGGCGCCAGGGCAGAATTTCGTGCATTTTTTGATCGCGGTGTATTTTTCGATCCATCCGCGCACATATTACTGGTGTAAGGCCCCACGACAAAAGCAAACCCGTCGCAAGGCGGGGGCGCAAAGCCACGGGTCTCTCGAAGAGAGATGGCCGGGCTACCGAAAGGAGGATCCTGTGCTGGAAGTACCGTTGCTGGTTAGCCGGTAACACGACGTTTACTCACGCAACGGCATAGGAGGCACCTCTTCGAGCCGGGGCCGTTATAGACCCCGGCTCTTCTCCCGGATAACCGCAACGCTACCACACAACACCTGGCCATTCGCCAGAAGACCAGACAAAGGTCCTCGCGCGGGCTGATCTCCCCGCCGGGTCGGGGGTGCTTCCTCAGGTGTGTCTTTACATCTCGGGCGGTGGGTCTCCGAGAAGAACGCGCACGGCGAAGAGGCCGATGATGCCGACGAGGGTAGCGAACCAGAGGGTGGCGAGCCGGATCAGGAGCGTGAGCGCGACCGCGAGCCCTGCAGAGAGCCCCGCGACCGCGACGAACTGTCCCGTGAGCCCTGCCTCCACGGCCCCGATGCCGCCGGGGAGCATGCTCAGGACCCCTATTAGCGAGCTCGTCGCGAAGACGAACACGATGAGGAGGAAGGGTCTCTCGACGCCGAGACCTACGGCGCAGAGGTAGACCCCACAACACTCGAGCCCCCAGGAGAGAAACGAGATGCAGGTGCCGACGACGAGCGGTCGCGCCCCCAGAAGCTCGTTCGAGGAGGCGTGGAAGTCGTGCAGGTGCGGGGCGAGCCGGTCGAGCAGTGGCATCCTATGTAGAGCCCGCTCGGCGAGGAGCGAGAGCCGTTTGGATCGAAGGATGGCGATGCCGATGGCCGCAACCGCGAGGAAGAGCACCATCGTGGAAGGGGCGATGCCGAGGGCGAAGGCACCGAGGAAGCCCCAGGCGACCATGCCCGTCCCGTCGGTGGCCCGCTCCGCGACGACGGCGGGGGCCGTGCGCGCGACCGGCGCGCCCGCGGCTTGCCTGACGAAGACGCTCTTGAGGACCTCGCCGAACTTGCCGGGCGAGATCGTCATAGAGAGCCCGGAGGCGAAGATCGCCGCGTTGATCCCGAGCGGTACGGAGACCTTCAGGAGCTTCAGATAGTAAAGCCAGCGGAAGAAGCGTCCGACGTAAGAGAGCAGCACCAGGCCGAGTATCGCAGGCACAAGCGCATAGTTGAAGCCGTCGAAGGCACGGCGCAGATCGCCGAAACCAGAGAAGATCGCGAGCACCAGGTAGACGCCGACGCCGAGGGCGATGGCGAGGACCAGGTTGCGCTTCAGCCGTTCCACAGGGGAATGACGTATATAACCGTCCCTGCCACGACGAGCCACAGCAGCAACGCGATCTGGAGCGGACGGTCCCTGAGGAGCAGGGTGTCAGGGTTGCCGCCGCCGTTGCGGTGGACGAGCAGCATGTAGCGGAAGACCCCGTAGACCACGAACGGTATGCTCCCCATCATGTAGTAGTTGTCGTACTCGAAGAAGGTGTAGAGGACGTAGGCGATGATCGTAGCCGAGATCATGATGTTCATCATCTCGTCAAGGAGCGGCACGGAGTAGTCTTGCAGGTTCCTGCGGTGGCTGGTCGCGCCGTCGCCTAAAGAGGCGATCTCGTGGCGGCGCTTGGAGAAGCCAAGGAAGAGCGTAAGGAGGGCCGTGCAGACGATGAGCCAGGGCGAGATGGGGCTCCCCACGGCCGCGACCCCCGCGAGCGCCCTGATCACGAACCCGGCCGAGATGCTCATGACGTCGAGGATCGCGGTGTGCTTCAAGACCGTGGTGTAGACGGCCTGCAGGGCAAGGTAGACGGTCCCGGCGAGGCCTACACCGAGGTCCACGGCGAACCCGAGAGCCAGGCCAAGGGTAGCGAGCACGACGGCGAAGACCATCGCAGAGCGCACCGAGACCTCCCCGCTCGCCACGGGCCTTAGCCTCTTGAGCGGGTGCTTGCGGTCCTCCTCGATATCGAGCACATCGTTGGCAGCGTACACCGCGCCAGAGAGCGCGCAGAAGGCGACGAAGGCGAGCAGCGCCGACACGACGGAGGACACCACGAGCGCCTCGTGCGCAAAGACGACCCCGGCGAGCACGAACCCGTTCTTGGTCCACTGCTTGGGTCGGGCTAGCCGCAGGTAGGTGCCGGCGAATCCCATAGAGTTATCCACTTCCACGACAGCCGGTTATATCAGGTTCTCAGCTTGTCAGCCAGTCAGCACGCTCCGGCTGCGCCTCCGCTTGTCAGCATTTCAGCTTTTTCTCGCCTGATAAGCTGAAAGCCGCTGGCGAAGCTAGGCGGCTTGCTGACTGGCTGACAAGCTACATTGAAAAAGCTCGCAAGCGCTTACAGAATTACGCCGTTCTCCGGGATAGAAAGTACGGCCATGATCTACTACTGCGAACATCGGAACGCGAACACAGTGATGCGTGCCGAGTCTCCGCTCCTGTGGTGGGGACGATGAGCCCGCTGCGGTCCGTCTCCACGGAGTGGTTGAGGCTGGCGCGACCTTTCAGCCTTACGGCTTCGGCTGTGCCCGTGCTCCTCGGCACGGCGCTCGCGCTCGGCGAAGGCGTGTTCGCGTGGGGGCCGTTCCTTGCGATGCTCTTGGGCAGCCTCCTGATACAGGCGGCCACCAACATGTTCAACGAGTACTACGACGAGCGGCGCGGCCTCGACGTGGCAGGGACGGTGGGGATCGCCGGCTCCATAGTCCATGGACGCGTGCACGCGCGGGCCGTTGTCATCGGGGCGCTGTTCTGCTATACCGTCGCGCTCCTCTGCGGCATCTACCTCGTCGTGGTGGGTGGCTGGCCGATTCTCGCCCTCGGTTGCCTCTGCGCCCTGGGCGGCTACCTCTACTCCGCAGGTCCGCGGCCCATCGCCTACACCCCGTTCAGCGAGGCTACGGTCTTTGTGTTCATGGGAATCGTGATCGTGGTCATAGCCTACGCGGTGCAGGACCCTGGCAGCTTTCCGCCACGCGTCCCGCTCGCTGCCCTCCCGATCGGGGGCCTCGTAGCCGCGATTCTACTCGCCAACAACATCAGGGACATGAACTCGGACCGCAGGGGCGGACGGCGGACGCTGCCCATCGTGCTCGGCAGGGAGTTAGGGGTGCTGGTCTACCGCATCCTGCTGCTTGAGGCCTACGTCGCGGCCGCGGCGTTGATGGCCCTAGACGTCGTCCCACTCGAGTGCGCCCTCGCTTTCCTGAGTGCTTCGGCCGCCATCCGGCTCTGGCGCGACATCGGGTCGACCACTACCCCCGAGCGCCTCGACCCCGTGGTCAAGCGCACCGCAGGGCTCCACCTCGGCTTCGGTCTGCTCTACACCGTAGGGGTCCTGCTCGGCGGCTGACTCGACAGGCTTCAGGCAGGGAAGGATGATCAATGCTCTAGCTACCTGGTACCTGTGACCTATGTGCGTGGGTTCCCGTTCGCGCGGGAATGACGCATTGGGAGAGCCGATCCGACATTGTTCAGGCTGACTTGGCATGAAACCGACTGCCCGTAGCTTGCTGCCTGTTACTTGAAACCTACTGGCTACAGGTCGCGCTCGACCTCGTCGCTGTCCTCTGGTTCGTCTTCTTCGTGCTCTTCTTCCCTCGCCCTTTCCGCTACCGGGTTAACGTAGCGAGCGATAATGATGGAGAGCTCGTACATCAGGACCATTGGAACCGCCATCAGGATCATGCTGAACGGGTCCTGTCCCGGCGTCAGGGCTGCGGCAAGGATGGTGTTAATAACGATGGCGTGCCGCCTGTAGCGCTTGAGGAAGGGAGCGTCGATCAGCTCCAGTTTGGCCCCTACGTAGGTAGCAGCCGGGAACTCGAATACAATGCCGAAAGCCAGAAGGAACCTTGTGACGAAGGCGAGGTAACGCTCGGAGATGATCAGTGGCTTGTACCTGTCGCCGCCCCAGTCGAGGAGGAAGTCTACGCCTATAGGCAGGACCACGAAGTAACCGAAGGCCACGCCCGCCAGAAACAGGGAGGAGGCCAGCGCGATCAAGACGTATGTGAATGCCCTGCCCATCTCGCCTACGGCGGGCGCGACGAAGGCCCACGCCTGGTACAGGAGTACGGGAATGGTGAACAGGAAGGCCGTATAGAGCGTCATCTTCACGTCCGCTATGAGCGCCTCGGTAGGCGAGGTGAAGTTGAGCTGGCCGTTGAGGGAGGGGGCTGGAGCGAGCAGGAAGGCGAAGATCTGCGGGCGGAAGAACCAGGCGATGATGGCGACCGCGAAGAACGCGATGCCTATCTTGATGATCCTCGACCTGAGCTCGTCGAGGTGCTCGATCAGGGTCATCCGCGCCTCGTCGCGCGGTCCGCGCGGGCGTGAAGGTAGTCTGAGGCGGCCGGCCACCTGGGCAGTCCCTTACGAGTTGAAGAAGCCTAGCTCTGCTTCTGCTCGTGCTTCTGCTCGGCCTCGGCTGTTGAATCCTCGGCGCTGGCCTCTGGCTTTTTCTTCTCGCCTGCGGCGAGCTCCTCGTTCTTCTCTTCTTCCTTCTTCTCTTCCTCGACCTCGTAGTCGCCGCGGGAGCCCTTCCTGAACTCCCTTACACCGCTGCCGAGTCCCTTTGCCAGCTCGGGGATCCGCTTTGCCCCGAACAGCAAGAGGATGATGACCAGCGCGATGATCAACTCCGTCCCCCCGAGCGAACCGATGCCCATTAGTTCCTCCTAGTATCGAGTCATCTTCCGGGTGTCACGCCACATTATACGACCTCGGCTCGCGGCGCGGATCAAGGCTGCTCGCTCGCGGTCTGCTCTCCACCCTCTAGAAGGGTAGAGATGCGCTCCTTTACAGCCCGCGCCTGCTCGCCCTCCGGCTCGAGCTCGAGGTATCGGTTGTAGTATTTGATGGCCTGGGCCGGCTCTCCTGCCTGGTCGTAGGCCTGCCCGGCGAGCAGGTACGCGTCCTCGTTGTCGCCCTCGATCTCGGCGGCTGCAGCATACACTTCGCCTGTTTGTGCAAAGAGCTTCTTCTGCTCCTCACCAGAAGACATCTGGGCCTGTCTGGTGTAGACCTGCCCGAGCAGCATCGATATCTCTGAGTCGTCCGGCACCGCCTCACGCCCGTCCTCGAGTACGCGGGCCGCATCATCGAATTGTCCGTTCTGATAATAGAGGGTAGCGAGGGTCTTTATCGCCTCGGGGTCCTTGGGATGCTCCTCGAGGTCCTGCTCGGCGCGCTCGATCTGCTCCTGCGGATCGGTGGTCTGCCCCCCTTGCTCCTGGTCAGAGCCCCCGATCAGCTCGAGGAGGTTGTAGTTGACGTTCGTGCCGAGGCCGGCAAAGACAAAGGACCCGACGAAGAAGATGGAGAGCACTATCGCGAGCAGCTTTACCCAGAAGCCGATTCTCTCGCGGTTCATCATCATGGCAGGCTGTCCTCCGGAATCATTGCTGCGATCTGCATGTATTTATAGCAGCCTTACCCAGTTTTGGTGCACCGGACCCTGGCCGACACGGCAGGTGCGCTCCCAGCTCAACCGGCGGCGCCCTGAATGCGGTCGTAGATCGAGCGCCCTCCTACGACGGTCGCCACAACGCCCCCGCCCGCGGCTGCCTCGAGAACCTCCCTCTCGGGATCAGCGCCGTCGGGGAGGGCCTCTATGACCGCGAAGTCAGCCCACTTCCCCACCGCCAGGCTACCCGTCTCCGCCTCCATGCCGAGCGCGCGCGCCCCCTCGAGCGTCGCGAGCCGCAGGCCCGTAGCCCCTTCGAAGCCCTGCAGCTCGAGGGCGAAGAGCGTCTCCTCGAAGAGGTTCATGCTCGGGCTGCTCCAGAGACCATCGGTCCCCATCGCGACCCTGACGCCCCGCTCCATCATGCGCGTCACGGGCGAGACCCCACATCCGAGGTACTCGTTCGACCGGGGGCAGTGCGCCGCCGCAACGCCCGTGCGAGCGAGGACCTCGATGTCCTCCTCCGAGACCCCCGTCGCCAGGTGGGCGGCGATCGTCTGCGGTCCGAGGAGCTCTATGCTCTCGGCGTAGCGCACCGGCGAGAGCCCCGTGCCTCCCCAATCGTTCTTGGCAAAAATGTTCGCCAGCCTCCCTGTCCCATCGCCCACGAACTCCACCTCCTCGGGGCTCTCGGAGAGGTGGATCGCGAGGTGCCAACCCTCTTCCCGCGTCCGCCGCGCCGCGAGGCGCGAGGACTCGGGGTCTACCGTGTAGGGAGAGTGGACGCTCACCTGCGCGTCTACCCGCTCGGGTAGCCCCTCGCGCAGCTCGCGCACCTTGCCGATGATGAACTGGACGGCCTCGTCGGGCGCGCCGATCTCGTGCGGGAAGAACTCGGCGTAGACGGTCCCCGCGAGCCCCGACTCGGCGAGCTGCGGGAGGCACTCCCCATATGGCGAGGACTCTGCCATGAAGGTAGTGCCAGCCTCGATAGCCTCGCGGGCAGAGTCGCGCGCTGCCTCGGCCGTCCAAGCCTCCTTCTCGGGCAGGCGTTCTATTAGCTTGGCCAGCCACCCCGCGAACGTGCCCCCCTCGGGCGCGTCTTTCCTCCTGAAGCCGAGATGAGCGTGGGCGTTGACCGCACCGGGGATGATCGTGTAGTGGGGGAAGTAGCGAACGCCGGCGTCGGGGTACTCACGCCCGACATCCTCCAGCGTCCCTACGGCGGCGATGTGCCCTTCCCTGACCAGGATAGCCCCGTCCCGGATCTCTGAAGCTGAGACAGGCATGACCAGACCCGCCGCGAAGATCCTGGCTTCCTCGCTCTCAGGCATCCCTTCCGACCACCTCGGAGGCTATGACCTCGAGAAACTCGCGCTCGGGGCAGTCGGGCAGGAGCCCGAGCCCCTCCACGGCCGCGTCGACCTCGCCCTTTGCCCACGCCTCGGTCTTGGCTACGGCGTCCGTAGCGAGCACGGCCTCGATGCCTGCCTCGAGCGACTCGGGCGAAGGATGGGGCTCAGCGAGCACGCGCCGGATCGTCGGCGCGTCGCCCTCGCGCAGAGCGAAGATCACGGGCAACGTCACCGTGCCTTCGGCGAGATCAGCACCTATGCCCTTGCCCATTAGGCCGGGCTTCCCTACGAGATCCATGATGTCGTCGGACATCTGGAAGGCGATCCCGAGCGCCTGCCCGTAGGTCGCCAAAGAGTCTATCTGCCTGAGCGAGAGCCCGCCCAAGGTGCCGCCTGCCACGCAGGCCGCCTTGAAGAGCCCCGCTGTCTTCTTCCTTATGTGCTCGAGGTAAGCCTCGACCTCGACCGTCGCCCCGCTCGCCCTGTACTGCTCGAGCTCCCCCGCGGCGAGTCCTTCCGATGCCTCGGAGAATGCGCGCACCAACCTCGGGTCCCCTATCTCCGCAAGCCCCGAGAAAGCCTCGGCGAAGAGATGGTCCCCCGTTGCGACCGCTATCTCCCGCCCGTAGCGCACGACCGTGGTCGGCACACCCCGCCTGCTCTCCGCCTTGTCCACGATGTCGTCGTGGATGAGCGTCGCAGTGTGAAGTACCTCGATGGCGACCGCGGCCTGGAGTAGATCCTCACCCTCCGGTTCCCCGATCCCAGCGCACAACACGAGCAACAGCGGCCTGAGACGCTTTCCCCCCGAGGTCAGAGCCGCGAGCGCGGGCTCGACGAGCGCCGCAGGGGCGCGCTCCCCTAGCCCCGCCAGCCTTCCCTCGACCTTGTCTACGACCTCGAAGGCGCCATCAGGCAGCGCCGTACGCAGGCCACGAGCCTCCTCAGCGATGCCTCGTTCCGCGGTGGAGGGTGATGATACCGCCCGCGAGCCTCCGCCATGTAACATTTTGTAATCCATTACGCTCCATTATGTCACACAACTCTTCGGGCGCCACGAACTCTTTCACCGATTCGGGGAGGTAGGAGTACGCTCGGGCGTCGCCCGAGATCCTGGCCCCTATGTGGGGCACGACCTTATCAAACCAGAGGCCGTAGAACGCGGCGAATACCCTGTTCTGGGGCCGCGCTATCTCGAGGCATACCGCCACGCCGCCCGGCCTGAGGCACCTTGCCATCTCCGAGAAAAGAGCGTCGAGGTCGGGGATGTTCCTCGCGCCGTAGGCGATGGTGGTTGCATCGAAGGCGCCGGATGGCACGCTCTCCAGCTTCGTCGCGTCGCCGAGCCTGTACTCGATGTTCGGGGCGGGTCTGGACCTCGCGGACCGCAGCATCTCGGGGGAGAAATCGATGCCGAGCACGTAGCCCTCGGGGCCTACCCTGTGGGCGAGGTCGCGCGTGAGGGTGCCGGTCCCGCAGGCGAGGTCGAGTGCCATCCCGCCGGGACGGAGCCCCGTGGCCTTTACCACCCTCCTGTTCCAGATCCGGTGCAGCCCTGCGGTCATGACGGTGTTGAGGAGCTCGTAGCGTCCGGCGATCCTGTCGAACATCTCCCTTACCAGCCGCGCACGCTCGGCCCCCGAGGGCAGACGGTCGCCTGGGGAGGGACATGGATCATTCGCAGCCTCGGGCGCCCCTCTCCTCTCGCGGGTCTCACCCATCCCGGCTCCCTGCCTTCTCCGCCGCCTCCCTGATGCGTGTCTCGGACTCGTCCTGTCCCTCGCCCGAGATGATATCGAGGAGCCCGGCCAGGTGCGGGGTCCAGAGCGCCAGGGTGACTCCCTCGCCGGCCGCGATGCGTCCCGCGCCGTCGCGGATCATGCGACTCGCAACCGCCACGAAGCGCGGCTCGTCGAGGCGCGCTATGGTCTCGACCGCCTGCGCGTAAGCATTGTCTCCTACGAGCACGTCCTCGTCAGTAGCGCCGGCGGTGGCGTAGTGGGAATCGAAGCCCCGCTGCAGGAAGTCGAGCGCCTCGGCGACGACCTCGGCTCTTCCGTCGTCTCCTGGCAGCCCCATAGCGGCCCTGAGAAAGACATCCTTGAGCGAGACGCCTGGCGTCCGGCGGGCCGTCTCCTCCATCTCTAGCCGTTCCCCCTCTTCACGAACCACTCGCGGGCCGCCTCGGAGGTCTTCTCGAGGTCCTCCTCCGCGTGGGCGGTGGAGATAAAGCCTGCCTCGTACTGGCTAGGGGCCAGGTAGATGCCGCGGGAGATCATATGCCAGAAAAAGTCTCTGAACGCTTCGGTGTCCGAAGTTGCAGCCGAGGCGAAGTCCGTGACGGGTCCCCCGGCAAAGAAGATGCTGACCATCGAGCCAATCTGGTTTATGGTGCAAGGGACCTCCGCGGCGGAGGCGGCATCGTCCATGCCGTCCCGCCAACGCCGGCCGAGCTCATCCAGGCGACCGTAGAAGCCCGGCTCACCGGCGGCACGCAGGGTGGCGAGGCCGGCTGCCATCGCGAGCGGGTTGCCGGAGAGGGTACCGGCCTGGTAGACCGGACCAGAGGGAGCTACGAGCTCCATGATCTCCCGTCTTCCGCCGTACGCCCCGACAGGGAGTCCGCCGCCGATGATCTTTCCCAGGCACGTGAGATCCGGCCTCACCCCGAAGCGCTCCTGGGCACCGCCGCGCGCCAGCCGGAAACCAGTCATTACCTCGTCGAAGATCAGTAACGTGCCGTACTCGGCCGTGATCTCGCGCAGGCCCTCGAGGTAGCCGTCCACGGGCGGCACGCACCCCATGTTCCCTGCCACCGGCTCGAGAATGACGGCGGCGAAGGTCTCGCCTTCTCTCTCGAAGAGGTCGCGAACGACGTCAAGGTGGTTGTATGGAAGGACCGCGGTGTCCTGCGCCGCACCCTTTGTAACACCGGGGCTGTCGGGGAGGCCAAGGGTGGCGACGCCTGAGCCGGCCGAGACGAGGAGGGCGTCGCCGTGGCCGTGGTAGTTGCCGTCGAACTTGAGGATCTTCTCGCGCCTCGTGAAGCCGCGGGCGAGCCGGATGGCGCTCATCGTGGCCTCAGTGCCGGAGCTGGTCATCCGCACTACCTCTATCGAGGGGACGGCCTCGCAGACCAGCTCGGCCAGCTCGACCTCGAGCTCCGTCGGCGCGCCGAAAGTAGTCCCCTTGCGGGCGGAGCGCTCTATGGCCTCGACCACCTCGGGGTGGGCGTGCCCAAGGATGAGCGGCCCGTAGCTCATTACATAGTCGATGTAGGAGTTCTCGTCGGCGTCGAAGATGCGCGAACCCTCGCCGCGTTGCATGAACATAGGATCCCCGCCCACCGAGCGGAACGCCCGCACAGGGCTGTTGACCCCGCCCGGCATCCGCTTGACGGCCCTTTGCATGAGCCGCGCCGAGCGATCCATTGCGAGCATCGTCCTCACGTCTACGTATCCGCGTCTACCCTGCAAGCGCGTGAAACCCCCTTCGTAGCGCCTGTTTGGAAGTTTATACGTTCTGGCCTTGCCAGGTGGTGAGAAGCTTTACCTGGCTAGGAGAGCCAGCGGGCGACCTCGGGGGCGTGGTAGCTGACTATGATGTCTGCGCCTGCGCGCTTGATGCCGGTGAGCGCCTCGAGGACCACTGCCCGCTCGTCGAGCCAGCCGTTCTGGGCTGCGGCTTTGATCATCGCGTACTCTCCGCTAACGCTGTACGCCGCAACGGGCAGGTTCGTCGCCTCCTTGACCCTGTGCAGAACGTCGAGGTAGGGCAACGCCGGCTTGACCATGACGATATCAGCCCCCTCTTCGATGTCCAGCTCGACCTCGAGGAGCGCTTCGCGGGCGTTGGCAGGATCCATCTGGTAACTGCGCCTGTCGCCGAAGGCCGGGGCGCTCTCGGCGGCTTCTCTAAAGGGTCCGTAGAAGGCAGAGGCGTACTTGGCGGCGTAGGCCATGATAGGGGTGTTCTGGAACCCCTCGTTGTCCAGCTCGCTCCTTATCGCCGCGACGCGCCCGTCCATCATGTCGGACGGCGCGACGACGTCGGCCCCTGCTTCCGCTTGAGAGGCCGCGGTGCGAGCCAGGAGCTCGAGGCTTATGTCGTTCAGGATTTCGCCCGTCCCCTTCTCCACCACCCCGCAGTGTCCGTGGCTCATGTACTCGCACAGGCACACGTCCGTGACCACGATCATCTCAGGCATCGCGTCCTTTATCGCGCGGGTCGCCAGCTGGACTATGCCCTCGGGGTCGTAGGCCCCGCTCGCCGCCTCGTCCTTCTCCTCAGGTACGCCGAAAAGGAGGACACCGGAGATTCCCAGCTCTTGGGCCCTCCTTGTCTCGGCGACGGCGTGGTTTATGGAGAGCTGGAAGATGCCCGGCATCGAAGAGACAGGGTTCCTCACGTCCTCCCCTACCGTCACGAAGATCGGGTAGACAAAGTCGCTCGGCGAGAGCCGCGTCTCGCGCACCAGGCTGCGCAAAGCGCGCGAGCTGCGCGTCCTGCGGAGCCTCTGCATGGGGAATGGCATCGCTACTCACCTCTCTTTGCCGGGTCGGCGGTGAGGAGTTCGACCACCGCCGCGATCAGTCCTGCCATAGTGTACTCCCTCGCCTTCGCATCGACCCTGATGCCGCACCCCCTGGCGGCGTCAGCGGTTATGGGCCCGATGCAGGCTACCCTTGTTGCCGAGAGTAGCCGCGCGGCCTCCTTCGCGCCGAAGGCCCCGACGAAGTTCTCGACCGTCGAGCTTGCGGTAAAGGTTACGCAATCGACCCGTCCGGCATCCAGCTCCTTCGCCAGCTCGTCTTTGCCTTCGGAGGACGGGACGGTTACATAGGCCGGCGGGACTACTACCTCGGCGCCCGCCTCGCGAAGCCTGTCGGGCAGGACCTCGCGGGCGACCCGAGCCCTGGGGATAAGCACACGCCGACCCGCAAGCGAGTCACCCGCTATTGCCTCGATCAGGGCCTCAGCCCTGAACTCTTCGGGGACCACGTCGACCCGCAATCCGGCCTGCCGTAACCTCTGCGCAGTCGCAGGTCCTATGGCTGCGATCTTCGCCCCGCGTGGCACGGCTCGCAGGTCCAGCCCGTGGTGCGCGAGCCGGTCTAGGAATGCGTCAACACCGTTCACGCTCGTGAAGATCACCCAGTCGAAGGAGTCGAGGTCGGCGACGGCCTCATCGAGCGGCCCGAAGTCTCCGGGAGGACGAACTTCTATGGTCGGAAACTCCAGGACCTCGGCTCCTAGCCTCTCCAGTTTCTCGGAGAGTTCCCCTGCCTGCGCGCGGGCGCGCGTAACCACGACGCGCCGTCCGAAGAGCTGTCTCCGCTCGTACCAGTCGAGCCCCGCCCCGCGCAGCGAGACAACGTCCCCGACGACGGTGATCGCGGGCGGTCTCAGGTTCGCCTCGGCCACCCTATCTGCGATGTCTTCGAGCGTGCCCTTCACGGTCCGTTGCTCTGGGAGGGTGCCCCACCGGATCACGGCTACCGGCGTTTCGGGGCTCCTGCCGGCGGAGATGAGCTCGAAGGAGATCTCGCGCAGCCTGCCCACGCCCATGTAGAGGACAAGGGTGTCGGCGCCATTGGCTAGCCTTGCCCAGTCCACGTCAGGCCGGTCCTTGGCCGGGTCCTCGTGGCCGGTGACGAAGGCGACGCTTGTGGAGATGCCGCGGTGGGTGACGGGGATACCCGCGTAGGCGGGGGCGGCTGTGCCGCTGGTGACGCCGGGGACCACCTCGAAGGGGAGTCCGGCCTCGGTCAGGGCGAGCGCCTCCTCCCCGCCGCGGCCGAAGACGTACGGGTCGCCGCCCTTCAGACGGACCACGGTCTTGCCGACGCGTCCCAGTTCCACCAGCAGCGCGTTGATCTCCTCCTGCGGAGGCGAGGGCTCCCCTGGCCTCTTGCCGACGTACACGAGCTCCGCTTCTGGCCTTGCGTGCTTCAGCAGGCTCTCGGGGGCTAGCCTGTCGTAGACGACTACATCTGCCTCTCGGAGCCGCTCAATGCCCTTTATGGTGAAGAGGCCGGGATCTCCTGGGCCGCTGCCGACGAGGTGGATCAGGACCCTACTCCCGCCAGACGCAAGGAGAGACAGCTGAGTCCTCCGTCCACCTTCCTGAACTCGGACATCTCCAACTCGATGACCTCGTACCCTCTCCCGACGATCTTCTCTTTCGTCTTCTCGTAACCTCCGGCTACCAGGACCTTGTCGTTCACGCGGACGCAGTTGGCGCAGTACTCCTCTTCAGGGGTCACGACGATCTTGTCGAAACCCACAAATTCATTGTTCTCAGCCAGCTCTCCGGCCACGAGCAGATCGTCGCCTCCCAGGTATGCTACCCCCGACTTGAGGTGCAGGAATCGGCGTACTCCCACGAAGGAAGCGCTGTAGTCGCATCCCCGCAGAAGCGCGGAAAGCTGCTCTGCTCCTTCCCTATTCGTCCTCCGCGTGAGACCGATATAGAAGTGATCCCCGGCTTGGAGAACGTCTCCTCCATCCAGCGTACCCGGGCTGGCGATGTGCCCGACGTTCTCGTAGAGCCCGGAAAGCTCCTCCTCGATCTCGCGAACTTCCCCTCTCCTGCTCACCGCTCCCGGGTTCGCGATGATCGCGCACCGGTCGGTCACGACGGCCGTGTCCTCGATAAAGACCGAGTCGGGATATCTCGAGTCGGCGCCCAGCTCCGTCACCTCCAGATCGCAGCTCTCGAGCGCGCCGACGTATTGGTAGTGTTGCTCGCGGGCCTCCTCGTAATCGGGCTTCCCAAGGTTCGCGGATGTGATCCCTGCGTCGATCGTCTCGGGGACGGCCCTGACGATAGCTCTAGTAAACATTCGCGTACCTCATCCTCGAGCAGGTCACTTGCTCCTCACCTTCCGGATCTCTCCCAGCACCACTGCCGCCCCTCGCTCGAGCAACTCGCGCGCGAGCCGATCCCCTACCTCTTCCGGCTCATCGCCCTCTGCCTCCCCCCTGTACACGAGCGCGCCATCCGGCGAGGCAACCACACCCTGTAGCCGTACCGCGAGGCCTTCGAGGGTGCCGAGAGCTCCGACCGGCACCCTGCAGCCGCCTTCGAGGGCGCGCAGCATCGCGCGCTCGGCGAGTACCGCCTTCTCCGTGGGTGCGTGGTTCAGGGTCTCTCGAACGTGCGAGCGCACGGGGTGGTCTTCGAGCGTCGCGGCGGTCAGAGCGCCCTGGCCGACGGCGGGGAGCATGACCTCGGGCGGGATTATCGTGTGCGGGACCTCGATGCCGAGGCGCTCCATGCCGGCACGGGCGAGGACGATCGCGCTGGCCCGTCCCTGGCGCATCTTGCGTATGCGGGTATCCACGTTGCCCCTGATCTCGACTATTCGCAGGTCGGGGCGGCGGTGGAGGAGCTGGGCGCGGCGCCTGAGGCTCGAGGTCGCCACCACCGCCCCTTCCGGCAGCCCATCCACGTCGTAGCCCTCCTCCGATACCAGAACATCAGAGGGATCGCGCCGCTGCGTGATAGCCGTGAGGGATATCCCCTCAGGTGGCTCCGTGGGCACGTCTTTGAGGGAGTGGATCGCGAGGTCTATCTCACCTCCCAGGAGGGCCTCGTCGAGCTGGCGGGTGAAGACGTCGCGCCTGTCTATTACCGAGAGCGGGGTCTCCGGGTGGTGGTCGCTCGTGGTTTTGAGGACCCGGATCTCCACCTCGAGGCCAGACGCCTCGAGCCTCCCCGCGCATGCTTCGGCCTGCGCGAGGGCGAGCCTCGAGCCCCTGGTCCCGAGGAGCACGGCCTGTACGGGCGTCATCGGGGGTCTGAGCGGTGGCGATGTAGCTCCACGCCCAGCCCTTCGAGGGCGAGCAGCCTGCGCCTGACCTCGGCGCTCTCGATGGGATGGCCTGCCTCGGCGAGGGCCTTCAGCTCGGAGATCGGACCGTGCAGGAGCTTGTTCACGAGCGAGCGGCTCATCCGCTCGACGGCTTCCGCCTCCTCCGGGGAGAGATCCATCCTCTGCAGTGCGCGGGCGAGCTCGTGGCGTCGGATCCGCTCGGCCCCGTCGCGCAGCTCCTGGATGAGGGGTACTGCGTGCAGCGAGCTTAGCCAGCTCATGAAGTCAACGACGGCAGGGGAGATCATGGCCTCCCCCTTCTCGGCGGCCTCCCCCCGGTCATCGGCGTTGCGCTCGACGACGGCCTGCAGATCGTCGATGTCGTAGACGAAGACACGCCCGAGGGTCTGCACCACGGGGTCCACGTCGCGCGGCACGGCTATGTCTATGAAGAACAGGGGATCCTCTCTCCTGGCGAGTGCCGCGGCCACAACCTCCCTGGTGACCACCCAATCACCAGCGCCCGTCGAGCTGACCACCACGTCCGCCTCGGAGAGCTCCTCTACCATGGCATCGAAGGGAACCGCGTGGCCGCCCACCCTCTCGGCGAGCAGGCGAGCCCGCTCCGGGGTGCGGTTGGCGATGCGGATCTCCGCCACGCCCCTGGCCTTCAGGTGCTTGACGACGAGCTCGCTCATCTCCCCCGCGCCGAGCACCAGAGCCCTGCGACCCCTGAGCGTGCCGAAGACACCTCCTGCGAGCTTCACGGCGACGTGAGGCACAGAGAGGGAGCTGTCCCCTATGCCTGTCTCCGAGCGAACCCTCTTGCCCACTCTGAGGGAGGTGTGGAACAGGCGGTTCAGGACCGCTCCGGTGCGCTGTTCCTCGGTCGCAACCCTGTAAGCCTCGCGGACCTGGCCAACGATCTCGGCCTCCCCCACCACCATCGAATCGAGGGAGCTCGCCACGCGGTAGAGGTGCCTGACGGCCTCGGCGTCGGTGAGCCAGTAAGTATCTCGCTCGAGAGACCCCCGCTCCACTCCCCTGTCCTCGGCGAGGAGGTCGAGGACCCGGTCGCGGGCGCTCGAGTCCTCGACTACCGCGTAGATCTCGGTCCGGTTGCAGGTGGAGAGCAGAACGGCCTCGGCGACTGCGCCCTCCTCGCCGAGCCGCCGCAGGAAGTTGCGGCCGGCGCACGGGGCGAAGGCAACGCGCTCGCGCACCTCAACCGGCGCGGAGCGGTGGCTCATCCCGAGAGCCGCGATAAGCACCTGCTCACCTCCCGCTCGAGCCTCTCCTCGCTCTTGTTTCCACGCCGCCGATCCCTCTCCAGCTCCTCCACGATGCCGGCCCACTCGGGTCCGAACATTTCCTCGAGTCGGTCCTTGATCCTGCGCGCCAGGGTAGGCGAGGCGCCGCCGGTCGAGACCGCTACCTGCAGCCCGCCGCGCCGGAGCGTCGCCGGCAGGGCGAAGTCTCCATCCCGCGGTCTGTCCGCGACGTTGACGGGGATGCCGCGCTCCTTCGCCTCGCGGGCTACCGCCGCGTTGGCCTCCCTCGAGTCGGTCGCGGCGAAGACCAGGTAAGCGCCCTCGAGATCTCCCTCTTTATACGGCCTGCGGTGGACCTCGACGGCCACGCTCTCGAGCTCAGTGGTGATCTCGGGCGAGATCACCACTACGCCAGCACGCGCCTGCAGGAGCTTGCGCGCCTTCCTGCTGGCAACCTCGCCTCCCCCGACGACCACGCACCGCCGCCCGTCGAGGCCGAGAAATATGGGGTAAAGAACGACGTTTCCGCCCTCGATCAAGCCCTCCCAATCTGCCATAAAGCCTGCAATTCGGCCCAGAAGTCTAGCACAGCACTATCCGCGCCATCATCACCGTCAAAGTGTTGCATGCACGGGCCGCCGGCGCCGTGTAAGCCTTCACGCCCCGGCCGGCCCCTTCCTCTTCTCGATGAGCCTTATCTCTCCTATCATCATCTCCTTGTCCACCGCCTTGCACATGTCGTAGATGGTGAGCGCGGCCACGCTCACGGCCGTCAGGGCCTCCATCTCGACGCCCGTTCGGTCGCTGGCGCGGGCCGTCGCGAAGATCTCTATCCACCCTTGCCCGACCTCGAACTCCACGTCCACAGAGGTCAGGTCGATGCCGTGACAGAGGGGGATGAGCTCGGGCGTGCGCTTCGCCGCCATGACGCCGGCGATCCTTGCCGTGTTGAGCGCCTCCCCCTTGGGCAGCGCCTTCTTCCGCAGCAGCTCGAGCGTCCTTTGAGACATGTGGACCTGTCCTCCGGCCACAGCGGTGCGCCTGACGACGGCCTTCTCCCCCACGTCCACCATCCTCGCCGCCCCCTCACGGTCAAGGTGAGAAAACTCCGCCACGCCTCATACCTCCAATTCGGCTCTGACCAGCCTGTGGTCGCTCAGGCTCTCCGTCACGGTGTACTCAACCTCGCTGAAACCATCCCTGTAGAGTACGAAGTCTATCCTACGCCCCGAGTCGTGCGTCGGTTGCGCGGTCCCTGCCGGGCGAAGGCCCGTCTCGAGGAGGAAGTCGGCGAGAAAGAGGTTCCGCGTCGTTGCGTTGAGGTCCCCGGCGAGGACGGTGCTCCCCGCATCGAGAAACCCGGCCAGGAGATCCAGGCACCTGCTCCTGAGCCCTGACTCGTAGGGTAGGTGGGTGTTGACCAGCCCGAACTCCCTCTCCTGCCACAACACGCGGGTAACCTGCGCCACACGCGGCTCGAGCCCGTCAGGCCAGCCAGGGCGCCCCGCCCTGAACAGCTCGTAGCTACGGAGCAGCGACCAGCCCCTGGGGAAGACGCCCCCGTAACCGCTCAGAGAGGCCGTGCGGCGCTCGAGGAACCGCGCCCCCACTGGCAACACGAGCGCGAGGTAGAGCAGTCCGTACTTCGCGAGCGAGACGAAGGCTCTGGAGTCGAGGCTGCGCTTTATTCGCAACGCCCGCGCCGGGTTCACCTCCTGAAGACAGACGATGGTCTCTTTCTCCCCGAGCAGGGCATCCAGCGCAGGGTCCCGGCCTTTGCGCTCCTGGGAGGTGTTGTAGGTAGCGATGGTCAGCATCTCAGCCTGTCAGCTTTGTCTGGTTCGCCACAGAGAATACTGCCGAAACCTCTCTTTCCGAACCACTTCTCAAGCGAATCAGCCCCTCGCCATCCATAGCTTACCTGACCAGCTGACAAGCCGCCCGCAGGGCGGCGTGCTGACAAGCGAAGCCCATAGGGCTGAGCGTGCTGAAATGCTAAAACTGCGGAATGCGGGGGAATCGAACCGCCACGGCCTCTAGCAAGGCCGCAAACCGGTTTTGAAGACCGGCCGGGCCACCAGGCCCACGCATTCCGAAGCTCTCCGCTGCAGAGCGTATTCTATTACACCGCCTACCGATACCGGCGGGTCAGGACCCTCACATCGCCGGTTCGGCTGGTCACCTCAACCGTATCGGAGTACTCGAGCCAGGCCTGAGCGTACTTGCGGCTGGTTCCCAGACGGTCGCGCAGCCCGGCGAGCGAGATCTCACCCTCCCCCCGGCAGACGGTCTTTATCTCTTCCAGCACTCTATCGGCGGTCTCGCTCGAGGCGAAGAGCTTCTCGCCCAGGCTCACCGCCGCGCCGCGCTGCAGCAACAGCCGAAGCGCGGGCGTCGGCTCCAGCGCCGGCGGCTCCTCCCCCGCGTGCTGCAGGTCTTCGAGCAGCCTCCTCGCTCCTTCCTCCAACTCCGGTGGCACCTCCCCGGCATCCGGCAAGCCCACCCCGGCTTCGGTCATCCGGATATCGCCTCCGCCCGCCAGCTCCTCGAGCAAGGCGTCGGCGAGAGGCGCTGCGAGCCCCGTCGCGACCCTGGCCTCTGCCACGCTCAACCCAGGGCTCTCGGGGCGTTCCTCAGCGCGCTGCCCGATGGCATCTAGCAACCGCTCCTTCGCAGCCACTACCGTCTCGGTTAGTGTGTAGATTTCGCCCACCCTCGACGCCTCTGGGAGACGCTCTGCCGCTGTTTTCGCCTCCTCGGGGGCGAGAGAGAGGGCCAGCGATAGGTCCCTGGTGCTCATGCCCTCTCGCCCGGCGCGGGCGAGGACGAGCGGGATGGTGCGGCTCGGGTCGCCGCTCTCGAGGGCCTCAAGCCACCCTGGCTCGGGGGCGCGACCCGTAGGTGTGGGGTCGAGCACCGTACCCCCTCCGATGGTTATCTGTGGCGCCATCGCGCGCAGGACGAAGCGGTCGGAGGGGAGCAGGATCAGGGCTTCCTCCAGCCTCAGACGCGCCAGGGCGCTATCCCCCGGCAGAAGCTCCTGGCGGTCGAACAGGCGAACCCTGGCGTTCGTCGCTCGGGTGCCGTGGTGGAGCCTTACCCTGATACCGTGGGCCAAGGGCTTCGCGCCCTCGATGTGCCAGAGGCGCGCGTCGAAGGCACGGGTAGGTGTGACAGGTCGTGAGAGGAGGACGTCTCCCGCCGCTATCTGGGAGGCGTCGATGCCGGCGAGGTCGAGGGCGGTTCGTGCTCCGGGATAGGCTACCTCTGCGTGGCGGCCGTGGGTCTGTATCCCCCGCACCCGCGGGCGAAGGCCCGAGGCGGTGTAGAGGGTGTCGCCGGGACGGATCTCCCCGCTCCACAACGTCCCCGTAACCACAACCCCTATCCCCTTCAGCACGAACGCCCGGTCCACGGGCAGCCTCGCCAGTGTGCCGGCCGACCTTCCATCCGGGGGGTTGGCGGCCAGCTCGTCCAGCGCCGCCAGAAGCTCCTCCACGCCCTCGCCGGTCACGCCGCTCACGGGGATTATCGGGGCTTCTATGCCTACCGACTCGAGGAGCTCCTCTGCCTCCAATGCGGCAAGCTCTACCGTCTCCTCGTCTGAGGCGTCGATCTTGGTAAGCGCCACTACCCCCCGCTCGACGCCGAGCACCCGCAGTACGTCGAGGTGCTCTCTGGTCTGGGGCATCACCCCGTCGTCGGCGGCGACAACGAGCAGGAAGGCGTCGACCCCTGTCGCCCCGGATACCATGTTCTTGACGAAGCGCTCGTGGCCAGGCACGTCCACGAGGCTGGCTCTGCGCCCGCTAGGCAACTCGAGCTCCGCGTAGCCGGGCACGATCGAGATGCCCCGCCTGTGTTCCTCCTCGAGGCGATCGGTGTCGGTGCCCGTCATGTAGCGCACAAGGGTGGTCTTGCCGTGGTCGACGTGCCCAGCCGTCCCGATGGTGAGCGCTATCGGGCGGTCTGTCGGCTCAGCCACCGCTCACGGCCGCGGCGACCGCACCCTCGTCGTCTGGAAGGAGCGTCCTGACGTCGAGCCACAGCCTGCCCTCGTGGAGACGGCCAACGACCGGAGGGTCGGCCCTCCTCAACCTCTCGGCCAGAGACACGGCATCCGTTCCGCCGAGGCGAACGGCGAAGGAAGGCACTTCGTGCGTGGGCAAGGTCCCGCCACCGCTACGGGCCACGGAAGGCGCAACGTCAACCTCGACGTTCGGCGCCGCTCGCGCCAGTTGACCCGCCAGCCGCCTCGCTCGTTCCTCTACCTCCGAGACGGGGGCGCTTAGCATGCGGAGGGTGGGGAGCTCCTCGAGAGCCACACCTTCGAGGTAAGCCCCCAACGTGGTTTCGAGCGCGGCGAGGCAGAGCTTGTCCGCGCGGAGGGCGCGTACCAGGGGGTGGCGGCGCATCGCCGAGACGAGGCGCGAGGAGCCCGCGACGATCCCGGCCTGCGGCCCGCCCAGTAGCTTGTCCCCCGAGAAGACGACGAGCTCGGCCCCATCACGGACGGCGCTTTGCGCCATGGGCTCGTCTCCCACAGGCAAGAGCGCCCCGCTGCCGACGTCGGCGATGACGGGGGGCCCTAGAGAGGCGAGGTCGGCTATGTCCACGGACTCTGTAAAGCCCATTATCTCGAAGTTGCTCGGGTGGACCCAGAGGATGGCGCTGGTGTTCTCGCTCATGGCCGCCTCATAGTCCGAGAGCCTGGTGCGGTTCGTGGTGCCCACCTCGCGCAGCCTCGCGCCGGAGAGCTCGAGTACCTCGGGGATGCGGAAGCCGCCCCCGATCTCGATGAGCTGCCCGCGCGAGACGATGACCTCTGGAGCGTCCGCACCCTCGGCCACCAGGGCGGAGAGCGCGAGCAGGGTTGCCCCCGCGCAGTTGTTGACGACGAGGGCGTCCTCCGCGCCGGTCAGCTCCTTCAGGAGAGGCACCGCGTGGTCGTAGCGAGATCCGCGGGCACCCGAGGCTAGGTCGTACTCGAGGTTAGAGTAGTTCCGCGCGGCCTCGGCGGCGGCTCCTGCGGCCCGCTCCGAGAGTACAGAGCGTCCCAGGTTGGTGTGGAGGATCACCCCCGTGGCGTTGATCACGCGTCGCAGACCCCTGCCGGAGAGGAGGTTCGCGGCGGCAGCAACCACGGCGTGCTCCGAGATCTCCGGCTCTCCGCCGGCCACGATCTCCCGCCGCAGACGCTCCAACGTCTCGCGGATAGCCGCGGTAGCCCTCGCGCGGCCGTGGCGCCCCGCAAGCGTCTCGGCGGCCGGGACGCGCAGCACGGCGTCGACGGCGGGGAGGTCCCGCAGACGCTTCTTCTTCCCCGTCTCCAACATACGTCTCCCAGTATAACTCGCGGGTTTAGCCAGAGAGCCGCCCGCGACCGCTATGCTAAACTTGCCCCGTCGAAGCTCGAGAGTGGCGAGAGGAGTTTCGCTTGGACAAGGGTACGACGAGGTTTCTGGTCGGGGCGGCCGTCGGCGCAGTTGGCGGCTTCGCCGTAGGGTCCTTCGCCGCAACCCCAGCCGCACGCTCGGCCAGCCAGTCGGCCCTAGGCGGTCTCGACGTCTCGATTCGTTTTCTTGGCGCCAAGGCTGGTCAGATCCTGGACGCTCTGGGCTCGGTACTCGAATCTGGCTACACTCGGGTGCGGGGTAGGGAGAGATACCTCGAGCACGAGATAGAAGAGCTGAGGGATCAGATCACTCGCCTCGAGCAACGCATAGATTAGGTGTCAGGTGGCAGGCAGCAACATCGGGTCTCAAACCGAGTTCGCCCGAACACCACCGGCGCGGTTCTCGCTCCGTCATTCCCGCGCAAGCAGGAATCCACGCGCCTCGAGGCATCAGGCAACAGGTATTCTTGCTGACGCCTACGGCCTGTAGCCTAATAGGCGTTTGATCCATTCGGGGAGCGCGCCGGCTGGAGTGCTCTCCCCTGTGGCTCTCTTGTAGTCCCTGAGGTCGTCCGGGTGCACCGGGGACCCCGACTCGCCGAGCAGCGCCCTTGCGTCCTGCAGGCGCGCACCCGGCGCATCTTCCGAGAAGACGGCCTCTACCAGGTAGTTGCCGCTCCAGCGAACACGGTAGATACGCAAGCCTGCCAGCTCCCTCTCGGCGAAGCGCTGGTCGAGCTCGGCGGCTGCGCCTCTGGCCTCCTCGTCGCTGGCGAACTCGTAGCCCAGGGTATAAGGGGTGCTCTCCCCGTGGCTCAAGTGCTTTCCATCCTGGTCATCCAGATCCCGGGGTCACGGATCTCCCCCAGGGTTGGCAGGTTCTCGGGGCGCTCCCATACCCGGTTCAGTCCATCCATGCCCTGACGCCTGACTACCGCGTCGGCGAAGCGCTCGCCGAGCCGGTACTGCTCGAGTTTAACGTCGAGCCCCGTGATGCGGAAGATGGCGGTCTCGAGCGGAGGACGGTGGGCCCTACTCTTCGCCATGCGCGCCCTCAGGTGCTCGTAGTGCGGTACGAGGCTCTCGCCGACGTTGTGCATGACGAAGTCCGAGTAACCCTCGATCACAGACATGGTAGCCTGCATCCTGTCGAAGGACTCGCGCTGGGACCGGCTCATCATCAGCTCGATCGAGCGGCCGCCGGTCTTCAGGTTATCCGAGAGACGCCTGAAGGTCTCGCGTGCCCCGAGCCGGTCGGCCAGAGGGGCGAGAAGGCTCTCGAGCAACTCGCCGAGGTGAGCGCGGATCCAGGGGTACCCCTCGAACTGCAGGGCGTGGGTCATCTCGTGCAGCACGATCCAGAGCCTTAGACCGTCGACGGGGACCCCTATTCTGCCAGCCGCAGAGACTATGTTCCCGTCGAGGAAGAAGACCTTGCCAGGCTCGCCTGCCCTCTCTCGCGCGAGCAGCGGTCCCGTGTCGTACTGCCCGAGTACGCGGGCAGAGAGAAAGCCAAGGAGGAGTCCAACCTGCGCCGTGAGCGTCAGGCCTCCGAGCGCCCAGGTCAGATTATCCGCGCCAGCGGAGGCGCGTTTCAGGACAGGCTCCATGAGCGCGCCGAAGCCCTCGATGTTGAAGTCTATCCACTCCGCCCTATCCGCGACCCTGAGCTGACGGTCTATGGGCGCGCTCCGGGGCAGCTCGATCCCCGTGAACCGCGAGAGCGGCCCAAGGGTCTCCTCGACCGCCACCGCGTAGTCGAAGTCCCCGTTCGGGGGTCTCTCCGTGCGGGAGGCGAGCGCCACGGCTATCGTACGCGCCGCGCCCCAGGAGATCAAAGACGTATCCTCGCGAAGGGCGTCACGTCACTGAGTATATACGAAGGTCCGAGGGCAGGACCCATCGTAAGCCGACAGCCATGGGGTTATAATCTCCACATGTTCGGAATCGGTGGCCAGGAGATCGTTGTCATCGGCCTGCTCGTTCTCGTGATCTTCGGCCCCAACGCGCTCCCGCGGATGGCCCGCGACATTGGCCGCTTCGTGTCCGAGGCCCGCCGCTCGATCGACGAGTTCAAGGAAGAGCTGACCGCAGGGGCCGACGAGGAAGAGGACGAGGAAGAGGACGAGGAAACGAACCGCAAGAAAAAGGGCGGAGAGCGGGACCTTTAGCACGCTGCCCTGCGGGCAGCTTTCAGCCCGCTACGCCCTTTTAGGGCTTCGCTTGTCAGCCCGACGCTTCGCGCCTCTCAGCACGCTACGCCCTTCGGGCTTCGCTTTCAGCACGCATCGGCCGCTAGTCTACAGCGGCTTGCGTGGAGATTGATCGGGATGCGAGACTTCCAGCATGAAACCGTACTCGAAGGATCTCAGGTTGAAGGTCTTGGCCGCTGTGGACCGCGGGATGTCGAGGAAGGAAGT
>Ga0126312_10000162_pt1 | contig 32639 bp, 33 predicted proteins | sample Plot104A_FD_92537 | JGI IMG/M metagenome (GOLD analysis project Ga0126312, IMG submission 92537) | Serpentine soil microbial communities from UC McLaughlin Reserve, CA, USA - Plot104A | ecosystem: Environmental > Terrestrial > Soil > Grasslands | place: USA: UC McLaughlin Reserve, Lake County... | reverse complement strand
GGCGCCCGCGTCCTCGTCGTAGCACAGATCCAGCATCGGAGTCCCGTCTACGACTCCCACCGAGACAGCTGATACAGATCCCAGCAGCGGCTCAGCTGCCAGGAGGTCCCGCTCCCGCAGCCAGCCGACTGCATCGGACATGGCAATGTAGGCGCCGGTGATCGAGGCGGTACGCGTGCCGCCATCCGCCTGAAGCACATCGCAATCCAGCACGATGGTGTTCTCACCCAGCGCTGAGTAGTCGATGATCGCTCGCAGACTACGGCCGATAAGACGGCTGATCTCATGGGTACGACCACCGATACGGCCTTTGACCGACTCCCGATCGGATCGAGTGTTTGTTGCCCGGGGAAGCATCGCATATTCGCTGGTCACCCAGCCGATCCCAGTGCCCTTGCGCCAGCGGGGCACACCCTCGGTAACGCTGGCCGCGACGAGCACCCGGGTCTGGCCGTACTCGACGAGCACCGATCCCTCGGCCTGAGAAAGCCAACCGCGGGTGAAGCGCACATCCCGGAGCTGATCGTTTTGACGTCCGTCGGCCCGAGTCATACGGCCACCCTATTTCTGCACCAGCTGCTCAAGTCCGGAGCTGATTGCCGATGGACCAGCTGGCGCCCGGCAGCGCCAGCGCAATGGGACCTGCAAAATGAGGCGACGCTTCCGACCGGACCTGGTCGCGATCATGCCATGGAGGAATGTGGGTGAGCACCAGCGCGCCAACATCTGCCCGAGATGCAGCCTCGGCGGCCTGCCTCCCGGTCAAGTGCATCGGCGGGTTGTCTGGCCCATCCAGATAGCTTGCTTCGGCCAGCAGCAGGTCGGCACCCTTCGCGAGGTCGACCAGTGCGTCACAGGGACCGGTGTCACCGGAGAACACCATCGAGGCACTGGCGGCTCTTGTTTCCTCGACCCGGATGGCGTACGCATCCACGGGGTGCCTGACCCGAGCGGTGGTCAAAATGAACGGACCGACTTCCTGCCGACTTCCCCAATCACGGAACTGGAAGTGATCCGCAAGCACTGATCCGGGTTCGGCCACGCCATCAGCCTGGAGGACCTCGTACGCACGACCGATCCGGGCTGCCGTACCAGCCGGGCCGTAGACGATCTGTTGCGGCCAGGGTGCTGTTGGTGAATAGCGCGCCGCGATATAGAAGGAGCAGAGATCCAGGCAGTGGTCTGGATGCAGATGGCTGAATCCGATGGCACTGATTTCTGCCGGGTCGATGTAGTTGTACAGGGCCCCGAAAGCTCCCGGACCAAGATCAAGAAGCAGCGCGTACACACCCTGCTCATAGGGCGCCCGGATCAGGTAGCACGACGCGGGGGAGTCGGGCCCGGAAACCGATCCGCTACATCCGACAACGGTGAGCTCCATGGCAGTGATCACGCGAACTGCTCGGCGCCGATGACCAACCCACCCATCAGCCGATGCCCTATGCCTTCGAAGGATTCCGGACTCCCGGTTGTCAGGAACCTGTGGCTGGGAAAACGCGGCTCATCGTGAGCCAGCCCCAGCCGCGTCAGGGCCGCGTAGACGTCTTTGGCACACTCCTCAGCGCTCGACACCAGGCTTACCGAATCACCGAGAACGTAGGAGATCACTCCGGTCAGAAGAGGGTAGTGAGTGCAACCCAAGATCAACGTGTCGATACGGGCAGCTTGCAACGGGCGGAGGTACTCCTCCGCACATTCCAAAAGCTCCGCGCCGCCTGTGATACCAGCTTCGACGAAACCGACAAAACGCGGGCAGGCCACGGTGTGCAGATCAATCTGTGGCGCGGCGGCGAAAGCGTCGTCGTAAGCCTGAGAGTTGGCGGTCGCTTCGGTGCAGATCACGCCTACCCTGCCGGTGCGGGTTGCCGCCACGGCTCGACGGGCAGCCGGAAGGATGACCTCGACCACGGGGACCGGGTAGCGCTCACGCGCATCGCGCAATACCGCCGCGCTGGCGGAGTTGCAGGCGATGACCAAGATCTTCACGCCCTGATCGACAAGATGATCAAGGCATTCCAAGGCGTACTCGCGCACATCGGCGATCGGCTGCTCGCCGTATGGCGCTCTAGCCGTGTCACCAAGGTAGACGACGTCCTCGTGCGGCAATTGATCGATCACGGCTCTGGCGACGGTTAGCCCCCCGAATCCCGAATCGAAGATGCCGATCGGCGCCTCGTTGTCAGCCATCACGGTCGGCCAGCCTAATAGGTCAAGAGACCCCTGCGCGGAGGAGCCCGATGGGTCAGGCCCAGACCTGAGTGTCGAGGAACTGCTCGGCGGTGTCCAGGTCGGCGGTGTAGGCCCCCGTTGACAGGTATTTCCAGCCGCCGTCAGCGATGATCAAGACGATGTCGGCTGACTCGCCGGCTCCGATCGCTCGCGATGCTTGAGCGAGTCCGGCGTGTACGACCGCACCGCTGGAGAGCCCGGCGAAGATTCCTTCCCGATCAAGCAACTCACGGACGCGCCGTACGGAGTCTCGAGAGCCAACCGAGAACCGGGCATGCACCAGCGAGGCATCGTAAAGCTCGGGCACGAACCCCTCGTCGAGATTGCGCAGTCCATAAACCAGTTCGCCGTAACGAGGCTCGGCGGCGATGATCTTGACGTCCGGCTTCTTGTCGGCGAAGAACCGCCCGACTCCCATCAGCGTGCCCGTGGTGCCGAGCCCGGCAACCACATGAGTGACCTCAGGAAGATCATCAAGTATCTCCGGGCCGGTTGTCAGATAATGCGCCTCAGTATTGGCCGGATTGCCGTACTGATAGAGCATCACCCAATCCGGGTGCTCGGCAGCCAGTTGCTTGGCGACCTCAACCGCCTTGTTCGACCCGCCAGTTGCCGATGAGGAGACGATCTCAGCACCCCACATCGTGAGCAGCTGCTTGCGCTCAGGCGAGGTGTTTTCCGGCAGCACACAGATCAGCCGATAGCCGGCAAGTTTGGCAGCCATGGCCAGCGAGATGCCGGTATTGCCGCTGGTAGGTTCCAAGATCGTGGCACCCGGCCGAAGGGTCCCATCCAGCTCGGCGGTCCGGATCATATTGAGCGCGGCACGGTCCTTGATCGAGCCGGTCGGGTTTCGATCCTCCAGCTTCGCCCACAACCGTACCGACTCAGTCGGTGACAGCTGGGGCAGGCCGACAAGAGGGGTGTGTCCCACCGAATCCGCCAGCGAGTGATAACGCGCCATGCAGGTGTTCCGCTCAGCCGCCTGCGACCGCAGGTAGGACGACGACGACATCGCCGTCGGCAGTGGGTGCACCAAGCCCGCCAGCGAAGCGCACGTCCTCATCGTTGACATAGACATTCACGAAGCGTCGTAGGGCCTGTTCCTCCACGAGCCGCTCCTTCAGGCCTGGGTGGCGGACCTCGATGTCGTCGATCACGTCCAGCAGTGTGGCACCGTCGCCATGAACAGCCTTGGCACCACCGGTGAAGGTGCGCAAGATCGTCGGGATCCTCACCTCAACAGACATTGGGTCCTTCTTGTCATTACGCGAATTCACGTTCTGTCTAACGTGTCGCGCCCGAACCGCTATTCCGTGATCTCGATCTCTTCCTCGGTCACGACGCCGTCCAGTATCCGGTACGAGCGAAGCTCTACCGGTCCATCTTGGTTGCCGGACCCAGCGGTGGAGACGAGGAGGTAGTGGGCTTGAGGCTCGGCGGCCAGCTCGATGTCGGTGCGCGAAGGGTATGCCTCAGTCATCGTGTGCGAGTGGTAGACGACCACGATCTCTTCGTCGTTGGCATCCATTTCGTTGTAGAGCCGGAGCTGTTCCTGCGGGTCGAAGCGGAAGAAGGTCGGCGACCGCTCGGCATTGATCATCTGCACCAAACGCGTGGGCTGATCTGACCCGGCCGCGCCGATAATCACCCCGCAGGCCTCGTCCGGATGATCGGCTCGAGCATGAGAGATGATGGTGTCGACATGCCTGCGGGCGATCTTCAGCACGGCACCGCAGGTTATGTGCGGCGGCGGGCAGGAACCAGTGCTTCCGGACTCTGAGACCTCCGGCCATCATCTGATCAGAGGACCCCGGCATCAACCATGTGGTGCTGGACGGTATCGACGCTGCGGCGCTGCGGTGAGTGGACGCCCAGCTTGCTAGCCGTCGGCGGGCCGAACCATGCTGGACAGGGGTGAGAACTTAACCGGAGGTTGAGGCGGTCCTTACTGTTTCTGAAACTTCTACCTCCGCTATCCCGAGGCGGTTCAGCAGAAAAAGAAAGGCCTCCGCGAAAGGATGACCATCGACGGCGGAGGTGATCTCCGCCCAATCCAATTGCTCCCGAACCGCCCGAAAAGCCGGTAGCAGTGCGGCGAAGTCAGCGTAATGCTCGGATAGGGAACGCAGCTTGGCGATCATGATTGGCGTCGGCGGCAGCACCGGAATGCGGACCCCCAGCAGCTCAACTTCCTCGGCTGAGTCAATGAGCCGCTGATTCACCTCGATTCCGCTAAGCCGGTGCAGGACGTCGACCAGCTCGTCCTCGACATAAGCCTTGAAGAGCCAATCTTCTGGCGGCCGCTCGATCCGGAATCCGGCGTTCTCGAAGGATTCAACCGCGGCCGGCACCGCAGTCTCTGGAACCACCAGGTCGACATCATGAGCGGGCTCTGGTCCGCCGTGCACCCATAAGGCATAACCACCACCGAGCGCGAACGGTACGCCATCGGCCTTCAGCGTCGAGGCCGAAAGCTTCAAGGCGGCGCGCAAACTGGTTTCTTCGGTGGCGGAGCCCTCCACTGCTTCGTTCGTCTCGATGACAAGTACCTTTCTTCCCATGCGGTTGGCCTCGTTCAACATCTTGCACGGCCGGGCGCCGAGCGACCAGCAGGTCGATCTTGATCGCCTGGCGGATGCGATCAAGCTCCTGGACGCCGACATTCTCGCGCTGCAGGAGGTGGACCGCCTGCAGCCGCGCTCTCACGGAGCCGACCTGACGGCCGTGGCGGCCGAGGCGATGGGGGCGGTTTCCTCCCGTTTCGTGGCAGCTCTCTCCGGAACCCCGGAGGCGACCTGGATGGCCGCCACCGAAGACGACGTACCCGGGGAGGCATCCTATGGAATCGCCTTGCTCTCGCGCTATCCGGCGCGAAGCTGGCAGGTGTTGCGGCTGCCGCACCTTCGACGGCGATTCCCCATGTGGCTGCCCGGTCCGCGCAAGGTCATCGTGGTTCGGGAGGAGCCGCGAGCGGTGGTCATCGCCGATCTCCAGACGCCGAAGGGAACGCTTCTGGTAGCCAACACGCACTTGTCGTTCGTGCCGGGCTGGGGAAAAGTGCAGCTTCGCCGGATTCGTCGTGATCTTGATGCCCTGCCTGGGACGGTGCTGCTGATGGGCGATCTGAACATGCCGCATCCAAAGCCTTCCCGGCTGACCGGGTACCAGGCGCTTGCTACCCATCTGACCTTCCCGGCTGTCGCCCCGAATCGCCAGCTCGATCACATCCTGTTGCGTGGCGATCTTGGCAACGTCATAGGTAGCAGCGCGCCCGAACTGCCGCTGTCTGATCATCGTGCGATCGTCGTAGACATCGCCGACCACGAGGAGGAGACCCGTCGTGCTTGAAACCGACCACTACGTGCGCTTCGACTACGTCAGCTCGGCCGAGGTGACGGAGCGCGGACTTCTGGCCGAGCTGCATGGCGAGCAACTCCGCATCGATCTGGTGAGCGAGAGTGTGGTCCGGTTCAAGATCAGCCGTGGCGGCGAGTTCGACGAGTCGCCAACCTTCGCTGTGTGTGTTGACCCACTCGCACAGGCCGTTGAATTCCAGGTCGAACGAGATGCCGAACGGTTCCGGCTGATCACCGCCGCGATGGTTGTCAGCCTCTGGCTGGACCCGTTTCGGTTGGATGTGCACCGCAGCGACGGTTCCGCCGTGATCGAGACCGCAGCCGACGAGCAGGGTCGCTACTGGGCGTACGCCACGCTCAATGACGCGTTCACCGTCCGCCGCCGCTGCCGGCAGGAGGATGCGATCTTCGGGCTCGGTGAAAAGTCGGGCAGACACAATCGGAAGGGTCGCGACTTCGTCATGTACAACGTCGACGTCTTGAACCCTTGGGCAGCTGCCGAGTTCGTCGCCGACAATGCGCCTGGAGATCCACGTGGGGACTACACGAGCGTCGAATACGACCCGTATTACGTCACGATTCCGTTCTTCTACCACCACAGCTACCCGAGCCGGCAAATGGCCGCGTCCTTCTTGGACAACGGCTACCGGGGCGTGTACGAGTTCTCCTCGAATGAGGAGTACCGGATCAGTTTTAGCGGCGGTCAGTACACCGAGTACGTGTTCGCCGGGCCCGAGATGCCAAAGATCTTGACTGGCTATACCTGGTTAACCGGCCGTACCGCTCCCCCACCGCTCTGGTCGCTCGGCTATCACCAGTGCCGATGGTTCCACTACCGCGAAGAGATGGTCGAGGCACTCGCGCAGCAGCATCGAGACAACGACATCCCCTGTGACGCGCTGTGGCTGGACATCGAGTACATGGACGGCTATCGGGTGTTCACGTGGAACACCGACCTCTTTCCCGATCCGCCAGGAATGCTGCAGCGCCTTCGCAAGCAGGGATTCCGGGTGATCACGATCATCGATCCGGGCGTCAAATACGACCCCGGCTACTGGGTGTTCGACCAGGCAGTTGAGCGAGACGTGTTGTGCCTAACCGAGGGCGGCGACATCTATTTGGGCCAGGTGTGGCCCGGCAACACAGCCTTTCCAGACTTCGTCACCAAGGAAGCCCAGGACTGGTGGGGTGAGCTCAACGCCGCCCATGTGCAGTCCGGGCTGGCAGGGATCTGGAACGACATGAACGAACCGGCGACCGGCAACATCTCACCGGTGCGGATGCGATTCGACCGAGGACGGTATTCACACGAACGCTACCGCAACCAATACGCGCTGCTCATGGCGATGGGAACCACGTCTGGGCTACGAAAAGCCATGCCGGAGCTGAGGACTTTCGTACTATCGAGAGCCGGCTTTGCCGGTATCCAGCGCTACGCCGCGAATTGGCTCGGCGACAACCAGTCGCGCTGGGATCATCTGTGGCTGAGCATCGCCATGGGCTGCGGCTTCGGTATTTCAGGGCAGGCGTTCGTAGGCGCTGACATTGGCGGCTTTCAGGGCAACTGCAATGCGGAGCTCTTCCTTCGCTGGATGCAGTACGGCGTGCTGACCCCGTTTTGTCGCAACCATTCCGAGATCGGCAACGTCGATCAGTACGCGTGGGCCTGGGGTGACGTCATCCAAGATCATATTCGAGCCGCGGTGAAGCTACGTTATCGCCTGTTGCCGTATCTGTACGCCTGCTTCCTGACCGCATCCGAGACTGGCGCACCGGTGCAGCGGCCGCTGGTCTTCGACCATCAGTACGATCCGACGGTTCGCGACATCGATGATCAATTTTTGCTAGGTGTTGACCTCCTGGTGGCACCGGTGGTCGAGCCGGGGATGACCGAACGCCAGGTCTACCTGCCCGCCGGAGACTGGTATGACTGGCACTCCGACGAGCTGCTGAGCGGCAGAACGTTTCTGGTGGCTGAAACGCCCATGGAGCGCATCCCCGTCTATGCCCGCGCTGGGTCGGTGATTCCGATGTGGCAAGAGGCGCCCCCGTCCAGCGACGGTTACCATCCGACGGCCATCGAGCTCCATCTCTTCGTCCCGGCGAGCGACGGCCACTATCACTCCATGCTGCAAGAGGACGACGGGTTGACTTTCGCTGCTCTCGACGGCGCTTGCCTTCGGACCACGTTCGACGTTGAAAGATCGGGTGACCAGCTCAGCGTGCGAGCTGAAGTAAGCGGGAACGGCTATCCAGAATTCGTCCGCGAGCAGTTTCACCTGGTTCTCCACGGCGCTGAGGCGGCGACCGTACTGCATGATGGCGCGGAGCTGCGTGCAGAGAATGGCAGGTTCGTCATTCCCAATCGTGGGGGCGGGTTCGAGCTGGACCTCTCGTTGCCCGACTAGAGGTTCACCTACGGCCGGACAGCTCCGAGAGCAGCCTCACGGCGGCGCGATCGCACGAGCGGCGGTTGTTGGCCAGCATCACCACACCGAAACTTCGTTCAGGCACGATGCCAGCAAAGGAGCGGAACCCTCCTGTGCCACCGTTGTGCCACAGCGTCATGCCCGATCGGCCAGGCATCCGAATCCATCCCAAACCGATGCCGAAGCGCCTGCCGCCGTACCGTTCCGTCTGGCCAAGCTTGATTGCCTCGCCAAGCGCTGAGGACTCCGGCTTCAGCTGAGCGGTCAGGAACCTCAGCATGTCCATAGCGCTCGATATCAATGCGCCGGCACCGGCGAGGCCGGTCAGGGTCCAGTGTTCGACTGGTTGTCCGCGAGCCGTATAGCCAGTCGCGAGCTGATCAACACCAGCTTCCTCCAAGACTGTCGTCCGGGCCATTGCCAGCGGTTCGCAGATCCGCTGGCGCGCCAGCTCTACGAAGCTGGAAACACCCGCACGGTAGACCAGTGCCAGGCCGAGGAGCCCGCCACCGACATTGGAATAGGCGATACGGCCGGTGCCCGGCGTACGGCGTAATTCGGTTCGGGCCACAAACTCCAGTAACCGCTCGTCGGTGATCTCCGAATAAGGATTGCCGCGGCCCAGCAGAACCGTCTGCACCTCCGTCCTGAATCCAACGGGCGAACGAGGCAGACCGGAACGATGGGTCGTCAAGTGTTCGAGGGTGATCTCCATGCCGTCGCGGCTCGGCGCTGTCGTTCCTGTGGGCAGCAGCTCGCGGACGGGGGTATCCAACGTCACCTCACGGCGAACCACGGCGATTGCCAACAGCAGACCAGTGAAAACCTTGGTGATGGAGCCAATCTCCGAAAGCGTCGTGTCGGTTGGCGCCGGCCCGGCGGGCAGTCGGATGTGACCCATACCGGCGACGGCCTGACGAGTCCGGTGAGCGTCAACGGCACCGACGACCAATCCCGGGTGCCGCCGGGCGTTCTTCTCGGCGGCACCCGCAACCAGGCGGTCGAGGTCCTCACCGGTGGCGAGTGGCTGGCCGCTCATCAGATCTCGATGCCGTTCTCAGGCCTTACGTGCCGCCTAGTAGCCGCTGAAGCCGACCGCCAAAGCGAAGATCACCCAGAGCAGCCCAAGCACAGACAAGATCGTCCCGACGATGCCCAGAATCCGCCCGATACTCACGGTCTGCCGGTTGTTGTAGACACCTGGCGCGGCATCGATCTCCTTGAGCGCCTGGCCACCCTGGAAGGTGGCCAGAGGGCCCAGAATGAGGCCCAGGCCACAAACCACAATGCTGATAATGCCCATTACCAGCACAGGCGTCCCTCTGGGATGCGGCACCCCGCCCATACCTGGGGCTGGTTGCGGATAGCCCTGTTGCGGATAGCCCTCCTGCGGGGGATAGCCCTGCTGACCATAGCCCTCTTGCGGCGGGTAGCTCGCATATGGCGGATAGCCCTGCTGCGGCGGGTAGTTACCTGGCGGGTAGCCCTGCTGCGGGCCGAATTCCTCCCGCGGCGGACTGCTCTCCTGCTGCGGATAGCTCTCCGGCGGAGATTGGTTCTGCCGCGACTGATCTTGCTCGTCCGGCTGGTCGCCTGAATTAGGGGGATAGGTGCTGCTCACGAGACCACTATCGCAATCATCCTGAGTTCGTGCGACCTGATGCACCGCGAAGCGGTGAAACGACGTTCCACTAGCGTTTCCGCGGTGTTGAGATCCAGTGATGCCAAGTGGCTGGCCGATCTGTTCGATGTCGGGGCCAATCCTCGGCTTGTCGGTCCGGTCGATCGCGGCGTACAGGGTCAAGTCTGGCGGCTCGAAACCGACGAGGGCTGGTATGCAGTCAAGGAGGCGCTCTGGCCGCTCGACGATCATCAAGCGTTGCTCGCGAACGAATTTCAGGCCCGAGCAATGGCGCATGGGGTCTCGGCCCCGCCCGCTGTCGTTGCCCGTGACGGCCGGGTGATCATCCGTGACCGCGGAGAGCCCGTACGCCTCTTTCGGTGGATGAGGATGGACGGTCCCGACCGGAGCGTCGACCCTGGTGATGTCGGCCGGATGGTGGCTGCCTTGCATCGAGCAGGTGGTCACGTCATCGGCGACATTCATCCCTGGTACGTCGAGCCTGTCGGTATAGACGGCTGGCACCAGCTCGTTGCCGAACTGCGACAAGCGGGCGCACCGTTCTCAGCCGACCTGGCCGGTTTGGTCGATGCGTTGCTGGAAGCTGAGTTGATCTTGACGCCTCCTGCCGGTCCGCTCACCGTATGCCATCGAGATCTTTGGGCTGACAATGTCCGCCGTGTCCCGGGGAACGGTCTGGCCGTCATCGACTGGGACAACTGTGGCCCGGAATCAGCCGACCAAGAGCTCAGCATGTTGTTCGTAGAATTCGGCGGCAGCCAGGAACGCGTAAGAACGCTCTATCAGGCCTACTGCGCCGCTGGCGGTCCAGGCCGGGTCAGATCCGTCTCCGATTTCACCATGCCGGTGGCAGTGCTGGGCCACATCGGCGAGCAGGCATGTCGGCAGTGGCTGCAGGCTATGACCGAGAATGACCGGATGCGAGCACACCGCCGCATCCGAGAGTTCCTGGGTGAGCCTTTCACCCGCGACGTCATTGACCAAATACTGAGCTGGCTCAACTGATTCCAGCAGCTGAATCGAGCAGCTGCAGCAGATCATGCGCAGCGAGCTCCACCTGCTTGTGCCGCCACTCGGCGGCCCGATAGACACACGCGATCAGGCCGGCCCGGTGCACGCGGCGTAGATCACCGTAGACAAAAGCGTACCGCGCCTTGGTCTCCTCATTCGCACCCTCCGTAAGGCCGAGATGCCAGGTCGCGTACTCCTCCCAGGAACGCTTCTCCAAGAATGCGTTCTGGACGTCGGCATCGGGCTGGACCTCCCCCCAATCGCTGTCGAGTACGTACTGCTTGGCCTTGATCAGCTCCCGGCACTTGGCAACAGCAGCCTGGTTCACCGAATACTTCGCCACGCCGTTATGTTCCCTTCTGGAAAGATCTCTACAGGGCGTTGATCAACGTTTCCTCGGCGAAGCCGAGCCAGTCATAGACGCTGACCATGAAGGCACGGGGGTCCTCGTCAGGAAGATCATTCAGCGCATCCGCTGCCTCGGCGTCGGTAATGCCCAGCCGGGTAGCCACCGCCAGCCGGATGCTGGTCAACGTCCTCAGCCAGGCCTCAGCCTCCGCAGGAGGAATCCGGAGCGGATGCGCACCCTGCTCGGTCTCGGCCAACCGCTGCAGCACAATGGTCGCCTCGCTGATCTTCTTTTCCCGCAGCGAGCGTTCGGTGAACCGGCGGAAGTCCGACGATGCTGACGCATCATCTGGGTATGCGTTGGGGAATAGCCGCTTCAACACCGGATCCTGTGGCTCCTCAGGCTGATCGACCTGCTCAGTGAGCTCGCGAACCAGCTCGTCGAAGGCCTCTTCTGGTTGCGTGCCCGCTACGTACCTGTCGGGTTGGCCGTCAGACACCAGCTCGATCAACTGATTGATCAACGACGCCAGCAACTCAACCTCATAGCTGCTGAGCTCTGTGGTGATCACGCCGCGGCGGCGGCTGAACTTCTTCATCGACGCGCAATCACAGTTCGTCGGCTTTGTCCAGCGTTGCCCACAGGCCGTACTCCTGCATTGCCGTGACGTCGCGTTCCATCTCCTCACGGGTCCCACTGGAGACGCATGCCTTGCCTTCTGTGTGTACCTGCATCATCAGTTTGTGCGCCTTGTTCTTCGGATAGCCGAAATAGGTCATGAAGACATGCGTGACGTAGGACATCAAGTTGACCGGATCATCCCAGACGATGGTCATCCATGGTGTCTGCGGGACCGTCAGGTCGAGTGGCCGCTCCTCTACAGCGGTGCCACCCGCTGGCACAACTCCGACGCCTTCCGAATCAGCCATGAAGCCCATTCTGGCCCTGCTCTAATCTGACGGCTGTGAGCGGCACCGGTCCGGAAGCTGCCCCGTCGGCCTGGGGCCCCCGAGAGGTGCCAACCACGGCACTGTTGACCGACCACTATGAGCTCACCATGCTCCGGGCGGCGCGCAAGGCCGGTACGGCCGACCGCCGCTGTGTCTTCGAGATGTTCGCCCGGCGACTCCCTGAGGGCCGGCGGTACGGGGTCGTCGCGGGCGTCGGCAGAGCGCTGCGTGCCCTGAGCCAGTTCCGATTCGATTCCGAAGCGATCCAGTTCCTGTGTGATCGAGGCATTGTTGATTCGGACACCGCCGACTGGCTCGGCGACTACCGGTTCGAGGGTGACATCTGGGGCTATCCTGAAGGGGAGATCTACTTTCCCGGTTCCCCCATCGTCATCGTGGAGAGCAGTTTCGCTCACGGCGTCGTGCTTGAGACCCTGCTGCTCAGCATCTACAACCACGACTCCGCCATCGCCTCGGCCGGTTCCAGGATGATCACCATGGCCGGTGATCGGCCGTGCATCGAGATGGGTTCGCGGCGCACCCAGGAGCTGGCCGCGGTGGCCGCTGCGCGAGCCGCCTACATCGTCGGATTTTCTTCGACGTCCAACCTCGAGGCAGGCAGGCGATACGGCCTGCCGACACGAGGCACGTCGGCCCACGCGTTCACGCTGTTGCACGGCGACGAGCGGGAAGCCTTCCAGGCTCAGATCGACATACTCGGCGAGCAGACAACGTTACTTGTCGACACCTATGACGTGTTTGACGCCGTGCGGACCGGAGTCGAGCTGACGGGTGGCAGGCTGGGAGCGGTCCGACTGGACTCGGGCGACCTTGCTCTGCTCGCAACGCAGGTCCGAGAGCTACTGGATTCGCTCGGTGCCACCGAGACCAAAATCATCGTCACCAGCGATCTTGACGAGTACGCCATCGCCGCGCTGGCCGCGGCACCTGTCGATGGCTATGGCGTCGGCACGGCGCTGGTCACCGGAAGCGGGCACCCAACGTGCGGGTTCGTTTACAAGCTCGTAGCGCGGGCAGAGGTGGACGGCGCCGACGCGCCGCTTGTGCCGGTGGCGAAGAAGAGCACCGACAAGATCTCGATCGGGGGCCGAAAGCAAGCCCTGCGGCGGCTGTCCGATGACGGTGTCGCTGAGGCGGAAGTCGTCGGCGGTGTGCACTCCGAGCCAGACCGGAATGAACGCTATCTGCTCGCCCACTTCGTCAGCTCCGGAGAGATTATTGAGGAGGAGCCGCTCGACATGGCTCGGGAACGCCATCGCCGAGTTCTCGCCGAGTTGCCCCCCGAGGCGATGATGATGTCCAAAGGTGAGCCCGTGCTTGAGACCGTTTATGTCAGTGAGAACAGCGGAGGCGATATGTCATGAACAAGGCCCTGATAGTCACCGACGTGCAGCGCGACTTTTGTGAGGGCGGGTCACTTGCCGTCCTCGGCGCGGCATCAGTAGCACGCCGGATCAATAACTTGCTTTACGGCGAGCACGATTACGCCGTGGTGGTCGCGACGCGCGACCACCACGTCGACCCCGGATCACATTTCTCTCCAGATCCGGATTTTGTCGATTCCTGGCCGCTGCACTGTGTGGCGGGTACGGCGGGCGCGGACTTCCATCCCAACCTCATCTTCCGTGACTTCGACGCGGTCTTCGACAAGGGTGAATACGAAGCCGCGTACTCAGGATTCGAGGGTCAGACCGCCGACGGACAGCACCTCGCTGCCTGGTTGAACGCCCAGGACATCTCCGACGTCGACATCTGTGGCATTGCGACCGACTACTGCGTACGGGCTACCGCACTCGACGCCGTCCGGGCAGGTTTCCGTACAACCGTACTGGCGGAACTGACAGCTGCCGTGGCCCCAGATCGGGTGGAAGGTGTCATGGCGGAGCTCGCGAATAGCGGCGTTGTCATCCGGGGACACGCCAGGCAGCCTGCTCGGCAGCCAATCTGAAGGCTGAAGTGCTGCTCGACTCAGCAGGCGCCGTCGCAGCCCGCCGTAAGTCGATCTTGCACTCGTTTCGGGGCAACCTGCCGAAACGCGTCCAGCACAATGGCGTCCAGCTCTGGCTGGGTCACATCGAGCAACTGGACTCCCAGCCAGCCGCGATGCCCCACATAAGGCGGCCGAAAGAACCGATCCGGTTCCGTCTCGACCATCTCCTGTTGGGCACCGTCGGGGGCCGCACACCAGATTGCCAGCCGGCCATCCTGGTGATGATTATCGAGGAACATCACGAAGCATCGCCTGGCCTCGACGAAGAACGCGGGACCGCCGTGGCTGGGTCGTTCGGAAGTCCGGGGCAGCTTCAACGCCGCCGCCCGGACCATCTCGAGGGCTCTTTGAGCATCGCCACCGTTATAGCCAGACATGGCTCGATTCTGCCTGCTCGCAGATCAAGCGCAGCTTGATCAGTTCGGTGGACTAGCGGACGGCGACCACCTGCGTGCGCGCGACGAGGTCATGCAGTGCCTGGCGCTTGGGATTCCAAAGGGGGAACAGTGCGTCGATCACCGTTATCACCGCCAGCAGGCTGAACAGACCGGGAAGCACCCAGATGGCTGCTCGGACAAGAACGGTTTGCCAGGGCAACCTGGCCCGCGACAAACCCTGATCGACCGGCACGACCCGCAACCCGCACACCAGCTTTCCGGGTGTTGCTCCTTTCCAGCGGAGAAACACCACGGTGTATGCCAGCGCCAGGCCGACCGTCACCCCGGTTACAAGCAACTGATCGCCCGCCGACAGCAGGTCAGTCGGCGTCAGCGCCGGACTCGGCTGGCCGGCTCGAGCGGCCCGTGCTGCCGCCGCGATCGCCTCGGACATGGCGCGGATGAACCGGAGATAGATTGGTGCGAGCAGAATCGCGCCGACGACCGCGAGGATAAGACTGTCGATGATCACGGCCAGGGCCCGCCACCACCAACCGGCCAGCGGTACGCCGTCGGCGGTCCGTACGGTGGCCCGTGAGGGACTGGGCCGATACGGGCTGACCGGCCGAGGTGTTGAATGCGCGCGAGGGCGCGTGTTTCGCGACCATTGCCAGCCGTCCCAATAGCGTTCCTGCGCCGCACTCGCCGGGTCCGGATACCAACCGCTCGGGGCCGCGTGGCGTCCCGGAGGTGCGGGCGGAGAGCCGATGGGGATCTCAGACACGCCGCCCATCCTAGGTTCGCTGATCAGGTCCGGCAGCCGACGCAAGGCCCTCCTCCGGCGTGACGCAGACGACGAGCGCTTCTGGCGCGACCTCAGCGGCCAGCGTCCGGCATTCTCCCTCGGCCACATCACCATCGAGCTGATAGGCGTCAGGGTGGCTGAGCCGAACCTGCACTCTGCTGCCCTGCCACTCGTCTACCCGATCGTCAGAGCGCCGCCGAAATGTGATCAACCGAACCAGCACCCGGACCCAATGAGTGAACCGATGCGGCGAGGCAACGTAGACGTCAAGACGCCCGTCATCGGCCTTGGCGAGCGGCAGCAGGGTGATGCCGCCAGTGAGCGTGCCGACATTGGCGATGACACAGATCATGGCGCGTCGGCGATGCGGTCGGGCGTCATCCAAGGTGATTGTCATGTCTATGGGCAACCGGCCCAGTGCCTTGGCGGCCGCTAGGAAGTAGGCACCCGGACCGATCACCTTCTTCAGATCTTCGTTGGTCTCGTCCATGATCATGGCATCCATGCCGGTGCCGGCCATCACCGCGAAGTGTTCGCTGGGTTGATCGTCGACTGTGAGCTTGATCATGTCGATGGCGCGGGTGTGCATCTGCAGCGCCACATCGACCGCGTCTGGCTCCTTCATGGGCAGGTCGAGCGAGTGCGCCAGTAGATTGGCGGTGCCTGCTGGCACTATTCCCATCGGAATCCCGCTGTTGGCCAAACCGTCCGCAACAATCCGGACAGTGCCGTCCCCACCCGCAGCGATCACGAGGTCGACGCCCGCTTCAACGGCGCTGGCCGCCATGGAATGGCCCGGGTCCTCGGCAGTCGTCTCCAGCCACATCGGTCGATCCCACGCGGTGGGATCGAGGCGACCGGCCGTGTTGGTACGGAACTCGTCGGAGACCCTGGTCGGGTTGTAGATCACCGCGCATCGCCGTCGCGCAGGCTGCTCTGCCACAGACACACTCCCCGGTTGAGGCAGCCAGGCGGGCTGCGTCCTCATCGTGCCAGACGCAGGCTTCGCCGACGCGACGCCGCCGAGTCCCGCACCACCAAGCTTCACTCAGCGCGCGAATTCATTCCGTACAACACCGATTCGAAGCGAGCTGGCAATGGCCAATAGGCCAACTACCACCATCGCTGCCAGCAGGACACCAAATGTCAGCGACAAGCTGCCGCTTGGCCGCAAGGCAGCGAACAGAGTGCCGCAGATTCCAACGAAGAGGCCGGTGCCGAAGGCGTCGAACAGGTTGAGCGAGGAAGCATTGCGGCCTTGGACTGAAGCCTCCGACAAGGTCATCACGGCCAGCGAGCTGCTCGAGATGGACAGGCCCATCCCGAACCCTGCGAACACCCAGCCGACACCCACTAGTCCGAACCACAGCCGGGGGAAGAACGCGACCAGCGCCACGATCGCTACGCCGGCGACCACCGACACACAGCCGTAGGTAATCAGGCGGTCGCGGCGGATCTTCAGCCACGGCCGGGATTGCATCCAGGAACCGACAGTCCAGCCGATCGCGCCCACCGTCAGCACTGCACCGGCCAGCACCAGCGGGATCTTGCGCTGCTCGACCAGCATCAGCGGGACGAATGCCTCGGCGCCGAAATAGGCTCCGGGCAGCAGCCCGCGCACCATGATCACGGCGGAAAGCCCCCGGCGAAGCCGCAAGAATCCCGGCGGCATAAGCCGCGGCAACCCCATGAGAAGCCCCGCGATCCCGGCAGCCAGCAGTACCGATGCGACCCAGTCCAACCGCTGCCCCGCCAGCTGGATCGCGGCTGCGGATAGGGCGACCACACCGGCAGCCCATAGCGGTGCCGGCTTCACGGTCGGTTTGGCCGGCTGCAGATCGTACGAGCGGATCATGGCGACCAGTGTGGGCAGCACAATGGCCCCACCCAGAACCACCAGCGGCAGCACAGCGATGAAGACCCAGCGCCAGCTGAACGACCCGGTCAGCCAGGCCGCCACCGGCGGGCCGAAGAAGGACGGCAGGACCCAAGCCGTTGAGATGTAGGTGAACATCCGCGGCCGCTGCCGAGCCGAGTAGGTCTGCGCGACGCAGACGAAAATGGCGGTATTGATAACGCCACTGCCGAGGCCCTGAATCAGCCGACCGGCGATCAGTTGGGCCATCTGCTGCGACGTCCCCGCCACGACCAGTCCAGCTGCGAAGATCATAAGACCGGCGACCAGGGGTTTCGCCGGGCCGATCCGGTCGCTGAGCCGTCCGGTAACAACGGTGGCGAAGAGCATGCCGATGACGAAAAGGGAGAAAAGCCAGGCGTAGTAGGTCAGGCCGTTGAGATCGCGGGCGGCGACGGGCATTGCGGTGGCCACCGCGATGGTTTCAAAGGCAATCGCCGTGATGGTCATGCAGATGCCGATGGTCAGGCGGCGCAGCGACACGTCGGTTGAGGCCTTCGGGCGCTCGGCCGTCTGGTCGATCGTCACTTGGCCAGTCCACCATCTGGCCGCGGCTCGCGGCGAAAGGGGCGACTGCGGGAGTGCCCATGTCTAGACTGGCCGGGTGAGCGAGCAGCTGAGTCCGGGCGCCCAGACAATCGTCGACGAGCGAACCAAGCAGGAGCATGAGTTCCGCGTCGAGGAGGGCGACCACGAGCGCTTCTCGCACTACGTGCGCAAGGACAAGCTGACCGACGCCATGGTGCTCGGAACGCCAGTCGTGGCGTTGTGCGGCAAAGTGTGGGTTCCTAGTCGCGATCCTGAGCGCTTCCCGGTGTGCCCCGAGTGCAAGGAGATCTGGGAGGGCCTCGCCGGCGACGAGTAGCTGCGAGCGTCGGGTATCGCGCGCCGCCGTGTTGAGGAGGAGCGAGTAGACCGCTTTTGGTCTGAGCGAGACGACGAAATAGGCGGCTTCAGAGCGCGATGCGCGAGCAGCGCAAATTGGCGTGCTGCTCGCGCATCGGGCTGTGAACTCCTACGCTTCAGCCATGGAGGAGCCCCAGCCGACGCACCGGACGTTGGTCCTGGTCCGGCACGCAAAATCCTCCTGGGACCTCGATGTCGATGATCATGAGCGCCCGCTGTCTGGCCGGGGGCGGCGAGACGCCGTGGCGATCGGGCAGGAACTCGCCAAGCGCGGCATACGTCCCGACCTGGTGCTGTGTTCCACCGCTGTGCGGACCCGGGAAACCTGGGAGGAAGCCGACCGGGGGGGTGCCCAGGCGGTCGACGTGCGCTACGTCCCCGAGATCTACCACGCCTGGGTTCCCGAACTCATCTCAATCATCCGCAGCCTGCCCGACTCGGCGTCGACTGTCTTGATGCTCGGGCACGCACCGGGAATCCCCGACCTGGTCGAGTTCCTCGCGGCACGCGATCCGGGCTCGGCACAGTGGGCCCGGCTGGATGAGAAGTTCCCGACCGCCGGCCTGGCAATTCTCTCGATCACCGGCTCGTGGGCCGACGTCGGTCGATCCCGGGCGAGGCTGGCGGCCTTCGAAGTCGCCCGGGGTTAAGGCAGTTTTACGCTGAACGCATGATCACAGCCCTGCATGCCCTGCTCTACTCCGAGGATCCGGCCGCGACCCGAGCCTTCCTCCGCGACGTTCTCGGCTGGCCGTTCCACGAGTCAGATCCAGGCTGGTTGATCTTTGCTTCCGGACCAAGTGAACTTGGGGTGCACCCCAACAGCTGGACCTTTGAAGGCCAGACCACGACCGTGCCTTTGCACCACGATGTCTCGTTCATGTGCGATGACCTGGAGACCACTGTGACCCAGCTCAAATCGAAGGGTGCGGAATTCGACGGGGAGCCGAGTGATCAGGGTTGGGGCATTGGCATCAATCTCCGCATCCCAGGCGCTGGCGATGTTCTGCTGTTCCAGCCGCGATACCGGCCGTCCCACAGCCTGCTGCCGAAGACCTAGGCAGCGGGAGCCATGTCCACGCTGACCTTCATGTTGGACCTCTTGGCCTCGGTGAAGATCACGCCGCGGACTGGCGCCACATCACCGTAGTCCCGTCCCCAGGCAACAGTGGCATGTGACTCGTCGCAGGGACGGTTGTTGGTCGGATCCAGATACAGCCAGCCGGCGCCGGGCACCCAGCAACCCACCCAGGCATGGCTGGCGTCGGCGCCGATCGGCCGAGGTCGATCCGGCCGTGGCCGGGTTCCGAGATAGCCGCTCACATAGCGTCCGGCAAGACCAAGGCTTCGCAGGCCTGAAATCATGAAGTGCGCGTAGTCCTGGCAGACGCCCGTCCGCAGCTCGAGCAACTCGCTGACCTTGGTGCTGAGCGTGGTCGACCCCGACTTGTAGGTGAAGTCAGCGTGAACCCGGTGCATCAGATCGGTTGCCGCCTCCCCGATCGAGCGCTCTCGGGTGAACGACTCGCGCGCGTAGCCCTCGATCTCCGCGGGGATGTTCACGTATGGCGAGCTGTAGATGAAGTCGGCAGCCTCCCACGCGTCCGGAACGTCGAGGCGTTGCAGCGGGCGCGCCTGCTCCCAAGGCAAGGCAAGAGCTGACGGATCCAGCTCCGGCGATACCACCTCGATGACGCTGATTGCGGACACCCGAAGTTCGGTGTGCGGCCTCACGATGTGGAAGTAGGACTTGGTGTTGCCGTAGACGTCGACGTGGCGAAACAGATCGGCGGGCTCCGGATCGATCTGCACTTCGTGGGCGAGGCAGGTCTGCCAGGCCAGGTCACGTGGACGCAGATAGAACCGGCCGAAGCTGCCCGTGACGTCGGCGTCATAGCTGTACGTCGTCGTGTGGACAACCCGGTACGTGGTCATCGCCGGCCACCCGCTGCCGGGGTGCCGACATCGTTGCTCCGAAACATGGGCTGCGGCGCCGGTGCCGACTGCTGGTATGCCGTACGAATCGTCTCTGACAGGTCGCGCAGTTGGCTCTGCAGCACACTGAGGAACTCTGCCAGGGCCGCCCGCTGGCCGTTCGTGGCTTCGCACAGCTCCGCCAGGTCGGCGGTGCGGACGCGTTCGATCAGGCCGTCCAGCAACCGCAGCTGGCGGGCAGTGGGCGACGTGCTCGGCATCGCCAGCAGATCAGTCCGCACGCGATTCAGCTGGAAGGCGACCGAGCGGGGGTTGAAGTGGTCGAAAACCAACAGTTCCACCAAACCTTCAAGTCGGACACGCAACTGGTGACGGCGGCGGAAGGTCACGATCGACTCGCCGGCTGTCAGCACGGCCTCGGTCACAAGCCGATCGGTCTCGGCTGAACGCTCCTGGCAAACGGTTGCACGTAGCAGCGCCAGCACCTGCAGCGCTCGCTCCAGGCCACGCCCGGAGTCGAGCATGAACCAGCCGGGGTCGCGGACCATGTTCTCGCTGACGATCCCATTCAAGGCGAGCAGGCCGGACAGTACGCGTTCACTCGAGTCGGTCAGCTGAAGCCCCTGGTCGTACGGATTTGCGCCCAACGCGTGCAAGGCACGCTCGACCTCGGCAAGCACCATCCAGACGTCCTCCGACAGCTGGTCACGCACTCCCTGGGCGGCCATCGACAGAGCGCCGATCGACTGTGACACGGTGCCCGCGCGGAGGCGGTCGAGCACGACCGAGCGAAGTTCGGGCATTGTCTCCACACCGACCGCCAGAAAGCCCGGATAAGTCGTGCTGACGTGGGTGACGGCCTGCAGCAACACTTGGAGGGCTTGACCTTGGGTGACATCGAAATCGGTCTCGATGGCGACGGTACGGGCGGCCAGCACCAGGCGCAGCAGGTCCTCGGCACGCTCGGCATATCGGCCGAACCAGAACAGGTCACTCAGCACCCTAGGGACCATCGCAGCTGCGGCCGACACCGATGGAAGAAGCTCACGCACAGCTTGGGTTCCGCGCCGCGGCAATACCACCCGCGGAGCCGAAATGGGCTCCCTGCCGACAATCCAGACGTCTTTGGTGACTCCGCCGCCCGGGGAGGTCACCAATGGTCCCTTGTCATCGGAGTCATCGGTGACTCTGGCCAGCCCGCCCAGCATGGCGGTGTACGAGCCGTCGCTGCGCACTGCGAAGGAGCGCAGCACTACCTGGCGTCGAACAAGCCGACCATGATCACTGGTCGGCACCGAAGAGAGCTGCAGCACCTCCTGGCCGACGAAGCGGTGGGGCGCCGCGGTTATCTCGCGGATCACCTGCTCCCGCTGTGCGGCGGTCAACGCCGAGCCGACGACGCTGCGTCCATGGCCCCGGCTGATCGGGCGGATCACCAGTGAGTCGAAATTGGCCAGTACATGATCAAGGGAGGCTGCATCGCCGCACCACCAGGTGTCCACCGACGGCAGCCGGAGCGGCTCGCCCAGCAGGCGTTCACACAACTGCGGCAGAAAGGGCAGGAGCCCCGGATTCTCCAGGATTCCCGAGCCGATGTTGTTCACCACGCTGACCGTGCCCTGCCGTACACACTCAACGAGACCGGTGACCCCCAGCCGCGACCCCGGCCGCAGTTCCAGCGGGTCGGACCAATAGGAATCCACCCGGCGCAGGATCACATCGACCTGCTCCAACCTGCCGAGCACCCGCATCCAGACCCGGCCATCCCGTACCGTGAGGTCACTGCCCTCAAGCAGTGGAAAGCCCAGCAGGGAGGCGACGAACGCCTGATCGAACGCAGTCTCCGAGTGGGTGCCTGGGCTGAGCACGACAACTCTCGGATCCTCGACCGTGGTGGCCGCCGCGTCCACCAGCGCCATCCGCATCGCCTGAAAGAACGGAGTCAGCCGGTGCAGGTGAGCCTCGTGATAGGCCTCAGGGATAACTCGGGACACCACCCGGCGATTCTGCATTGCATAACCGGCCCCGGAAGGGGCCTGGGTGCGATCAGAGATCACCTTCCACTGGCCATCCTGGCTGCGACCAAGATCGACGGCGATCGTGAACAGCGCCTGGTTGATCAGCGCAGCAGTACCGACGACCGGGCGCAGGTATTCCTCGTGATCATAGATCGCGCTCAGCGGGAGGGCACCGCTGGCCAGCAGCTGCCGCGCGCCGTAGAGGTCGGCCATGATCGCGTCGAGAAGCTCGGCACGCTGCACCAGGCCGGCCTCCAACCGTGCCCACTCCCGCTCATCCACCATTAACGGCAGCGGGTCCAGCTTCCATGGCTGAGGCTCGTTGAGCATCGGCGTCTGCCCGTCGAGCTCATCCGCAATGGAGACCGACGAGGCGGGACTTGGCGTATAGGTGACGTTGTCATCCTCGAGCAGCCGCGCGACCTCCCGCTGAGCCTGAACCAGGTCGGCCTCGGTGAAGTCATTCAACGCTCCAGTCAACGCGGACCAAGCAAGCCGTACAGTGCCGTCGGGCGCAGCGAATTCGTCGAACCCGGTTGCCGTCGAAAACATGTCCGGCTGGCTGACGGCGGCCAGGTAACGTGTCAGAACCGTCATCCGCCCCTCCGCTTTCCCCGAGAACGCAACCTCACGAACGGCCCCAGCGTCGGGGTACCCGGTGACGCAGATCCAATGTGTGCGCATAATCGGCACCTGGGATCGCTCGCCAGGCCAACTGGGAATCAAGCGCTTCCACGTCGATCATCCCAGGGGTATGTCCGAACCCCTCGAACCGTGCGCGCCGACGCGCCTCAGCTTCCTGAGCATTGACTGGAGGTTTGTCGTAGGAGCGTCCGCCAGGATGAGAGACGTGGTAGGTCGCTCCACCGAGGGAGATCCGGGCGGCGCGATCAATGACCTCGATCCGCAGCGGCGCATCAATCTCGAGTGTGGGATGCAACGAACTCCACGGCTTCCAGGCTTTATAACGAATCCCGGCCAGGTAGTGCCCGGGGGGGCCGGCGGACACCAGTGGAACTGGCGAACCGTTGCAGGCCAACAGGTGTCGAGCCGGGTCGAAGCCGCTCACGGATATCTGCATCCGCTCGGCGGAGGAGTCAACGTAGCGGGCAGCAGCGCCGGAGGCCGCATCGTCGACGAGCACGTGCCAAGGCTCGATGGCGAAGCGCAGCTCCAGTTCCACGCCGGCGCCATGCAATCCGCCGATTTCAGCAATTCCTATCCGGGGAAAGCGAAACTCCAGATAGGGCGCCAGCCACCCCGGGTCGAAGTCGATGCGATGCGCACGCAGATCGGCGACCACGTCGGCCATGTCTGCCATCACAAAGTGAGGAAGGAGAAACCGCTCGTGCAGCGAGGCGCCCCAGCGTATCAGCGGCGCGGAGTATGGATCCCGGGCGAATCTGGCAACCAATGAGCGAACCAGCAGCGCCTGGACCAGGGCCATGTCGGCGTGCGGAGGCATCTCGAACGCCCGCAACTCCAGCAGCCCCAAACGACCGCGGAGAGTGTCAGGGTTGTAGAGCTTGTCGATACAGAACTCGGCTCGATGGGTATTGCCGGTGATGTCGGTCAGCAAATATCGCAGAGCCCGGTCCACAGCCCATGGGCGATGGTCGTCCTCGGTCAGCTTTTCGATCTCGGCAAATGCGATCTCCAGCTCGTACAGCGTCTCCGGCCGGCCCTCGTCGACCCGCGGCGCCTGACTCGTTGAACCTACGAACCGTCCCGAAAACAGATACGACAGTGCGGGGTGGTGCTGCCAGTAGGTCAGCATGCTGACCAGCAGGTCTGGCCGGCGGAGCAGCGGCGATCTGGCCGGCTCCGCTGCACCGAGAGTGAGGTGGTTGCCGCCGCCGGTACCGCTGTGCCGTCCGTCCAGGCCGTAGGTCTCGGTGCCGAGCCGTTGCTCCGCGGCGAGGCGAAACAGGGTATGCGTCAGCTCACTCAGCTCGTGCCAGCTGCTGGTGGGATGGACGTTGACCTCGATCACTCCTGGGTCGGGCGTGATCAACAAGTGGTTTATTCGCGGGTCTGGCGGCGGACCGTAGCCTTCCAAGATCAGCTTTACCTGGTTTGCCACGGCGACTCTGCTGATCAGGTGAACCAGCTCGACAAACTTCTCCAGCTTCTCCAGCGGTGGCAGGAAGACGTGCACGAACCCGTCGCGCGGCTGCACCACCAGTGCGGTACGCGACGGGTGATCATCGGGGTCGACGATCACCGCACGGGAGCGCCCTGGGACCTTCGGTAACTCCCCCGGGGACAGGTAGCTCTGCTCACCGGTGAAATCCGGATCCTGCCAGGACAGGGAATCGAGGGGCAGCCGCGCGCCGGCGGGCGATTCACCGGGTACCAGCACGAGCCGACCACGGCGGGTCCGCCATGCTGCGCTGGCCCAGCCCTCTCCCCACCAGGCCGGAGTCAGGGGCAATGCCCACGCAGCCGGTGCAGCCTGTATATCGAGATCTGCGACCAGGTCAGGGGCGGCGACTTGAGGATCGACCTCCGGCCGCGAGCCACTAGGGCGTGCTACGTCCGCGGCCAACTCGGCCAGCGGATCCTCATAACAGGTCTGGAGGTGTTCGACAGGAAGGCCGAACTCCTTGGTGATCGACTGAGCGAGCTGCTCGGCCGCTGCCGCCGCCGTTGGGTCGGCCAGTCTGGCGTCCAGGGGGTCGGCCAGCAGCCCGGGATCGTCCCAAAGCGGCTCGCCGTCCCGGCGCCAGACCAGCCCGACCTGCCATCGCGGCAACGACTCGCCCGGGTACCACTTCCCCTCGCTGCGCTGGACAAAGCCTCCGGCCGCGATTTGCTTCCAGAGAGCATTTGTCAGGCGATTGGCGAGTTCGCGCTTGTGCGGGCCGTCCGCCTCAACTGTCCATTCGGCGGCGGTCTGATTATCGGTCGATACGAACGTCGGCTCGCCACCCATGGTCAACTCGATGCCAGCCTCAGCCAGCCGCTGGTCCACCTCCTCGCCAAGCTGGTGCAGGTGGTCGAGTTGAGCAGGCGTATAGGGCTTGCTCACCCTTGGGTCCTCATGAACCCGCCGAATCGTATTGGCGAATTCCAGCGTCACCTGGCATGGCTCCGTGGCGCCCGTGATGGCAGCTGCTGACGATGGGTGCGGCGTCGCCGCAAGTGGAATGTGACCCTCGCCGGCGAACAGGGCCGACGTTGGATCGAGGCCGATCCAGCCGGCGCCGGGAATGTACACCTCGGCCCAGGCGTGCAAATCGGTGAAGTCTTCGTCAGGACCGGTCGAGGTATCCAGAGCCTGCTGGTCTGGAGCCAGCTGAACCAGGTAGCCCGACACGAAGCGCGCGGCGAGTCCGTACTGCCGAAGTGCGGTGACCAGGAGCCAGGCCGAGTCCCGGCAGGACCCGATCCTGCTGGACAGGGTCTCGTCGGGAGTCTGGACCCCCGGTTGCATCCGTACCGTGTATTCCACATCCCGGTAGACGGCGGCATTGAGATCAGCTAGAAACTCCACGACCGGTTGGCCACCATCCACCGACGGCGGTCGGGCGGCCAGCCACTGCTCGATGCCTGGCCCAAGTGCTCCCTCAGCAGGCTGAAGGTAGGGCTTCAAGTCCTCGGTCAGGGCCGCCGGATAGCGAAACGGGAACCGCTCCGCGTATTCCTCAACGAAGAAGTCGAACGGATTGATGACACTCAGATCGGCGGTCAACCCGACAGTGATGTCGAGTTGTGTGGCTTTTGTCCTGAACACGGCTCGGACTAGGTAGTTGCCGAAGGGATCCTGCTGCCAGTTGATGAAGTGCTCGCTCGGTCTGATCGTCAACGAGTAAGCCTCGATGGGCGTTCGGCAATGTGGAGCCGGGCGGAGCCGGATGACATGCGGGCCGATCCCCACAGAACGGTCGAACCGGTAGGTGGTGTGATGTTCGAGAGCAACCTTGATAGTCATCGCTCGCCGCGAGGGCTGGACCTCGCTGCGCTCGGGCGATTCATGCGCAACTCCTCGCGTCCGGGTCAGTAACGGTAGTGGTCGGACTTGTAGGGTCCGTCCACCGGCACTCCCAGATACGCGGCTTGCCTGTCGGTCAGAGTGGTCAACTTGGCACCGAGCGCATCGAGATGCAGCCGCGCCACTGCTTCGTCGAGGTGCTTGGGCAGGGTGTAGACCCCGAGCGGGTAGACCTCCGGAGTGTTGGTGTCCCACGGGGGACCAACCCCGGACCCCCGGGTAAAGAGTTCGATCTGGGCCAGCACCTGGTTGGTGAACGAGTTGCTCATCACGAAGCTGGGGTGCCCGGTGGCATTGCCGAGATTCATCAGGCGGCCTTCGCTGAGCACGATGACGCTATGGGCTTCGGCGCCTTCCTCACTGAATCGCCACTCATCCACCTGCGGCTTGATGTGGATCTTGGTGGCCCGTGGGTGCGCGGCCAGTCCTGCGATGTCGATCTCGTTGTCGAAGTGGCCGATGTTGGACACGATCGCCTGGTGCTTCATCCGGCTCATCTGGTCGGCAGTGATCACGTCACGACAGCCCGTTGCGGTTACGTAGATGTCGCCGATGTCCAGCACCTCCTCCAGGGTCGCGACCTGGAAACCATCCATTGCTGCCTGGAGCGCGCAGATCGGATCGATCTCGGTAATGATCACCCGGGCGCCCTGGCCGCGTAGGGATTCCGCGCAGCCCTTGCCGACGTCGCCATAGCCACAAACCACAGCGACCTTCCCGCCGATCAGCACGTCAGTGGCCCGGTTGAGCCCGTCGATCAGCGAGTGGCGCACGCCGTACTTGTTGTCGAACTTCGATTTTGTCACTGAGTCGTTGACATTGATCGCCGGAAACAGCAGTGCCTCGGCGCGCAGCATCTCGTACAGCCGATGCACGCCGGTGGTCGTCTCCTCGGTAACGCCCCGGATGTGGTTGGCCATCTCGGTCCACGACCGGCCGTCCGCCATCGACCGGCGGAGCAGATCGAGCAGGACGTGCCACTCCTCCGGGTCGTCGGGCGCCGGCCTTGGCACCTCGCCGGCCTTCTCGTACTCGACCCCCTTGTGTACCAGCAGGGTCGCGTCCCCGCCGTCGTCCAAGATCATGTTGGCGAATTCGCCGTCCGGCCAGGTGAGGATCTGGTCGGTGCACTCCCAGTACTCCTGCAGCGTCTCGCCCTTCCAAGCGAAGACCGGGACTCCCTTCGGGTCGTCCGCTGTGCCGTTTGGGCCGACCACGACGGCCGCAGCAGCGTGATCCTGGGTGGAGAAGATGTTGCAGCTCGCCCACCGGATGTCGGCACCGAGCTCGACAAGCGTTTCGATCAGTACCGCCGTCTGGACGGTCATGTGCAGGGAACCCGCGATCTTCGCTCCGGCCAGCGGCTTGCTATCGCCGAACTGTTCCCGCATGGCCATCAAACCCGGCATTTCGTGCTCGGCCAGGCTGATCTCCTTGCGCCCGAGAGTGGCCAGGCTCAGATCTGCGACGCGATACTCCATGGGTCAAAGCCTAATGTTTGGGTGCGGCAGGACGTTCAGGTCGCTCGGCCGGCACATAGTCGGACTTGTAGATATCGGGCTCGAGATAGAGCGCGGTCACCATCGGCTCGGCTTCGCGGATTTTGAGTTCTGCCCGATTGATCGTGTCGGCTACTTCGGCGGCAGTGGCCGACTCATTCACGCTGATCTTTGCCGCCACCAACACCTCCTCGGGACCTAGATGCATGGTCTTCATGTGAATCAGCCGCTCTACACCAGGAGTACCCCGAACAGCTTCATCAATGCGGGCGATGGCATCCAGGCTGGCCGCTTCACCAAGCAGCAGGCTCTTTGTCTCGATCGCGAGCGCGACCGCAACCGCCACCAGCAGCAGTCCGATCATGACCGTACCGATCACGTCGAAGTAACCGTTGTGGGTGAGCAGTGACATGCCAACCCCGAACAAGGCGAAGATCAAACCGAGCAGAGCAGCAAGGTCCTCGAGCAGGATCACCGGCAGCTCTGGTGCCTTCGCCGAGCGAATGAATCTGCTCCAGCCCTGCCCACCTCGCACCTTGTTGGACTCCACGATCGCAGTTCGGAAGGAGAATGACTCGGCGATGATCGCAGCGGTCAGCACGATCAGCGGCACCCACCACCAACGGCCCTCGAGGAACTCGTTCGGATGACCGGCCTGCAATTCGTGGTACTTGTGGTACGCCTCGTAGAGCGCGAAAAGTCCGCCCACGCTGAACAGAACGACTGCTACGATGAAACCAAAGACATAGCGTTCCCGGCCATAGCCGAAGGGATGTTCTGGGGTTGCTGCGCGCCGAGCCCTCCGTCCGCCAACGAGGAGCAGGACCTGGTTGCCTGAGTCGGCGACTGAGTGAATGGTTTCGGCCAGCATCGATGAGGCCCCGGTCAGCGCCCAGGCTGCGAACTTTGTCAAGGCGATGAAGATATTCGCCGTCAGCGCCGCTACGACGGCCTTGGTACCACCTTCTGCACTCACAAGATGAATCCTGCCAGACCTGACCCGGTAGTCACCGCTCCATGCTTCGCCCTAGGCCAACCGCCAGATAGACGGCTGCATACATGCCGGTCTGCAGCAGACTGGCGTACCGCTCTACGTCCGAACCGGTCCAGTGCGCGATCGTGCGTACCCGGACGTCATTGAGCTCGGCGGCGGCAAGCAACCGCTCATGGTCGCTGCGGATGATCGCTTCATTGTTGCCATCGTCGACCAACATCAGGGTGGGCCGCCGGTCCGCGGGCGCCCCGTCCTCGAACGGGTCCTCGAACGGGTCACGTGGTCCGGCAGTCTCCACGATCGGCAACAGCTCATCTGCGTCTGCCGCCAGGGCGGCACGGCCGCTTGCCGCACGCAGCGCCTCGGCAAGGCGGCGGCTGGCCCGAGCGGCGAGCACGGAGCCACCCCAGACAAGTGGCTGCGCATCCGCGAGACCCATGGCGAGGTCCTTTGCCGGGTTCTCGGCAACATCGGCGAACGGTGAGCACTCTTCGGCAACGCGATCCATCGCGTCAGCCACCAGGTCTGGCCTCACCTCGGGGCCGAGCTGCATCTCGTTCAGCCCGGACAGCATCACGATTGCCGCTGCAAGCGGATCAGCGGTGGCGGTTGGCAGCAACACAGTCGATCGTGAGGCGGCATGCTCAGCGATCAACGACGCCTTCGGACAGGCGATGATCAGCTGGGATCCGCGTCGCACCGCCTCGTGGACGGTGGCAATAAGCCCGGGCGCCGCATGATCACTTGCCATCACCACTACGAGATCCAAGGCACCCACCCAGCCCGGTAATCCATGGGCTGGCCATGCCACAAACGGGACCGGGCAAACCGGCTCCAGCATCGCCCGGATGAACCGCGCTTCAGCTCCGGCGGCGATGACCGCTCGAGGCTGTGGCAGATCACCTAGCTCGTTGATCGGCTCCAGGGCGTTATCGGTCTCCCGGCGCACCCGCGCCCCCGCCTCGGCCAGCCGGCGAAGAATTACGTCGGCAGATGCCAGAGCCTTTGGATTCTCCAGCGAAGAGTCGTCGAAGACGGTCACGTCGGACTCAGTTGCCTTTTGGCCGCCTGGCCTCGTCGATCAACAGCACCGGGATTCCTTGCCGGACCGGGTAAGCGAGGCCGCAGTCCGTAGCCAGGCAGACCAGCTCGTTCCGATCATGATCGACCGCAAGCGCTCCATGACAGTTCGGACAGGCAAGGATCTCCAGCAACTCCGCGGCAAGTTCAACGGCCATAGGTTCCTCCTCGGTTTCTCAGCAAGCCCGACAGCTACCGGCGGATCAAACCTAACGTCTCGTTGCGAAGGGCGGCCATGACTTCTGGGCTGGCCGCCTCGACGTTAAGCCGGAGCAGCGGCTCGGTGTTCGAGGGCCGCACATTGATCCACCAGTCCGGACCGGCGACGGTCAGCCCGTCGAGACGATCTTGGAAGCCGCGGCCGGCGAAGGCCTGCGCGACCCGCTCCATCGCCACCAGCTGATGTTCGACCCGCGAATTGATTTCGCCGGAAGCGGCATAACGGTTGAACCCGGCCACAAGATCCGACAGTGGCCGCTCAGTCGTAGCCGCCATGGCAAGGACATGCATCGCCGCGAGCATGCCGGTATCGGCGCCCCAGAAGTCGCGGAAGTAATAGTGCGCGGAGTGTTCGCCTCCGAAGACGGCGTCATGCTCGGCCATCGCCGCTTTGACGAAGGTGTGGCCCACCCGCGTGATTACGATCGTGCCCCCAGCCGCTTCTACCACTTCGGGCACCGCCCAGGACGTGATCTTGTTACAGACGATCGTCGCCCCCGGGTGGCGCTGCAGTTCAGCGCTGGCGATCATGGCCGTGATGGCCGAGGGGCTCACCACCTCGCCCCGCTCGTCAAGAACAAAGCACCGGTCGGCATCACCGTCGAACACCAGGGCAAGATCGGCGCCGTGGTCCCGCACGGCCAGTGAGGCGTCCACCAGGTTCTGAGGTTCCAAGGGGTTCGGAGCGTGATTCGGGAAGGTGCCATCTGGGTCGGTATAGAGACCGATCAGCGTCAGATTGCTCGAACCCAGAACCGCCGGGAGCGTGTGTCCAGCCATCCCGTTGCCGGCATCGGCGACCACCGTGAGACGCCGGATCCCCGACAAGTCAACCAATGAATGCAGATGTTCGGCGTACGCGGGCAGCAGGTCGTGCTCACGTCGTTTTCCGGGCACCAGAGCAGGCGCTGGCAGCGGAGACATGGCCCGTTCCGCGATGGCCGCAAGCTGCTCCGGAGCGACCGGTTTTGCGCCGGCCAGACAAAATTTGATCCCGTTGTAAGTTGCCGGATTGTGGCTGGCGGTGAACATCGCGCCTGGCAGCTCGAGCCGGCCGGAAGCGAACCACAGCTCATCGGTGCTTGCCAACCCGATATCGATCACGTTCACACCGCGGCTCGTCACCCCGTTCGCGAATGCTGCCGACATTCGCGAACTGCTCAGCCGCATGTCACGGCCGAGGACCAGCGAATCCTGTGAGGAGGTCAAATCGAGCACGTCGACCAGAGCAGCGCCGATCGCGTGGGCGCCGTCCTCGTCCCACTCCGGCGCCGGCCCGTCGGTCACGCCGCGGATGTCGTTGGCCTTGAATATTCCGGGCGTGATCATCGCCGGAATACTACCGAGGACCCTTACCGCGTCCGGGGTCGGTGAGCACCGTCAGGTGACCCCGCCGGCCGAGCTCGACGATGCCAGCAGGCCGTCGCACGCTCTCCGAGGCCGACGCAGGATCGTAGGACAAGCCGACCTCACGCACAGCATCGGCGAGAGCCACCAGATCGTCAGGGCTGGGCGTGGGCTCCTCCTCGACGGCGAGCCGGATAACCTCCCATCCCCGGGGGGCCGAAAGCTTCTGGGCATGCGAGTAGCACAGGTCATAGCAGTGCGGTTCTGGTTGGGTCGCCAACGGTCCTAGTACCGCGGTCGAGTCGGCATAAACATAGGTCAGGGTGGCGACAGCCGAGCCGGAGCAGCCGGATCTGGAGCACCGCCTGATCCTCATGCGCGCGACGCTACCGGCCAGCCGGTCGCCATGGTGGGAGCCGGCATGCGTGTCCCGATGCGATGTCGGAGCTAAGGTGGCGGCCATGTCGGCACGTCGTCGGGATCGGCACGGACGGGGGCTGAGGGGCCCGCTGGCGCTCACTGGACCGATGACCTCGCGGATGGCACGACCACTATCGCCCGGCAGCAAGTTGGAGTTCTTTCGCGATGCGGTGCAGGCGGCGGTCGATCGAATAGGGCGCCAGTGCCCGGACGCGCTGGTGGGAGTCTCCATCGGTATAGAGGACGTGCCGAATCTGGAAAAGGCGTGGACCGGTCCCCGGGTGCCGCTGGCCGCCGCAGTCGACGCCGTACCGGACCTGCCCGCCCAAGTGGTCGTCTACCGCCGCCCGCTGGAACACCGAGCGGCAAGCCGCCGCGGCCTGCGCATTTTAGTGTACCGCACGATTGTCGAGCAGCTTTCAGCGCTGACTGGCCGCAGCGTTTCCGAAATCGACCCTGAAGGTCTCAGTGAAGAGGACTGAAGGATCGGCAGATCTCAGCGGCCAATGGCCGGATCCGGCACCACCGCCGGAGCCCGGCTGGCGACATCCGGGGATATGAGCGGGACGACTGTCAGCCCCGCCACGTCTCCGTCGGGCTGCTCGAGCCGCACGCCCCCGTGGACTCCCGATCCGGTTGGCACCCGAACCACCACATACGACGGCGGCGATGTGTTGAGCCGGCGGGTTGCGGTGCTGTTGGCGGCCAGGAGCACTTCGTCGGTCCGCAGACTGACGCCCGCGTAGCTGAACACCTCAAAGGTCACCGGCGTGTCGACCTCGGTGCCGTTGGACAAGATCAGATCGCTGTCGGTTGAACCCAATGTCGCAATGGCACTCACTCCATCGCGCACCAACGGGGCAGCCGCTGCTGAAATCGCGAAATCGTCTTGAGCCGAGTCTCGGCGTCCGGTTGAGATCACAGTTCCGGTAACCGGATGATCGCTGGACAGCTTGATTGCACCTGGCTCGCCAGCCATGCCGTCCGTCAGATCCAGCTCGGCGCTGGTTTCCGGTGCGAGATCGACTTCCTCCGCCCCCGATGGGGCATATTCGCCCTGAAGGCCCAGCACCGAGACGCTGACTGTTGCTCGCACGGTCCCTGGGTTGCTGACAACCAGCCGGCGGCGACCATCGCCGTCTGGAACTGC
>Ga0126312_10000161_pt1 | contig 32648 bp, 38 predicted proteins | sample Plot104A_FD_92537 | JGI IMG/M metagenome (GOLD analysis project Ga0126312, IMG submission 92537) | Serpentine soil microbial communities from UC McLaughlin Reserve, CA, USA - Plot104A | ecosystem: Environmental > Terrestrial > Soil > Grasslands | place: USA: UC McLaughlin Reserve, Lake County... | reverse complement strand
TGCATCGGCAAAGCTTGCTCCGGAGAATGGAGCGCTGATCCATGTGGCAAAATACTTGGGTACATCAATCGACCCAAAACCAAAAGAAGATGAACAGGAACTGGAAGAATTGCTTGATTTGCTTCAACCCGGCTGGAGAGATGTGCTTGTTAAGAAGAGACCTCTCCCCAGCATGGTGGTTTCCAATGCTCTGGTTACTGCCGGAAATGGTGGATTATCTGGACGACCGGACCCAAAAATCGAAGATAGTCTATACATAGTAGGAGACTGGGTGGGATCAGAGGGATTGTTATCTAATGGTTCCTTTGCAAGCGCAAAAGAAGCTGCTCAATTAATCCTGAATGAACTTGGCGAATCTTCTAAAGTCCATGCTGAAAGACCCTCAACTTTTGACCCCCAATCCTCGTAACACCTACTTACAGTATGTATGTATTGATAAGGACTGGCCTAGGCAAAGACGGAGAGCACCTTGCTATAAACCTTAAAGCTCTTCTCCATCATAAACTTCTTCCATCGATATCGTAGTATTATAGCTTTCAGGGTTTTTCACTTTTGGACACGATCTTGGACGCTCAACTGTCCAGAATTGAGCATTTTTGTGGTCACTTTTCCATGGTTACATGGTTCTACATAAAAGATATCTTGAATCTCAAGATATTCAAACGTAAAATATAGCGCCGCAATGGCTATAGCAGAAGGAATAATATCCTTGAATGAAAAAACTCTTTATAGATACAAAACCTTTCATATCCTTCAAATCTATTCTAGTATAACAAATCTCCTATAATATCTTTATAGATACACAGTAACGATATCCCATGGCAGAACAGAATGGTCTTCAATTTCAATTTATGCTTACTATCTTTGGTGCTTTGTTTGCATTCGGTTTTGGTTATCTCTTATCATATATAGCAGAATATTTAAAAATACGCAGGGCACGAGTTACTGCCTTAGTTGCAATAATCAATCAATTGGAAACGACTCAGATAATCCTTCAGAACCATGCAAAGCAGGGTATTGCGCTCGAAAGTGTATTGTCAAGGATGCGGCAAGGAAAATTTGCTGCGGGTTTTCTTGTACTCCCTACATCTGCATTTGAATCCGCATTGTACTCGGGAGTATTTCGAGAGTTTGACAAAGATACGCAGTTGAAATTATCGTCTCTCTATGATGCAATCAAGGTTGTCAACCTACTTGAAACAAATTTTGTCAGCTTGATGAATGTTGGTACTGGAACTGTCATCCCTACTTTCATTGAAAATGCGATCAATTTCTTCAAGGTTTACAACCTTAAAGAAATTGAGCTCTTGAAAGAAATCCCTGAAGTTATATCCTTTCTTAAATCAAAGAAGTAATTAACGACCTTCCAAGTATAGGACACTCAAATATTTCGGTGCGTTCATCCGCCTTCTGAAAGAGTCTAAGAAAGAATTTATTTCTCTATCTGTCAGCCTTATTGCCACCAAGATTCAGACTGATTCCAGCTGCTTCTATCAGTATCTGGTTGATAGCCTGGTTGCAATGAGTGTCAAAAATGGTTGGTGCAATTTTCGTAGCGGCAATAACTCCTGAAATAAGGTTAAGCCGGCTTGCTCCCAATCAACTATTCCACCAGCATAACGCCTGACTTTAGAAAATCCCATATTAGTCAAATGCTGATATCCGATAATACTTGCAATACACGATGGATTAGAACAATATATGACAATATCATGATTAGGATCAAGAAACCTCCTTGCGTCCTCTATTTTGCTAATGTTGATAGAACCAGGTGTATGTTTAGCATTAAATCCCCATTGTCCTAAAGCGTTTACCAGTTTAAAGTTAGTTATCTGCACGATCTAATTTCACTTTTAATTCTTCTCTGCTGATAACCTTTATTGAGGATTTAGGATCCTTCATTTCCGTAGTAGGCGTTTACGATATAAAATACTGCTCCGCCCTCCAGCTGCATGAGCAAGGCGTACTATCGTAGAAAGGCCCATGCCGTGGAACGCCAGAAAAGTTGGAGCTCCTGTTCGCGCCCTGCTAATGTCCTCTTCAAGCTTGAATGCGCGCCTGTACCCATAAAACAACTAAAACATGCCCTGTCGGACACTGGTGAAAATTCGGGTGAAAAGCAATGGCTGTTGAAAGGGCACTGTAAACTTAACGCGTGATGACGAATAACGAGATTCCTCCCACACCCGCCAGGTTCAGTACCTAGATCAGAATATAGCTTATTTATTTCAAGAATGCCTGTGAATGGTATACATGATTCCGCAGATTTATGGTAGTAACCTAGAGGCTCTGATATCTGAATTTTCCGAGGTACGAAGGACTACCATGGAGCTATTCAGCCCGCTCAGCGTTGAAGATGCTGTAATGCAATCAGACACCTTTGGAAGCCCACCTAACTGGCACATCGCGCACGTTACATGGTTTTTCCAGAAGGTGCTTGAAAAGCACGGCCGCATACTGGAAGAAGAATCTCATCCTCGTCATCCTTACCTGAACTCTTACTATCAGCAGTATGGCAGTATACTGCCAAAGCAAGAGCGCGGCAGGTTTCCTAGGCCTACCGTAAAGCAGGCCGTCGCGTACAGGTCGCAGATAGAGAAAGAAGTGATTTCATTTCTGCAAGAGTTCAAGTCCGGAGAAAAAAATCTAATGCCTGAAGACGTGCTGTACGACATCACACTCGGCATGCAGCATGAAATGCAGCACCAGGAGCTCATGATCTATGATTTCCAGCACTACTTCCAGAGATTTTCAGATCCTGAAGACAATTATAGGCCAGCGGCTGTGAAAGCTCCTCCACGCCAAGAAGTCGTAGGAGGGATGGCAGAAATCTCTGGCGGCATTTATGATTTGGGCTTTAGCGGAAAGGGATACTGCTACGACAACGAGCTGCCAGAGCACAAGGTATACCTCCAGCCTTACAGGATCGACTTGGCACCTGTGACTAATGGCGACTTTATGAAGTTCTTAAAGGCTGGTGCATACGAGGATTACAAGTACTGGCTTGCAGACGGGTGGGATCTAGTGCAGGAAAATGGATGGAATGCACCGCTATACTGGGAACAGAAAGATGACAGATGGATGAAAAAAGATTTCCGCGGCCTGCATGAAATTGAGCCTGATGAGCCCGTAGTCAATGTTAGTTACTATGAGGCCGATGCATATGCTCGCTGGGCTGGCAAGAGGCTGCCGACTGAGGCAGAATGGGAAAAAGCTGCGAGCTGGAACGAGGACCTGCAGAGAAAGACCATGTACCCATGGGGGGACGCGGAGCCAACTCCTAGACATGCTAACTTGATGGACTCGTGGATCTGGTCTCCAACGAAAATAGGGTCATATCCTGAAGGGAGAAGCTACTACGGCTGCCACCAGATGGTAGGTGACGTATGGGAGTGGACCTCCTCAGAATATGTCCTGTATCCCGGCTTTATGTCAAAATTCCAAGAATATACGGACAAGTGGGCGATAAACCAGAAAGTGCTAAGGGGTGGGTGCTTTGCCACGCCTTCCAAGCAGATAAGGAGTAGCTATAGGAACTACTTCAAGCCACCCGAGAGGATATTGTTTTCAGGCTTTAGGTGCGCACAGGATATTACGCCGAATGAGAGGAGCGGGGGCCGTGCTACGCGGACAAGGGATAGATGATGACGACATATGCTAGCGCAAAATAATAGAAAGCAAGAAGAAGCAAAGACAGAGGAGCTCGCCAAAGAGTTTGCCATTGACGTAGCTGCAGGCCTGAGTGGCAAGAAAAAGTTCCTTCCCTTCCGGTATTTCTATGACAAGGCAGGGTCTGAGCTGTTCGAGCAAATATGCCTCCAGCAAGAATACTACCACACCCGGACAGAGGTTGCCATACTTGCAGAGTGCTCGCGAAGGGTCGCAGAACTATTATCGAATCATGACGACGGCGATGATGGTAGTATATTATTATCTGTCATAGAACTTGGAAGCGGTAACAGCACAAAAACGAGAATCCTGCTAAAGCAGATTATTATTGTAGCAAGGAACAGCAGTAGTAGGGTTGTCTATTTTCCAATAGACATCTCCCATGCAATATTGCAGGAAACGGCGGCCAGCCTGAAGTCGGAACTGGACATCACTGTCATCAGCATCCCGGCTGACTATATCGAGGGCATGAAGCAGGCCACCAAAATCATAAGCGACGGTAGCAGCAGTAACATGCAGAGAAAGAAGAAGAAGCTTGTGCTCTTTTTAGGATCGAGCATAGGGAATTTCGAGCCGGGCGAAGCGGCGTCTTTTCTCAGCATGATAAGGGAAAGGATGGAAGAAGGCGATATGCTGCTTGTTGGCTTTGACATGCACAAGGAAAGGCGCGTGCTTGACGCCGCGTACAACGATAAAAAAGGGGTTACCGCAAGCTTCAACCTCAACCTGCTTGAGCGAATAAACAATGAACTGGAAGGTCAGTTTGACCTTGGCAAGTTTGCTCACGCAGCGTTTTACAATGAGCAGTTGCGCAGGATAGAAATGCACATTGTTTCAAAAGAAGATCAAGACGTATACATCGGCGGCGCTATTGGCAGGTCTTTTCACTTCGAAAAGGGCGAAACCATACACACAGAAAACTCCTACAAGTACAATATGCGCCAGATCAAAGAGATTGCAAGGGCTAGCGGGTTTACACTAAAGGAACATTTTATGGATGAAAAAAAGTGGTTCTGCCTTGCACTTCTTTCTCCAAGCTGATGACCGCTCTCTCTAGAAAGAGAGAGATGATAATAATAATAAATGCACAAGCATATGTGGCCACATACTCATTATTACCATTGCAAAATATGTGACAGAGAGGCCCAATGTTATCGTGGAGTCATCAGAAATAAGTCTCGAACTGTTTATGTATGAAATATACAAGAACATTGGAGATGCCTGGGAAAAATGTCGATGCCAAGTGTGTACATATCAGAAGAGTCAATCCAGAAATTCACGGCAACACAAGGGGATGCGAAGAATGTGAGAAGACGGGTTCGCAATGGGTGCACCTGCGCCTATGTCTGACGTGCGGTCATGTCGGCTGCTGTGACGATTCTATCAACAAGCACGCAACAAAACATTTCAAAAAGACAAATCATCCAGTAATGAAGTCATACGAGCCTGGTGAAAACTGGAAATGGTGCTATGTCGACGAATTGATTATGGAATAAAAAAAGTTCATGCCGCAAAAAAAGATGACTGAGACAGAGAGTAAAAACAATTTTTGACTGATCAACTGTCTGAATATGCGAGACTAGTTTTGACTCAAGTGCAGCAGCATATGCTTTATGTGAGATGAATGATATTCAGTCTGCAATTAGTGGTAGCCGGATTACTGTCGGCGAACCATACGATATCCTAGTTGACCTTCAAGCTAATGGTTTGATTGGCGCAAAACAGGTTCAGCGAAGATCCAAATATTATGCACAATTTGACAGCCCTGAAAGTTATAACACACACCCATTGTCAGACCGCACCAAGTTAACACAACCCAATATTATACTATTAAAATTACTGAAAGCATATATGGCTCGACAGATTTATTCTTCGTACTTCTTATTAGCTTTAGGCTATATCATTTTTCATTGGAAGAAGAGATGAGATAGTAGTCAGAGCTATGATTTGCAAGGAGAAACTGCTGCACCGGAGACGACCCCTATGAGCGATACGTCGCTGCCCCGCGGACTTCCGCTAACCAGCTCTCGTGATGAGCAGATATTTCCAAAGTTAACGCCGGCGCAGATCCGTCGCATTGCAGCGCACGGACACATGCGTGCAATACAGCGAGGTGAGGTGCTATATGATCAGGGAGATAGCGCCGTCCCATTTTTTGTAGTGGTCTCCGGCGAGCTCGAGATTGTGCGCCCCTCAAGCACCTTTGAGACTATTGTCACGGTCTGTGGCCCAGGTCAGTTCACGGGAGAGGTCAACACGCTCTCCGGCCGCCGGGCTCTCTTTCGGGCTCGTGCCGCCAAGCCGGGTGAGCTGATCGAACTGGATTGCCGACGGATGCTGGCTTTGGTGCAAACCGATGCAGAGCTCGGGGAGATCCTCATGCGGGCTTTCATTCTTCGCAGGGCCGAATTGGTCGCAGCCAGCGTGGGAGATGTTGTGCTCGTCGGGTCATTGCATTCCGCCGGTACGCTTAGGATCAAAGAGTTCCTGATGCGCAACGGACACCCGTACTCCTACATGGACCTAGAGCGCGACCCCGAAGTACAGAACCTGCTCGATAGTTTCCATATCGCCCCCAGCGAGATACCTGTAGTGATCTGCCGCGGCCAGGTTGTGCTTCGGAACCCCACGAACCACCAAGTTGCAGACTGCCTTGGTTTTAACGAGACCATTGACCAAACACACATGCGTGACCTCGTCATAATAGGCGCCGGCCCCTCGGGACTGGCGGCGGCCGTTTATGGCGCCTCAGAAGGGCTTGAGGTCCTAGTGCTGGAAACGAGCTCTCCCGGTGGCCAGGCAGGTTCAAGCTCAAGAATCGAAAATTACCTGGGATTTCCCACCGGGATCTCCGGCCAGGAGCTTGCAGCCCGGGCATACAATCAGGCGCAGAAGTTTGGGGCGCAGGTGCTTATCGCCAAAGGGACTCGAATTGCCTGCGACCGCAAACCGTACACCGTCGAAGTGGAGAACGGGGCTCGAATACCAGCACGCACTGTTGTGATTGCAACCGGGGCGGAGTATCGAAGGCCGCCAATAGAAAGCATGTCGCGCTTTGAAGGCGCGGGCGTCTATTACGGAGCGACCTATGTTGAAGCGCAATTATGTGGCGGAGAAGAAGTGATTGTGGTTGGCGGCGGAAACTCTGCAGGCCAGGCAGCAGTGTTTCTGGCAGAGGTGGCAAAGCGCGTGCACATGCTCATAAGGTCAGCCGGCTTGGCCGAGAGCATGTCGCGCTATCTGATTCGCAGGATCGAAGAAACCCCTACGATCGTACTGCACACGCACACCGAGTGCATGGCGCTTGAAGGAATCGGCGGTCACCTCGAATCCGTCCGCTGGCAAAACAATCAAACCGGGCAAATCGAGGAGCACAACATCCGCCACGTATTCGTCATGACGGGCGCCACTCCAAACAGCCGTTGGCTCGGTGAGTGTGTTACGCTCGACGCTAAAGGCTTCATCAAAACGGGTCCTGATCTCTCGCCGGAAGACCTGAGCGCTGCGCGGTGGCCCCTTGCCCGTTCGCCCTACTTGCTCGAAACCAGTTTGCCGGGAGTCTTTGCAATAGGCGACGTGCGTAGCGGCAACATCAAGCGTGTCGCATCCGCGGTCGGCGAAGGATCGATTGCAATTTCATTTGTTCATCAAGTACTCAAGGAATAGGAACAATTCCCCTACCTCTCGTCCTTCGATGTATCGTATCAAAAACTATAAAGCTCGGGCAGTGGACGCTGAAATAACCATAGAAATCACTCCTTCTTTGTTACTCAGTTATAATTCTCAATTCACTATTGCGTGTTATCAACCGCTTGATATTTCCTGATCCGTAAACTGATATTATGACATTCTATTAATGGCGCTACACAAAGAAGGCAAAGCCCGCATTGGCGCAGGACCTGACCGTTTACCCAGCCGCCGCCAAACTAGCCCATGTGCTTTGAATAATACTTCCAGTAGAAACCGCTCAGCCGTGGCCGCAGACCAAATTTAAACGGATCCCACATGCCATTTAGAGTCTCTGGAACCAAAAAGAAGTCGGCGAAACACTGACCGGCTTTGCCTATCTCTGCAGTCCACAGTCCGAGAATATCCGCGTTCCCCTGTCTTCAATTAGGAACTTGTTGCCTCGTATCTCGTTGATTCCGCTATAAAATGAAATCTTGGCTTGATTTGCTCACAAGCAGGAATGGTAATTGATGCTTGCTTATTAGGTTTTGATGTATGAAATGAATATAAGATGGCACACAATCGAGCTGCTGTTAAAAAGATGGAGCCACGTAATAATTAACTTCCAGTCTGTGCAGCGCGTAGTAGGCTCCGTTGATTATACGAGATATTATTCGCCTCATTTGTCAGATCAGCGTTATGGAATTGTTCATTGCCAACAACAGTGTGTACCACCAAAAATCAGGATTTTTATCAAATATTCCTCCAAGTGTTGAGCTTTGGATAGCAAAGGTTTTCGAAGAAAACATCTTGTTACCGTTTATTTGGCAGTATCTGGCTTGATTTGGTTCTGATAGATTACTGAAGAGGCCAAAGGTGGGCGGAGATATCTATTTACAGAGAGGAAATATCACCTGCTATCCCAAACAATTATCCCCACCATAATATATACTCCAAATCCATGCTCTAACACGCAAAGGTAGAGGTATTGGAAATCTTTTTCGTACTTCTATTATATTTTGAAACCTAAACTGCATGTGTTGACGAAACGGACGATCATTATCATTATGTTTACAGCGTTGACCTTGATTGTGACCGCTAGTATAGTGGCAACATCTTCTTACTATAAAAAATTCACTCAATATTCCGCATATGCAGCCAAGCAGGCAAATAGAGATCTCTTTATAACACATGGCGTTAGCAGCGGCGACGTTACAGACCATAGTGCGGTGATATGGGCGCGTGCCAACAAGCAAGCTCAAATGTATATGGAGTATGATAACGATCCAAATTTCTCACATCCAAAGTCACATACTGGAGCACTGGCCAATGAATCAACAGACTTTGCTACCCATATAAAACTAGAAGGACTAAGCCCAGATGTACGATATTACTATCGAGTATGGTTCGCTTCAGCTGATGATGATGGTAAGAACAACAAGGGAAGCAAGAATGATTCTTCTATATTTTCAGATAGTGTGCTCGGCACCTTTGTAACAGCACCACCACCCGTCGTCTCCCTGTCATCATCATCATCTTCCAAGAGCGCGCCTATTAGCTTCATTTTTGGCGCCGACCTTGGCGGCCAGAAGTACTGCCGACAACTCGATAAAGGAGGGTACTCTATTTTTGCAAAGATGAAAGAATTATCACCTCATTTCTTTATCGCAAATGGCGATATGATATATTCTGCTGATACATGTCCTGCAGATGGACCTGATGGCCCTGGAGGATGGCAAAACATACCTGGGAACTTTTCTGGAGTAGTTGACCCAAGCGTCAACTGGACTAATCTCGGCCAAGTTCGTAATGTCTACTTGCAGCATTGGCAGTATAACCGAGCTGACCCACACTTGCAGGATTTTCTTGAAAACACATCTATGTATTCACAGTGGGATGATCATGAAGTTATCAATGACTTTGGAGCACCATGGCAACACTGGAATTCTGCTAACAAAGACCGCGAAGGATATCCAAACCTTGTAAAGGTCGGAAGAGAAGCCTTCTTTAGCTACTCTCCAATAGATCGTAATCGTGACGATCCAAATAGGATATATCGCTCATTTAGCTGGGGACCGAACCTTGATCTAATAATTCTTGACGCAAGGTCATATCGTAGTCCTAACAGTGTGGCTGACAGTGTAGAAAATAATAAGACCATGCTCGGTAGCGAGCAACTTCGCTGGTTAGAAGAAAGCCTTCTGAATTCTACAGCAACCTGGAAAGTAATAAGCAGCGATGTGCCCATCTCAATTCCTACCGGTTTTAACGCTTCAATTTTTGGGCGTGATGGTTGGGCCAACGGAAATGAGACGAATTTCTCATCTGAAACTGGATTTGAAAGAGAATTTCAAGGATTGTTAAAATTCATAGATGAAAACAACATCAACAACATAGTGTTTGTAACAACAGATGTTCATTTTGCAGCCAATATAAAATATAAAGTGGATGCCAATGGCGATGGAGACAAACTGCTCTTTTATGAGCTTGTTAGTGGCCCACTGAGCGCATTTCGATTTGGCATGCAAGGTGGTCCTCCTCTTCCCAAAATAGATACAACATTTAATCCTAATCTCCTTTATGAAGAGGGCGGCATCTTTAACTTTGGTTATATACGGATTGATGATATGTGTAATGGCAACAACACTGTCGTCGATTGCAAAGCGCATCTTATAACTGATGTGCGTGGTGAGGATGGTCTTCCTCGCCCAAATTCTTTGTTAAACCTGACTCCGCAATAATAAACTTAACAAGAATGGAGAATGTTTTGCCTCTATATTCTGTGTCTTGTAAGGGCGATTGCTCAGGAAAAGACAGCAGACAGCATTCCAAGACGGAGCCGGAATAATAACATGGTCGACTAGAGTATATCGCAGTCTAGCTTTAACCTTCTTTAGTGTGTATTATATAATCTCTATACTATCATATTGACTATACTAAGGGGTCAAAAATCAAAGTCTTCTCTGCTGAGTCCAGTCTCTTCGAGGATATGGCTCATTATGACGTCGGTATAATAGTATAGGCATCGTGCGAATTTTTTGCGCTCTTCCTCTGATCAGACTGAAGTCGATAGTATGTCCCTAAATTTGAAAAGATATTTCTGGGCAAGGACCTGCGCTGCCTGCTTTACTGCATTGTCCTCTCCAGCAATTTTTTGTCTAGTACTAGATCGAATCTATTATTGTCGTTGCTCATTATTTTTTTGCTCTATCCCACCATTCCTGCAACGGGTTCTGGATTTATCCCAGAAAAGCCAAGGACTGTGACTGTTACAAATGCAGCGATAACTGCTATCTGGGCAATTAGTGTTAATTTCATTTTGATTCCTTCTTTTTTGCTAAAGTTTTTTACCAGCGACGAGGCATGTATTAAAATACTCATTTTTACACCCCCTTTCCAGTTTTGTTAATGCTCATGCTTTGTATATCGTGACACGAGGACTTTAAGCCTCCTAAAACCTATTTATTAGAAATACTAAGTCGTTTTTAGTTTTAATGTTGAAATTATATGTTTGCATATAGCTCGATCATTTATTACCTCATAAGTTATTGATTGATACCCTTCAAGAGTAATGACATTCATACTACTAAATATAAGAACTTGCCCATTCCCTCATTTTTGGCTCTCCTTGTCCTTCTCCTTATCCTCAGTAGTAGCAGCACAATTTAACAAGGGTAAGCTCGAGTATATATCACCATGGAAGAATGGGATCCCGTATCAAATGACTTTGTATATCGCTGCAACAGTTGCTGGAGAACGAACTCGCAGACCAAGATTATCCGTACTTCACGTGAAAAGTATTATTGTTTGGATTGTCTGGCGACGTTTGACTTATGCCAAGGGTAGATCGATCCCTTTCGTTACGAAACTTTCATCGGGGGATTTTTTCGAGCAAAATTCGGTTCACAAGAAAAATCAAAAGGGAAATAGAAAGAATTTCCAACTTCATACATGTGCATATCAGCGTCGGTTAGCATACCTTCGGCACCTGGTTTTGGCACGCCACTTTCCTCCGACTTTGATGCTGCCATTACATCGTCAATGTTTGTGATCACTCTGCCGCCAGTTGCCATGTCCAGATTGTTCATGTCGCTCTCTTTGGGCCTTCTTACCACCAGTATTATGCCGCCTTTGGCAAGGTAATGCTGTGCTATGTCATCAATTCCTTTCTGGCATATCAGTACGTTTGCTCCTGCAGCTACAACCTTATCCACCATTGACTTGAGCAGCCTGTTCTCTTCGTCAAGGAACTTTTGCATTTGCTAAGGGTCCGAGATCCTGATCTCTGCTCTCATTTCCGTCTTTTCTATTTCCAAAGGACAGTTCAGCAGTGCTATCTTGGCATCTTCTATCGGCTTTGGCATAATTATCTTCAGCAATTGAACCATTGCTAGCTTTTAGCTCGATGTGGAGTGATTCGAATTTTTGGTGGAGCAGGGGGTAATGTTGTTGTCATTCCATATGAAATTGTTAATGAATCTGGAGAAGTCGAGGTAGAGGTCACAACGGGCGAGTCATTAAACGAATAAATTACAAGGACATCAAGCAGGCCGAGCCGTAAAGCTACTCTCGCCGCACCCTTTACCTTTCGAACTTTAAGTACAACGGCAAACATGTAAAATGTAAGCTACTATGATCCAGATTGCTTATGTTTTAGGACTAGAAAATCAAGGTTATTATTAGAGTAAAAAATTACCTATTGCTCACTGCTATGCGAAAATCAATAGAGAACCTCGCAGGGCGTAAGATGACCGGAGGCCGCAAGGTTCCCCTTAGAGGAAGGAGAAAGTTTGAGATTGACCGCTATCCAAATGAGGCCATCGCTGGCCCGACCCAGATCGTGACTCGCAGGACAAGGGGCCACAATGTCAAGGCCGCCCTCAAGACTGCTGAGTTTGCCAACGTTATTGATCAGGAAAGCAAGAAGATAACAAAGTCCAAGATCCTGACGGTCACTAAGAACCCGGCCAACAGAGACTATGAAAGAAGAGGTGTCATCAGCAAGGGCGCGCTCATAGAGACGGAAGGCGGGGTTGCAAGGGTCGTCTCAAGGCCAGGCCAAGACGGAGTGGTCAATGCAGTCATTGTAAAAGCAGCAAAGACTTCATGATTTTTCGGTAACCGTTAAGAGCCAATACGGACTTTATTTTCCGTGGAATTATCTTGGGACGGGCCTGACCCAAAGGATAGGAACGGCTGCCCGTATTCTGTCAATTTTGATTGCAAGCCTGCGCCTTCAGAATCTCTAAACTCGCTAGAGTCAGGGCGGCTGCTCCTGTCAGTCGACTTGCGAAGCACAGGCGTGAGATCGGTCGCTGCCCGGCTGATTAACAATGCCAAGAGGCAAAACCTGGACAAGGTGCAGGGCGACAGCAGGCTGAAGCACCAGACTTTGGTCTCAACTGAGCTTGTGCAGGATAGGAGCCAGCAGAACAAGTGGTCAGGCGAGCTTAGCATTCCTTCCAGCTGGATCGAGGGAAGGACCAGGACGTATGAGAGGACTGGCTCATCAGTGCCAAAAAGCGAGAGAAACCTGTTTACGTTAGAGATCACGTACAGGATTGGCGACGACCGAACCTGCACTGCCCGCTTTGGATCGGAAGACGTCTTCCATTGGCAAGCAAGGCAAGAAGCAAGGATGTAGTAATAATAATTCTCACTTTCATTTATTAAGAAGGGATCGGGTTACTATCTTCACTGGCTTGAAGGACTACGATCACGTGATACTGTGGCTTGACTACTTTAACAAGAACCTCAAGCGGCGCCAAGGGCGCAAAGTGAACCGCGATCAGGCAGTCTTTGATCCGACAGTGCAGGATCTCACAGAGGCAGCCAAGGCGGCTGGCTTTGAGTTCTCTCAGGAAGAAGTGAACGACAATGCAAGGTTCCCGCGCAGGTCTTTTGCCAAGTCTGGCTATGTGATGGTTGCAAAGAAGGAAGCTGTCAAGAAATCCCAGATGATCAACGCGGTCGCGGAAAAGATGCTTCAGAAAAAAAGTCGGCAAAAGAGCGGCAGTATAGGCAAAAAATGATCTATTGGAAAATTTTCTCAGCAGAATTTTTGCGATGGCAAATGCTAGAATTTTGCTTGCCGAAAGACAAATGATATTTGGCAGAAGCGAATATGTGATAGTAAGTAATTCGCTTATGCCTTTTACCAAAGTGGGGGAGCTAGGGGAAGTCATTCATTTAGCAAAAAGTGGAAGGCTAATAGTAAAACTCAATGAGGCAGGAGCCGGGATAAGGGCTGGGGAGCTCCTCGTTGACGGGTCGGGCAAAAGAGTGGGCAAGGTAGCAGAACTGCTGGGGCCGGTGAATGCGCCGTACGCTTCTGTCATTCCGATGACTGACAGGACGGGCAGGATTGTCGGCTCGAAGGTCTTCAGCGGCGGTTTCTCGAAATTTCACGGTCAGAGCAAGGGCTCTGGCCGCCGCACAAGGTCAAGGTAAGAGAAAAAATGACGTCCGTAGAATATTATATACCGGATGCCCATACTGCAGCACAGCAGCCTAAGCGGTGCCGGCAATTGCCCTTGCAATGAACCACTACATTTCCAAGCTGGCGAACGTGGCCAAAATAGATACAAAGGCGGAAAGGCTTGCAATAGACATCGCCCACAAGACTGACGATCCCCCCACCTGCTAGCGGACGGCAAGGCGCCAAATGGCCTCGCTGCTGCCTACTATGTTTACCTTCCTTCTAATACTACTGCTTGGCTTCAAGAGATATATACTCTAGCGCTACGTATCAAGCCTCTCCGGCGACACCGAAGTCACAATAAGGATCGGATGCAAAGAAGACATACTTACTAGCTTCAAGCTGTGATAGTGACAGTCCGGCGGCCTGCACAGCCGCATTCTGCACGTGCCTGGCACACATGATCGTTTAAAAAGGAGATAAACTATATATATAAACGAATAATGCTATGCAGAGCTTGCGGGGGCGAGATGGTCGCAACCGAGTACTGTTCCGACTGCAACGAAGCAGTGCTGTGGAAATGTAGCAGCTGCGAAAAGGAAAACGACAAGTCGGTCCATACGTACCATCCCACAAAATCTGAATCACCAAAGACATCTTATCCTTCTTCTTCTGCTGTTGTCGGGACCCTCGTGGGGATCGTTTCCGGCCTTTACATGTTGGCGTGAATGTAATAATTATCCAGGATCGTTGCCCTGTTCCTCTTCCTCTTCTCTTCCCTTTCTAATTCTCAGGTAGATAGCCGCGCCGACAAACGCAGCGAGTATTGCAAGCAGAAATAAGAACGTGGCCTCGTCCTTGACAGTTCCTTCTGGCAGTATCGCAAGGGCCAGCAGCATGAGAAGCGCCGTGACGGGCATATGCAAAAGGCTTTTTTTAATTGTGTACCATAAAATTTTTTGTTTGGTACAGTTTGAATACCTTAACCCGCTCGTGGGGCTTGCGATGTTTATCATTGGCATGTTCGTCATATCATTTGGGTATTTCATTTACGGCATAGTGCCAGTCATAGTCGGCCTCATTCTCGTGGCGTACTATAGAAAATATCTTTTCAGGCTACTCATGGGGTTCTAGCTGATCATCTTGATTGCCGTCGGCAACACGTCTGCGCCCATGAGAAGCCCAAGCCTGCCTCTCTTGGCATAGCCTTCGGTGAATCTTGCGCTTCCGTCCTGCCTGATCCGGCTGCTTGAAACCAGCAGTGGGACAGGATCGTCACTATGCCCCTTTTTGATGCATGGGGTGGAGTGGTCGCCTGAGACCACTATTGCCGCACTACCTTTCAGCTCCTGCATGAGAGTCCCAAAGAACCTCTTGTCGATGTCTTCGATGTTCTTCTTTTTGCCACGCGCGTCGCCATCGTGCCCGAATTCATCAGGACCCTTGATATGGACATAAATCACATTGACCTTGGCAAGGCTCCTGGCGGCTACCCTTGACTTTTCCTCATAGGCGTTGACGTCGCCTCCTTGGAACATGTTCATCCCAAGCACCTTGGAGATGCCGATCTCAACGGGCATGTCAACAATGCAGCCGACTTCGATGCCATGCTTTTTGTTGATAGGTTCGACGCTTGGGTACCTGTTACCCGAGTCGCGGGCAAGAATGCAGTTCATTGCCTTTTTGCCGGCGGCTATCCTTGCTCTGTTGACAGGGTGGTCGCGCAGCAGCTGCACGACCCGCTCCGTAAACTCGTTCAGCATCTTGGCCGCGGTTCTCGCCTGCTCGGTGTTTTCCTGCGCCTCTGACTTTTGCACGTACATCTCGTCGTCAATGGTGGCTTTTGCTATGCCCATGCCGTCCACCTTGTCATAGGCAGGGTCGGTGTTGGTAATCTTGTCTGACAGCTTCATCTTGCTGTGCCTTAGCCTTATCACGACGCGGTGGGCAACGGTGGGCTCAAGCGCTATCGATGCATCCTTGTCACTGAACCTGATGCCATCACGCAGCGTCTTGCAGATTGCCTTGGCCTCTTCGCTGCTGATGACCCTGCCGGCGCGCCTATCGACTATTCTTAACCTGTCGTCTACGGTGGCAAAGTTGCCGCGGAGCGCAAGGTCGCCATCGCGAAAGTCGATGTTGCAGCCGATAGATTCTATCACGCCCCTGCCAACGTAGCTTCCATTCTTGAAACTGTAGCCGAGCATGTTGAAAACTGCAATATCTGATTGCGGCGCAATCCCTTTCCCGACGCTTATGACCCTGCCCATCGCGCCATTCCTTGCGAGCGCGTCAAGGTTGGGAGTAAAAGCTGCTTCAAGCGGCGTCAAATCATTCAACGAAGGATGGGGGAGATCGCCGATGCCGTCGAGCAAAACGTAAACCATCTTTACGTCTTTCATGGCGACGGAAGCGCCTTTGCTCAATTTATTGTTTATGAGATAAGGTTAGTAGGGTGATTTGATACTTTAAATAAGAAACAAGGTAAGATTCCCAATAACAATAACTTGGACAAGATTCAATTCTTCACGGAAGGCGAGGTCGAAAAAGAGTATTACATTGGCAAGGTTACCGTAAACAAGGTATCCGATAGGTTCCAGTCAAAAGACCAAAAGAAGGAGCTCAAGGCTTATTTCGTAACCTTCCATAATGGCGCAAAGACAAGGTTGCATTATCATGACTCTGACCAGATATTGATCGCAACCGAAGGGGAAGGAAACGTCACTATCCTGAAGAAAGTTGAAGAAGGCAAGGACGGCGGCATGTATGAGATGGTCATTGAAGATTCTATCAATTTCAAAGATGGCGAAAGCGTGCTGATCCCGGCTGGCAAGCTGCACTGGCATGGCGGGATAAAAGGCACAAGGGGCAAGTTTTCACACATCGCTATTTTGAGGAACGGCGCAACCGTCTGGCTATAATTTCCTGCGACCCTTCTTCTTCTTCTCTTCCTTGTAATATACAAAGTATTTCCGTAGTCCACTTGCATACAGCTCGATAATCTCGTCTACCTCGTTTGCTTCATCATCACTTAGCTGGCGCTTGTGCCTCTCTAGCATCTGTCCTTCTACCAAGCCCTTGTAATAGCCTATCCTGTGGCCATAAAGGAAATCATGGACATGTTCACATTTCCAGACCTGCTTCAATTTCGGCACTCGCTTTTTTGGCACTTTTCGAGCTTGAAGGTCGCTCTCGATTGCGACTTCAACAATATTTCTGATGTCCTTGTCTAGCGGCAACGCCGCCTTATTGTGCAACAGGTAGGCAAAAAGCTTGATGTCATAAGTTGACTCTTTAATAGCAGGCAGGCGCATTGTACGGCATTGGAGCAATGCACCTTTTGCCAGCGCATTGTGATCGACGACGCAGGCGCCAAAACTGAAGATTTTGGCACCACAAGATATGGAAAATACATCTGCGCGCGGTGCATGAAGGCTTTTGAGTTTTCGCTTGGCGATTAGGAACATTACATACAGAATGTTTAATTAGAATGTTTAATTAAAAGCAGTAATAGGATTTTTCAGGCTGAAGTGTGTGTGGGACATCTGCGCAAAGATTATGTTCTTGACAAATTTGTAGTTGTGCCTGCAGCCGATCAGGCGCAAAATGAAAAATCCGCTATCGATAGCAAGTGCCCCTACTGCCCAGGCAATGAGTCGATGACAGAGCCTGCAATACTTGCACTGGTAGTAAAAGAGGGAATGCTCCAGCGCCTCTCTGACAGCGAGGACAGCATCATAGACGACTGGTCGGTGAGGGTGTTCCAGAGTACAAACCCCATCGTCGCAACTGGGCCGACTACAAGCTACAGCGACAAGCCGCTTTATAGCGAGCCGGCGTACGGACATCACCAGATAGTCGTGGCGTCGCCGGAGCACAAGGAAAGCCTCTCGCAAATGTCTGTCGAGCAGTGGGCCAATGTGCTTGTCGTCATACAGGACCGTGTAAGGTGGCTGTACACTCAAAAGAGCGTGACCTACGTTTCAATTTATGTCAACAGCGGCGTGGAAGCAGGCGCGCAGGTGACGCACCCACACCTCCACATAGTCACGCTTTCCACCATCCCGCCGGTGATAGAAATGGAGGCTGAAGGTTCGCGCAGGTTCATAAACGAGAATGGCAACTGCCCTGCCTGCAACATCATCGAAGTAGAGAAAAGTGGCCCGCGTCAGATTCTTGCCACTGACAGCTTCCTCTCGTTCTGCCCTTGGGCGTCAACGTACCCCTATGAATTCTGGATCTACCCACAGAAGCACATCACTTCCTTTTCAAAAATTACGCAAAAAGAGATAAACGGTCTTGCCCTGATGCTGAGGGCAACGCTCGGTGGTATGTCCAAGGCACTCAAAGGCGCGCCCTTTAATCTCGTGTTCCATCTGTCGCCAGAGAAAAAAAACAGCCGACAGATCCACTGGCACATAGAGGTGTACCCACATCTGAACACGTGGTCAGGCCTTGAGCGGGGCTTTGGTGTCTACGTCAATAATGTCAGGCCGGAAAAATCTGCTGAGATACTGGGCTCGGCGTGTCGAAAGGAGCTTGCCGGGCTAGTTGGCATCACCTGATGACCACATGATTTAATATCACCAGAATGTAGAAAATACATCAGGACAAGTATATATTATGAATCTAAAGTTAGAGACGTGGACCGCGCTCGCAACAGTTGGACTGTCGGTCATGTTTGTCGCCCTCTTACTCTCATTCTACAACTTTCTCATAGGCCCTGAAGGTGAAGGCCCGCAGCGGGTGGTCGAGCCAGGTAGCCTTCTGTTACAGCTTGTCTTTATTTCGGCCGCCCCGTGCCTTGTGCTGGCAGGCGTTGTCTTTGGCATGTCAATGTCTTTTGGCACTAAGCCCGGCGGGATATTGCTGGTAATAGCAGGCATCATAATGATGGCGGGCGCGGCTGTTGGGACCACGATGGTGCCGCAGATCCAAGACCAGTACATAGTAGGTGGCGTGGGAGTTGCGCCATACATCTTTATATCTGGCGGCGCCGGTGTGACGGGAGTAGGCGGATACTTGCTTGCAATATCTGGCAGAAGCAAGCGCTACAGCAGCCTGGATGATCTCCGTTGAATGGCAAGAATGGCGAACAGGAACTCGACGTATCGAGAAGCTTGCTCCCAATCAGGGTTTCCGGCAACCTCTCATCTGTCTTTGACAAGGCGCGCAGCCAGGACAGCCCGATACTTGCCATAGTGACTGGCACTAAGCCGGACTTTTACAAGCAGGCGCCGCTTGTGCTCGAAGCCGCCGAAGAAAAACTGCCCGTATTTGTAATCAACACCGGCCAGCACTTTGACGAGGTGCTGGGCTTTGGCATCGAGGAGTTTAATCTGCGGGAGTACGTCGGCTGCAACCTTCAGATAAGGGGCGACTTGATGGAGAAAGCAAGCGAGCTGATAATCAAGTTTGGATATTTCGGACGTCATTGCCGCAAGCAGTTTGGCAGCGAGTCGCTCCTGCCTATAGTGCACGGAGACACGCTTGTGGCCGGCATGGCGCCGCTTGCATGGGTCTTTGGGATGGGCAAGAAGGTAGGACAGAACGAGGCAGGGTTAAGGTCAATGAGCCCCGAAGCTATCAAGCGTCTGAATGCTGGCAAAGAGCCGACAAAAACCGGCGTACAAAAGTTTGTGAGCAGCCAATTCGACGGCAGGTGGTTTCTGGCAAGAGAAGAGCCTTTCCCTGAGCAGATAGACACATGGATATGCTCCGCTGGCACGCAGTTCTTTTTTGCACCTACGCAATTGAACAAGGACAACCTTGCGCGCGAAGGATATCCAGAGAATTTTGTCCACGTCGTTGGCAACTCGGTGGTCGATGCAATACACCAAAAGAGGAAGGAAAAGTCGCGCCAGAGCGTGTTTGACCTGTACCCGCGGCTGGAAAGCGGCGAGTGGATAAGGATGGACATACATAGGCGGGAAAACCTGACGCGCAGGCGCTTTTTGTCGATAATTGGCGGGCTTGTGGAGCTTATCAAAAACACTGACGAAAAGGTGGTCCTTGTGATGCTGAATGCAACGGCTGCGGCGCTCAAGGAGTACGATCTTGAAACCAAACTGCAAAAGCTGGCAGATCAGCACCCTGACAGGTTCGTAATAACACCACTATGGAAAGAGTACGCTAACGTGATCGAATTCCTTGACAGCGGCCACTGCTGGGCAGAAATGACTGACTCAGGCTCAATGCAGGAGGAACTGCTCTACTTTCCAAAGGTCATGTCTCTGACTGTCAGGCTCAACACCGACAGGCCTGAAACCATATTTTACGCAAGGAGCAATGTGCTGCTCCCACCGCTTAGCCCTGCCTGGATAGTCTCTATGGTAAAAGAAGCGCACAGCAAAGAAAGCGCGCTGGGCATGCAGCTTGCCCACAAAAAGCAGATCTACGGCAGGCCAGGCCAAGTCTCAAGGAACATCATCAGAATAATCAAGAAGGAGTTCGAGAACGGCGACGCAAACTTTTACCCCTGGCTCCACCAGAGGCTCGGGCTCTGGAAGGAAAAGCAGGTACTTGGCTACATGTAGTAGCTAGCTGGCTAGACTGAAAACCTGCCCTTGCGGACGCCGCCGCGCATTCGATCGCCTGCGGTCATGGCAAAAACGTCGCGCACCATCTGCTCATAGGATTTGCTCATCGTCTGGCCGCGCCTTGACATCATTTTTTTTTGAGTCTCTATGGCCGAAGCAAGCTCCAGCTCCGCGTTTCTGGCACCTATGCTGTCGCCATAGATTGTAAAGCTAGGCACGTCCTCTGTAACAAGACCGTGCAAGTGAGAGGAGACGCCGATTCGCCTGCCGCTGTAGACGAGCGTGCCTATTGAAGTCTTGCATAGATCTGCAAAGAACGAGCCGACCTTGTTCTGGCCGGTGTCGACGACCTTACCACTGCCGCCAGGGACGGTCATCTTGATATTTCCATAAGTCATTTTCAGGTCAGAAGTCGTGGTCATGGCACCGATATTGACCCACTCGCCTACGTACGAGCGGCCGACAAAGCCGGCATGGGCCTTGTTGGTGTGATCTGAAATTATGGAATGCTCTATTTCGCCGGCTACCCTGCAGTTGTAGCCGATGTAGCTTGCCTCTATAATTGTGAATTGCTTTACCTGCGTTCTAGCGCCAATGTACGCCGGGCCGGCTATCCTGCTTGGGGCGACCTGCGCTTCTGGGCCGACATACACACTGCCATTTCTAGTGTCAAGCACTGTCCCCTCCTCTACCTCTGCGTCCTGGTCAATTACAGCGCTGCCGCTGCCAACGACCTTGACTCCTGTTCTCACAGTGTTGCCTTTTTGTCTCATATCGGCAACCTGCATGCCAAGCGAGTTCTCAATGATCCTGATTATGTCCCATGGATCTGAAAGGAGACCTTGGTGCGCGTCCTGCGTTTCCAGCTTTGTCGACTTGTCGACATCGAATTTCTTGACGTTGATTTTCTTGCCGGCGGCGACCCAGTCCTGAAGGTATTCGATGCCTTTTCTGGCAAGCCTCGCGACAAGGAGCCGGCCGCCAGCGGTTACGGCAAACGTATGGCTGATGCCTAGCAGGCGATCTAGGTATAGTGCGCCGGGGTGAAGAAGGCCGTTAACAAACAGAGTGTCGCTGTCGATCATGCTTGAGTTGACCTTGCACTGAGGGTGCCGCTCATTCGTGACGCCTGCAAGGTATTCCCGTGTCAGCAGCATCTCAGGTAGTTGCTTGTATTCTTCGAAAAAGCTCCTTGCCCCTGCCTTGACATCAAACGTTGCCTTCGTGAGCGTGATTGGAGCAAAATTCTGCCAGTGAGAATCCTCGAACAGGGCTATGCCTGACATCTAGATCCTGCCCAGCTTGCTTGCGTACTGCTTGTATGCATCAAGGTACGATTTTTTGTCACCAATGTCAATAAACCCTGTGTCTATCCTGAACCCCTTTACAGTCTTTTTTTGCTCAAGCGCCTTTCTCACCGCGTCGTCCATGCCAAACGACCCTGACTTGGGAATCAGCTTCAGAAACTCCGGTTCCATGACATAGCAGCCGATGTTGATAAGGCCGCTTATCTCCGGCTTTTCCCTCCATGCAGTGACCTTGTCCTGGCCGTTCATATCGATAAAGCCGTACTTTAGCTTCGTCGAGTACGCTAGGAGGGCCATGGAAACAAATGCTTTCGACTCCATATGCTCCCTTATCATTTTGCGCAGGTTAAACTTGTAAACGGAATCGCCGTACACACAAACAAATGGCTCATCAAGCAACTTTTCGGCAGTCTTGAGCTGGCCCGCTGTTGCAACCGGCCTCTCTGAGCGCGCGTACTCTATCCCGACTCCAAAGCGCGCACCGTCCTCAAAATAGTCCTCAATTGTCCTGTGTAAGTAGCTGACACATACCACTATGTTGTCGATGCCGCCGGCGTTCTTTACCCACTCGATGATATATTCAAGAAGCGGCTTGTTGCCGAGTGGGAGCATCGGCTTTGGGATAAAGAACGTGTAGGGCTGCAATCTCGTGCCAAGCCCTCCTGCCAGAATTACAGCCTTCATTTTTTCTTGTCTTGTCTACTTTCATGCCTCTGCTATATATATAAAAGGTAGAACGATTCAAGTTCGTTAATAATTTTTCAGTATGCTTTTAATCTTCTCTACGACTTCCGCCGGCGTCCTGCCAAAGACAGTTATCATCGGCTCTTTGCCTATGTCGCCGGTGTGGTAAATGATGTCCGCCTGGGAGTTCTTTGACAGTGCATAGAACGTTCCCCAAGTGACACTGGAGCCTTCTTTTTTCTTGATTTTTGTAGGCTCCTTGCTTCTGTCGTATTTTGCAACTGTGAAAAGCGACCTGCACACCTGCAACAGCTTTTCGTCAAACCTGATGTTGACGGCTGACCGAAAAGCAGGGTTGACGCTCAAGTAGGAAACTACAGCCGATGCAACATGCTTTGAAGCCCCAAACTCTATAAATGACGCAGGAACTGCGGTGTTGCCTACCTTGACAATCCTGCCGCGGATGCCTGCAACGTCTGAAATTTCGGCTGCATCAGGTAATGCGTGAACAAAATTTGTCTGGGTCTCCGGTATCAGCCTGTAAAAACCTTCAAGGATCTGGATCTGGTCGACTGCCTGTTGGAGCTGAGTCATTGTGCGATAGCGGCTGGCATCGCGGTAAATAACAGAGAGAGGGCTTGTAATTGGAAGGCCTTTGCCAACAGTAACTGCATTTTTGATTGCAACATGGACGTACTCGTTTGCCATCCTGCAGGCATCTGTCAGCTTCATTCCTCTGGCAAGGTATGCCGTGACGGCAGATGAAAAGTTGCATCCTGAGCCGTGGCTTTCTTTTATTTTTTTTACTCTCATGTTCGTGATCTTTGTCAGTCTGCCTTTGCTATCAAGAAGCGTGTCTGTAACAGTATCGAGTCCAGAATGGCCGCCCTTGACGATTACGTTTCCTGCTCCGAGTCTTCTGATCTTTCTTGCAGCTTCTATGCTGTCATCTCCTGTCTTTATCTTGATGCCTGCAAGTTTCTCAGATTCCATCCTGTTTGGCGTAATCAGAGTGCATATTGGCACCAGCTTCGAGATCAATGAGTCGTAGGCGTCGTCACGCAGGAGCTTGGCGCCGGTGCCGGCCGCAAGAATTGGGTCAAGCACCACTGGAACTTTTGATCCCTTGAGCGATCGATAGATGGAATCTATTATTTGCCTATTATAGACCATGCCTATCTTGATTGCATTTGGAGGGATGTCTGACATGACAGACCTGATCTGCTCTTCTATCATCGTAGGGGAAACTTCGAATATCTGCGCGACCCTTCTAGTGTTCTGTGCAGTAATAGCTGTTATTGCAGTACACCCATACACTCCAAGAGCAGAAAATGTCTTTAGGTCAGCCTGTATGCCTGCCCCTGCTCCAGAATCGCTTCCTGCTATAGATAGCGCGACCTTCAATGCAAATTTATGAGAAAAGTGACTGGCTTTTCAGTCTATCGTTTTCATAAAACATAGTTACAGAGACAAACGCGCTTGCTGCAGCATGCACACTTTTGGCTACCTGAAACAAATTCGCAATGTTTGTTATGAGTTTCACAGAATACTGTCCTGCGCTCCATCTCTTCAACTACCTGCTGCTGTCGCATACCTGCATTAGCTCGGCGCATTGGTTAATCTAACAGGCAAGCTAATTTAGAGCGACAAGCTAATTTTATTTTCACCCAGCCGGAGAACAAGAACGCGGCCGCTGGATCAAGAGGCAATAGCATCAAAGACCGCTATAAACTCATATAGACAAATGGTCAAAAATATCTATAGCCTTTATACATTTGCATTGCTGGGGTCACTATACCTCTAGTAGCCAGATTGGCCGCAGGGGCCGTTCTCGTAATCCCTTTTACAGCTTTTCTAAATTTGGCTACTAATTCTCAGCAACTGGACGGCGTTTTTGCATCTACTTGTATAAATAGAGCTTAGGCATTGCATAACCACTGACACAATTGCTTGGGTGCAACGACTATAGTTATTATAGCCAGGGACCTGCCGATCTACATAAAGTGAGAACAATATGGCTTTGATGCTGGCTGACGCTGCGTGCAATAGATTATTAATATCGCTTCTTGTATAGGGGCTTGGTAGTGCTCAAAACTCCAGAATGGGGCATCAAGCCGGTGCCAGACAATCACAGGCAGCTCAGGGGGCTGGACTATTTCATCCTCTGGTCGAGCCTTGGAGTCGGCCTGCTGGTCCTGTCCGCTGGCTCGCTCCTCTCTGCAGCCAGCTTTACCGACGCGGTGCTTGCCATCGTTGTAGGGTCGACTGCGGGCTCGATACTGTTGGCTCTTGCAGGCAAGATAGGAAGCGACCACGGGATACCGTCGCTTGTCACGATGAGATCATCCTTTGGCACCTTGGGCTCTTACCTGCCAGCCATGCTAAACGTAATGCAGCTCGTAGGCTGGACTACTTTTGAGATCATGATAATGGCCCGGGCTGCAGAGATGCTCGCAGGCAGCATGGTGCCGTATTACGCATGGGCCGCGATATTTGGCGCGCTTGTGGCGTTGCTTGGTATCGCCGGACCTCTGAACGTGGCAAGACAGTGGCTCGGCAAGTTTGCAGTGTGGATAGCTTATGGGACATCTGCGATAATCATCATAAACCTGCTAAGCTCGGCCAACATTTTGGAACTAGTGTCGTCACAAGGAAGCGGCATGTCATTCTTTTCTGCGCTTGATCTCGTGATAGCAATGCCTGTTTCTTGGATGCCTCTTGTCGCAGACTATAACCGGTTTGCCCGGAAAAGCAAGAGCGCGCTGTGGGGCACGTTCATTGGGTTTACGATGACAAACATCCTGTTCTACTTTGCGGGCGTAATGCTTGGCACTTCTGATGTCATCCAGATTATTGTGGCGATACAAGCCATGTTCTTTGGCTTTCTGATGCTGCTCCTGATCGTAGACGAGGCGGACAACGCCTTTGCCGACGTGTATTCGGCAGCCGTGTCAACCCAGAACATATTCTCGCACATTAGCCAGAAGCACCTGATAGGCGGACTCACCGCGCTCAGTGCGATACTTGCAATGGTGATGACAATACAGCACTACGAAGCGTTCCTGTTGCTGATAGGCGCGATATTCGTGCCGCTCTTTGGCGTAGTGCTGACCGACTATTACGTCGTGAAAAAGAGGAAATACACCGAGCAGATACTCTATGGGCAGCGCGGAATTGAAATCCCTGCGATAATCGCGTGGGCTCTTGGCGCCATGATAAACTATATGCTGTCGCCCTTGTCGCCTATCTATATGCCGCAGCTGCCGGCCATAGGTGCGACCATCCCGAGCCTTGCTGCAGCTTCGCTGATATACCTTGCAATAATGCGCCTGCAGTCAAGAAAAAGCAGTTTGCGGCAGCAAGTTAACTAACTCTGGAAGTTACTTGAACAGCTGAAATACCCCTGCAATGACTACGATCCCAAAGCCGATGAAGCGCGAGATGTCAAGCGGGAGCGAAGACGCCATTCTTCTTTGTCATCCAAATTTGAGCAGGTAAAACAGGAAGAATGTGGCGCCCGCGCCGGCCATCGAGACTGCCTTGATGGGGAGGTAGAGCAGGAACCCAGACACTCTTATCTCATGATTCTCGAGCGCTCTCAACGATATACGCTTTTGCGTCTGTAGCTCTCATTACTTATCTCAATACGTTTGATCGCTCGCTTCTACTTAAGGAGGGAGTATAGCTGGATACGGAAACGTGAGGTCTAAAATAGTGGATACAATTACAGGTTATGCAGGGCGGGGCTGGCGCCAATAATGAAGACAAGATGCAAAAAATGCAACATGCTTTCAGAGAGCCTGATAGAATTTAACTCTGTCTTGCTGTGCCCTAAGTGTTTTCAAAAAGAACTTCAACGGATGGCAGCCACACCAATCGAGCCATAGAGTTGCGCAACAATCTTGATGTTTCTATAACAAACAGGAATTTAACTTATAAATAACGCAAATCGACTGACCAATGCTGGCATATGAGATTACTGGAATATCAGGGAAAAGAGCTGTTTGATCAATACGGTATCAGGATACCAAGGTCGCACCTTGCTCATACAATACAGGAGGCAAGAGATGGCGGCAAGAAACTCGGCTATCCGCTTGTGCTCAAGTCGCAGCTGACGGTTGGCGGGAGGGGCAAGGCAGGTGCCATCGTCAGGTGCAAAAGCGAGGCCGAGCTGCAGCCCAAATTCAACGAGCTCTTGTATAAAGAGGTCAAGGGCGAGCTTCCGCGCGGCATTTTGCTTGAAGAGATGGCTGATATCAAGAAGGAGCTTTATCTCTCGCTCTTTCTGAACAGGAGCAAACGCTGCTACTCTCTCATATCGTCGACAGAGGGCGGCGTTGAAATTGAAAGCGCCGGCAACAAGGTGATGGTCGACGTTCCAGTCGACGGTCTGACGGCAGAGACTGCCGAAGAAGTAGCCACCAAACTGGGACTGAGCGGCAGGACAGTTGTTTCGTTTGTCGACTTTACGGCAAAGCTGTCAAGACTGGTGAGCGAAAAGGAAGCCGAGCTTGCAGAGATAAACCCGGTCGCAATTCTTGGCGACGGGTCGCTCATGGCGCTTGACGCCAAGGTGATAATCGACGACAATTCGATGTTCAGGCACGCTGAGCTGAAAAAGTACGAGCATGTGTCAGAGCTAGAAAAGCAGGCCGAGGTAAGCGGCTTTTCGCTTGTCGAACTTGACGGCAACATCGCAATCATTGGCAACGGTGCCGGCCTTGTCATGTCTACCCTTGACATGGTTTCGGACGCAGGCGGTAGGGCCGGCGCTTTCTTGGACTTTGGTGGCAGGGCAACGACAGAAACTATCTATGAAGCTCTAAAAGTCATCAGCAAGATTGGCAGGGTTGAAGTCATCTTGGTGAACCTCTTTGGCGGCATCGTGAGGACAAACCTCGTCGCACAGGCGATACTAGACGCCTACAAGAACAACCTGATAAATGTGCCGGTGTTTGCAAGGATTTCTGGCGCTGAGTCAGAGAAGGCCCGGGAAATGCTCAACGGAAGCAGAGCGAAGCTCTATAATACGGTGGAAGAGGCAATACAGGCCGCAGTCATGGCCGTAAAATAGGTGACACAAGAAAAATGACAATGCCAGAAAAGACGTTCAACATCTTTGACATCCTTGTCGGAAGCAAGGGAGACAGGGATTTTGGCAAAAAGCCTGTTGTAATACAGGGAATAACTGGTAGCTACGGCTCGACCCACACCCGTCTTATGAGGGCGTACGGCACAAACATCGCGGCTGGCGTCACCCCTGGCAAGGGCGGTCAGAACTTTGAAGGCACGCCTGTGTACGATACGATGGCGGAGGCAGTCAGGGCAACTGGGGCGCAGATATCGGGGATTTTTGTTCCTGCACCATTCTTCCTGAAGGCAGCCACTGAAGCGCTTGACGCAGGCATTAAGCTATTTGTCGCCATAACAGAGCACGTTCCGGTTAAGGACTCGATAAAGGTGTTCGAGTACGCAAAGAAAAAAGGGGCTAGAATGGTCGGGCCCAACACTCCTGGCGTTATTGTGCCAGAAATAATGAAAGTAGGCATCATGCCAGCGCAGCCATTTAAGGCGGGGAGGACGGTCGTCTTTTCGCGCAGCGGAACTCTGATGTACGAAGTCTCGTTCAACCTCTCAGGCAAGGGCTACGGCCAAAAGCTCTGCCTTGGGATTGGAGGCGACCCTATAAACGGCACCAACCTTATAGAAGCGTTTGACCTCATCCGCGACAGAAGTGACGTCGAATCGGTCGTTGTGGTAGGCGAGATAGGTGGAGATGCGGAAGAACAGCTGGCAGAATACATCGTGCGCACGTCGTTTGGCAAGCCAGTTATCGCATACATCGCCGGCAGGGCGGCTCCCAAGGAAAAGAGGATGGGCCACGCCGGGGCGATAGTATATGGCAACTATGGCTCTGCAGAGTCAAAGGTGTCTAATTACGCAAGGGCGGATGTACCTGTGGCCAAGAGGCCTGCAGAAGTCCCGGCGCTGCTTGCGAAAAAGCTGAAAAGATAAAACTAGTGCCGCAAGGCACCATTACTTTTTTGAAAAATTACTAGTTGTGTTGCTTTCTTTAGTATTGTTGCCGGATTCATCACTTTCTGTTGTGTTAACGATAGAGATATTGTGAAAAGAGCCAGTATAATAATAACAGCAGAGGTGGCAAATTTCAAATGCAGCTGCTTAGTCGATTATACCGAAAAGGAATTCCGGCGTTGCAATGTTGGAAGGATTTAGGTGCAAATTCCCTTGCCCTCACAGACATACACATAGATGGACAGACGGGTTTTTCGTTTTTCTTAGTAAAAAGATCACATTATTTGATAAACATAAGGTCCTTTCGAAATATCTACAAACCCTAGTGCAACAATTCCAACTCTTAAATCTATGAAGTCTCGCACAAAAAGCCGAAGTGATTGAACTCATGCAAGCAGTCCCGACGGCGCTGCCGCCACTCTTTTTGAAATCGTGTCTCGATAACCGCCACGGCAGGAACTGCCCCAAGGTATGGATCAGCGAATTAAACGATCACGAAATCAAGTGTGCATGTCGCTGTCATTCGAAAAAAATTGCAAGGCCAAGAAGAGAAAGAAGAAACAGCAGCAGGAGGAAGTAGCACACCACCGCATTGACTAGCCTGCTTCTTTCTCGTTCACAGCTTTTGCCATTCGACGGCGACGATGCATGATTTTTTCACCACGACGCGTGTTGTGCTTACCGGTATGTGCGTCTGCTGCCTGTTGGACAACAACATCAAGATGCTGATGCTGCCTTGTGGCCGCAGGCGTTCGTGTCTGCGGCAAACCTTGGAGCAGCCAAGAAGGTAGGCTTTCAACTCTTGGCTGCGAGACCGGGGGTTCGACGCTTGAGCTGGATGAAGAAGAAGCAGACGCTTCTGCTGCAGCTGCCGCTGCTGCCCAGAAGAGAAAGCCAAGTTGGCAAGTTTGGAGTTATTGTGAGGACTGCGGCTGGTAGCTCTACTCTATACACCATCTCTAAATGCAAATAAAGTACGAAGATCTGCGTAACATTCAATTGTCATACCATGTATATAGCATAATTTCATTCTAGCCTAGCAATGAATCCAAAACTACTTGTGGCAGCATTGTTGGCTGCAGTACTTGCAACAACATTTGCTGCGATAGTCGGGTTGCCGCAGGCATTCGCTCAGGATGTAGAGGAGCCTGAAGGTCAGAACAACGACTTCGATGACGGCGATGTCTAGCTAGTGAGTCAACACGCCTGACTGCGAAAACCAACCCAGTGAAGTAGAATTATTTTCTGTTTCACTGTTTTCTTCTATCTTCAGGTAACAAGGATGAAATCGTGTTGGTTTAGACCAAGGGCCCAAAAGCAGTCTTGCCTATCTTTGACAACACTTTGCAGTAAACCTTGATGCTCTTGCCTTCTACAAGCTCCTTCTTTTGGAGCGCGTCAACCTGTTATTTTAGTTGCATCTGCCTTTCGACCATGCTTTGCCAGTCTCTACGGGCTCTCATTTTGGTTTTTGCAATTATTTTAGAAAAGACAACGGTAGGATAAGAACCATAGATCTATTGCTCCTCGCTGGTCCAAGTGATCTAGGTAACTTTTCGACTTTCTCTGGGAAAGCTGCTCGCTGTACAAAATTCTATAGTTACTGCCCGTAATAGAAATGTAAGGTAGCTGAGCAGGTCGTCTATTTCTACAAGCTGAACGAGGTAAGGCAATCCAACAAGCAGCTGCTAAAGGAGTTAATCTCCTTCTACCATACTCTAGCGGTTGGCCAAGAAGTATGTGGAGTAAGCCAGGTGCTCCGTGTTCACCTTAGAATAACAAGAACATCAACCAAAATTCTATCCATTTTCTATCACCAAGGATTCCAACATAAGGCTAACCTCGGGCAAATTCCTGTTAAAGGCCTGTTCTTCTCCGTCATACGTTATCTGATATATCTTGTTTCCTACAGCAGTAGCGATGTTCATACTATGCAGCATCAATGTATCGTTCGGAAATGGTTTATTGGTTAACACTATCCTATAGCCTGGATAACCCGCGACAGTCACCTCTGAAGAATTTATCAAAGTAAATTGCCGCGATTGATTTAATAATGATAACGTAAAGTTTTTGTAGTCTGGCAAAGATATGTCTTGAGAATAGTGTACCACCGATATCTTGAGTCTAGCAGGAAAAAGGTCCGATACGTTTTGAGGAGATGAATAAAAGGCAATTACATCCGAGTAATCTGTGAGTCCACTTGTAGAAGCTGTCCAATTTGATGGATACTGCATGAATATACCCCAGGAAGGATTTTCGTAAGTAAGGAAAGCTTGTGGTTCTGTTGTTGTATTATTTGTTATAGTGGTGGCATTTGTTGTTCCTGCTCCTCGTTCTTCTAATTGTGCGAAAACTGATTTGGATTGTAATAAAGTAGTAGTATCATTATTATTGTTGGTGCTGGTATTTGACGAAAAGATGAGTAAGAAAATAACAACAGCTACTAATACTATTATCATGCCAGTGCTTACTCTTACATTGCGAGGACCAGATGATGATACCATTAGCAGAAACAGAATGCTGCTAATTATAAGGATTTTGTGCTTGCTAGGGATCTTGCAGCTATAGCTGCAATCACAGTAGTGCAAAAACGCCGGATTCAAAAGTCCTACAAGTCGTCGGCACAGCACACCTCTCTATTGAATAATAATATCTTGCTATACAGTCGTGAGCTTTGTCATCGTTGTATCCATCTCTGTCAAATACGGTGTTGCAGGACTTGCAAAGAATGATGATCTCATCGACTTTTTTTGACCGCTGCTGTCGTCGCTGCTCGCATTCTTTTTCTTTTGCACGCTGCTTTAGCTGCTGCTGGTTCTTGTAGTAGCCCCAGAGCACATCACTTGCGCATTTAGCTGTTGTACCTTACATCCATCGGATGAGATGCTGTTAGTGCAAGCTAATGCTTTTGACAATTCTATACGCTATCTCTTGTGGTTGCCCTTTGCCTTTCGGCCGCCTGACTCGCTTCCTCTTGATGTAGCCTGGGCTTTTTCCGCCTCTTTTACGAGGGCGTCATGATGCTTGCTAGCGTTAAGCTTTTCAAGCAGCCTCTGGGTTGCAATTCAAGCTTGTATACCATCCGGCGGAGATGTATATAAAGCGGAATATGTCAACTTTATTATTATAGTCATCAGAATCCACCAATATATATATTAAAATTGTTGGCGCATTATAGCTTACATGATAACCGAGCTCCGCTTCTGCGATCGCTGCATGGTAAAGACGCGCCATGAAACAATCGAAGACCAAGAGACCATCTACACGTACAAACGCAGAAGGCTCTACAAGTGCCAAGACTGCGGCCACGCAAGCTACAGAAGGGGACTGCGTCCAAGCGCAGAGTCGGTCTACTGAAGGGCAAGAAGGCATAGGCATGGACGATTCTATTCCAAGGGCAATTGTAGGGCTAAAGAACGAGTTGATGCATGCCTACAGGGGGCATAGTTTCTTGCGCGAAGTGATCCCATTGTCGCGCTCAAAATTCCTGCCAATCGACGACGATATGCTGAAGCCGATTCACAGGTTTGCATCTGCAAACCCGATATACTTCCGGTCAACCGATCTTGAAATTCTAAGCATTGCATGCCGGATTTACGAAGGCGACATTAACAATTACTGGCTGGGAAGCAAAAAGCATGACACCAGCTACCAGCCGTTCTATCCAACGTGGATGCTTTCGGCGTACGCGCTGGCGCTTGGAGCACAGTCGCTTGGGTTTGAGGAGCTAGTGGACGTGGGCTCCGGCGACGGCAGGATAGCCTACTGTGGCAGGCTGCTTGGAATGGAGTCGTACGGGATAGAAATAGACGAAGATCTAGTGCAGCTGCAAAAGTCGATATCGTCGGCGACAGGAATTAGGTACAGCGCAATAAGGGCCGACGCGACTCGTTTTGACTATAGCACGCTGAAACTGACAAGGCCAATGTTCTTTATTTCGGGCCTGCCAGAAATGGGCGAAATGCTTGCAAACAGCGTCATTGGACAGGTCATGTCGCTCACAGAAGTAAAGCGCCAGGCCGGGTTTAACTTCATGGGGAGCCACGTCATGAAGTCCTTATCGCGGGACCAGACAGGATGGGGCTGGGGAAATGTGATTTCCAGCTTTGGACTTGAGCTGGCAGGCATAGTCACTCTCCCGACGCTCTGGACTGCCGATCAGGTGGTCGATACGGCGTATGTCTATACGCTTTGCAAGTGAACATCAGGCAGCCATATATTTTTGCAGCCTTTTTGAAACCGAGATGACAGGCGCAGGCTTGACAGGCTTGATGCTGACATCTAGAACCTGCGCGACTATCTCTTGGAACTTTTTGATGTAGCTTG
>Ga0126312_10000160_pt1 | contig 32698 bp, 35 predicted proteins | sample Plot104A_FD_92537 | JGI IMG/M metagenome (GOLD analysis project Ga0126312, IMG submission 92537) | Serpentine soil microbial communities from UC McLaughlin Reserve, CA, USA - Plot104A | ecosystem: Environmental > Terrestrial > Soil > Grasslands | place: USA: UC McLaughlin Reserve, Lake County... | reverse complement strand
CCCAGCTTGAAGATGTTGGCCACCTCGATGGCGGGCTCGATGCGGATGCGGCCGCCGCTGGGACAGCGGTCACCGGCCTCCACGGAGCGCAGGTCCGCCCAGCCGGGCTCGAAGTCGCGGCCCGGCTCCACGCCGCGCAGGTGCAGGTCCGGCTCGTTGGCCCCCGCCACCAGGCCGCCCAGCCCCCGCAGCGCCTCGTCGGCCAGCACCTCCACGCGCGCGCCAACCGGGCCGATGAAGCCCGCCACCGCGCCGAAGGTGTCCCGTAGCTCCGCTTCGCCGGCCGCGTGGAAGGGCGCTCCGAGAGCGTTGTGAAGCTTGATCTCGTTCAGCCGGTGGTCGCCGCGCAGGAGTACGAGCAGCGGTCCCCTCCCCTCGACCATCACCGGCAGCGCCTTGATCAGGGCTCCGGCCGGCACCCCCAGCATGCCCGCCACCTGCTCGATCGTGGTGGCGCCCGGGGTTTCCACGGGCTCGGGGGCATCGAGCGGCTCGGGCAGGCCTTCCACGGGCTGGGGCTGCGCGCCGGCGACCTCGACGTTGGCCGCGTAGCCGGCGTCCGAGAGCGCCACGTCGTTCTCGCCGGCTGGGCAGGGCGCCATGTACTCGTGGGCGCCGAAGCCGCCCATCGCCCCGACGTCGGCCTGCACGCGGTACCACTCGAGCCCGCAGCGCTCGAAGATGCGGTCGTAGGCCGCCACGTGCAGCTCATAGCCGCGGTCGAGCCCGTCGCGGTCGCGGTCGAAGGTGTAGGAGTCCTTCATAATGAACTCGCGCGTTCGCAGGACGCCCGCGCGGGGGCGCGGCTCGTCGCGCTCCTTCGTCTGGAAGTGGTAGAGGATCTTCGGGAGATCGCGGTAGGAGCGCACCTCGCGCGCCACGTGCCAGGTGAGGTTCTCCTCGTGTGTCATGGCCAGCACCAGCTCGGCGCCGCGGCGATCCTGGAGCTTGAACACCTCGTCGATGTCGTAGCGGCCGCTGCGCTTCCAGAGGTCGGCCGGCTGCAGCACCGGCATCAGCATCTCCTGCGCGCCGATCGCGTCGAGCTCCTCGCGGATGATCGCTTCGGCCTTGCGGTGGGAGCGCCAGCCGGCGGGTAGCCATGTCCACAGTCCGGCGCCCAGCTGTCGCGCAAGGCCCGCCCTGACGGTCAGCCGGTGGGACACGGCCTGCGCATCCGCCGGAGCCTCCTTCGTGGTGGGCAGGAAGTAGCTCGACAGGCGCGTCATCGCGCGCGAGTCTACGGAGGCGGCGGGGCTAGGCCCGGGTGAAGCGCCGGCCCGCGGTGGGTGAGGCCTGCTCGTCGAGTTGGATGCGCTTGCGCGCGCTGGCTGGCGCGCCGGCCATGGGCAGCGGCTCCCCCTCGTTCATGGCCGCGGCGGCCTCGAGCGCCGCCAGCCGCTCGGGGGTGAGCTCGCCCGCGTTCTCCTCCTCGATCCGCTCGAGCCAGGCGGCGCCCTCCGCCGCCTTGCCCTCGTCGACCTCCACGCGTCCGATCTTCAGCGAGCGGTCGATCTCGCTGAACAGCTCCTCCACGAGCGCATCCTGGGGCACCTTCCTCAGCGGCCTGCCGTGGGCGAAGATCAGGCCCTCGTTCTTGGCCCCGGTGATGCCGAAGTCGGCGTGCGAGGCCTCGCCGATGCCGTTGACCGCGCAGCCGAGCACGGCCACCTCGATCGGCTCCTCGTAGGCCTCCAGCCGCTGCTCTATCTCCGCCACGACCGTGTCCATGTCGAACTGAAGGCGCCCGCAGGTCGGGCAGGCGATCAGCACCGGGCCGCGCTCGCGCAGCTTGAGCGCCTTCAGGATCTCCCACGCCACCTTGACCTCCTCCTCCGCGTGGAAGGTGGAGAGCGAGATGCGGATGGTGTCCCCGACGCCGTCGGCGAGCAGGCTGCCCAGGCCCACGGCGGACTTGAGCGAGCCGGTCCACTTGGTGCCCGCCTCGGTGATGCCGAGATGGAGCGGGTAGTCGATTCGCTCCGAGAGGAGCCGGTTGGAGGCGATCGTGTTGGGCACGCTCGTCGACTTGATCGAGACCTTGAAGTCGTTGAACTCGAGCCGCTCCATCAGCTCGACGTACTCGACCGCGGCCTGCACGAGGGCTTCGACGGGGTTCTCCCGCTCGAGCTCGTGGAGGTGCTTCGGCAGCGAGCCTGAGTTCACGCCCACCCGCAGCGGAATGCCGGCGGCCCTGGCCCTGTCGACGACCTCGCCGGTCTTCTCGTGCCCCCCGATGTTGCCGGGGTTGATTCGCACGCAATGGGCGCCTGCGTCGATCGCCTTGAGCGCGAGCGTGTGGTTGAAGTGGATGTCGGCGATCACCGGGATCGGCGACACGGGCACGATCTGCTTGAGCGCCTCAACGTCCTTGTCGCGCGGGACCGCGCAGCGGACGAGGTCCCCTCCCGCGTCCGCGATCGCCCCGATCTGGCGCAGGGTCGCCTCGAGGTCGGCGGTCTCCGTCTTGGTCATCGACTGCACCGCGACGGGGGCTCCGCCGCCGATCGGCACCCCGCCGACCGAGATTTGGCGCTTGGAGGCCACGGCGCCTAAGGGTATCTACGCGTAGAGGGCTTTCTACGCGTAGAGGGCTTCTATCTCGTCCGAGTACTTCTCGGCGATCGGCTTGCGCTTGAGCTTCATCGTGGGGGTCAGCTCGTCGCCGCCGGGCTCCCACTCCTCGTCGAGCACCTTGAACTTCTTGATCTGCTCCACGCGCGCCAGCTGCTCGTTGGCGCGGTCGACGCCCGCCTGGACCTCCTCCTGGATCGCCTCGTCGGACTGGTATCCCGGCTTGGCGTCTGGGTCGAGGGTGATCAGCGCGACGTTGTAGGAGCGGCCGTCGCCGACCGCGATGGCCTGCCCGATCAGCGGGCTCGAAGACTTGATCTTCGCCTCGATGTTCGCCGGCGACATGTTCTTGCCGGCGGCGTTGATGATGAGCTCCTTCTTGCGATCGACGATCTTCAGGTAGCCGTCGTCGTCGAACTCCCCGATGTCGCCGGTGTGCAGCCAGCCGTCCTCGTCGATCGCCTCCCTCGTCTTGTCGGGCTGGTTGCGGTAGCCCGGCATGACGACCGGGCCGCGGATGAGCACCTCGCCGTCCTCGGCGAGCGTGACCTCGCAGTCGGGGGCGGGGGGCCCGACCGTGCCGATCTTGATGCGGTCGGGCGGGTTGCAGGTGCCGGCGCCGGTGGTCTCCGACATGCCCCACAGCTCGGCCAGCGGGATCCCGAGCACGTGGAAGAACTCGATGACCTCGCGCGGGGTCGGCGCGGCACCGACGTTGCAGGCCTCGAGCTGGTCCAGCCCGAGCATCGCGCGAAAGTTCGAGAAGAGCTCCTCGTCGGCCTTCGCGTAGGCGTCGCGCAGCTCCTGCGGCAGCTCCTCGCCGGCCTGCTCGGCCCGCACCTTCTTGAGCCCCAGCTCGAGCGCCCGCTGGATCTTCTGCTTCTGCTCCTCGTCCTCCAGCCCCGCCAGCGTCGCCTCGAGCCCGGCCTTGAGCTTCTCCCAGATGCGCGGCACGGCGAAGAACCAGCTGGGGTGCACCTCGGGCAGGTAGCTCGCGACCTCGCGCGGGTTCGGGCAGCAGGTGACCGTGAACGCGCACGTCATCGGCAGGTAGTGGCTCACGTTGCGCTCGGCGATGTGGGCCATCGGCAGGTAGGACACGATCCGCCCGCCGCGCGGGAAGGCGATCAGCTCGTCGTAGGAGCGAATGCACGAGACCATGTTGTCGTGGCTGATCTGCACGCCCTTTGGGGGCCCGGTGGTACCCGACGTGTAGATCAGGGTGAGGATGTCGTCGGGGTCGACGGCCCGCCAGGCCGACTCGAAGTCGAAGTCGTCCTTCGCCGCTGCCTCGACGTCGTCGAGCGAGAGGACCCCGTCGCCGGCGTCGCCGTCGACCACCACCACGTGCTCGATGCCCTCGACGGCCTGGACCCGCTCGAGGAACGACTGCTCGGTGACGAAGATGCGGTTGTCCGCGTCGCCCGCCAGATACTCGATCTGCTCCGGGGAGTAGGTGTTGTAGACCGAGAACGGCGTGGCCCCCAGATGCATGGCCGCGGCGTCGAGGAGATGGAACTCCGGCCTGTTGGTGAGCATCAGGCCGATCGTCTCGCCCCGTCCGAGCCCGAGCCCGGCGAGGCCGGCCGCCAACCGCTCGACTCGCTCGGCGTATTGGCCCCAGGTCAGGTTGAGCTCATCGCCCTTCGTCCTCAGTGCCGGCAGGTCGGCGTTGTCCCGGGCCGTGATCCGAAAGGCCTCGGCCATGGTCGCCGCATCGAGTCCCGCGGGGCGGTCGGTGCGGCGCTCAGCGGTGCCGCTCTCCATGGCGCCAGGCTATCGCACCCCGAAGCCCTCACCCGACAGTCTGTCGATGTCGTTCGACAGGCCCACGAGGAAGATCAGGATCACGAGCATGAAGCCCACCACACCGGCGCGCTCCATGACGCTGAACGGCACCGGCCTGCGCCTGACCTTCTCGACGATCGCCCAGAAGATGTGGCCGCCGTCGAGCGGCAGGAAGGGGAACAGGTTGATGATCGCGAGGGAGAGCGAGATCAAGGCCAGGATTCCGATCGCGTCGGCGGGGTCGCGGAGGAGCGTCTGGCGGGTGGTCTCGTAGCCGCCCACGACGCTGCCGATCTCCTTGCGCCTTTCGCTGTCGAACAGGCGAGCCGGCAGCTTCAGCGTCTCGCGCGTGATGAGCCAGAAGCGATCGGTCGAGACCCGAAGCGCCTGCCCGACGGGTAGCGCGAGACGCGGGCCGCCGGTGGCGTACGCGAACCCCAGGCGCGTCCGCTTGAGCCGCTTGTCGTAGACCGGCGTGACGTTGATGACCAGCCGCCTGCCGCCGCGCTCGATCGTCAGCCTGGCGGGCGTCGTGGCCTTGCAGCGCGCGACCGGCGTTCCTTCGCAGCGATGCGACTGAATCCGACGGGACAGCTCCTGCGGCCTGCCCCGCCTGCCATCCACCGCGATCAGCCTGTCACCCGGCTTCAGAGCCTTCGCGGCGGGATAGCCGCGCTCGATGGTTCCCACGCGGTTGCTCACGTCCTGGGGCCCGATCTGCCAGAAGAACACGAACAGCAGCGCGAAGGCCAGCACGAGGTTGACCGCCGGGCCGGCCGCGATCACCACGATCCGCTTCCAGACCGGCTGCGCGTAGTAGGCGCGCGTGCGCACGTCGTCGGGCAGCTTCTCGTCGGGGTTCATCCCCGTGATTCGCACGTAGCCGCCAGCCGGGATCGAGCCAAGGGCGTACTCGGTCTCCCCCACCTTCTTCCTGAGCAGCGTCGGCGGGAAGAACAGCGAGAAGCGCTCCACGCGCATGCCCACCGCCTTCGCGGCGGCGAAGTGGCCGAGCTCGTGGAGGATCACCAGCACGGCGAAGCCGGCGAAGGCGAGAAACCAGCTCACGCGGCCACGTCCCTGGCGATCTCACGGGCCTGCGAGTCGGCCTCGTAGAGGTCGGAGAAGTGGCGCAGCGGGCGGGCCGGCAGCTCGGCGAGCGTGCTTTCGATCACGCGAGCGATGCCGGTGAAGGGCAGATCCCCGCGCAGGAAGGCGTGCACCGCCACCTCGTTCGACGCGTTCATCGCACAGGGGGCGGTGCCGCCCGCCTCTGCGGCCTCGCGGGCAAGCCGCAGGCACGGGAAGGCCTCGCTGTCGGGCTGCTCGAAGGTCAGCCGCCCCACGCCGGCCAAATCCAGCATGTCGACGGGCACGTCGACTCGGTCGGGGTGGTGCAGCGCGTAGGAGATCGGGACGCGCATGTCGGGATAGCCGAGGTGTGCGAGCGAGGCACCGTCGTTGAGGTGCACCACGGCATGCACGATCGACTGCGGATGCACCACCACGTCGATCCGCTCGTACGGGACGCCGAACAGGTGGCGGGCCTCGATCAGCTCGAGGCCCTTGTTCATCAGCGTCGCCGAGTCAATCGTGATCTTGCCGCCCATCTCCCAGGTGGGATGAGCCAGGGCTTCCTCCCGCGTGACCCCCTCGAGGTCGGCTCGGCCCCGAAAGGGCCCGCCGGAGGCCGTGAGCACCAGTCGCTCGACCGTGCCGGGCGGCTCAGCGCCGATCAACTGATGGAGCGCGGAGTGCTCGGAGTCCACCGGGATCAGCGTGGCGCCGGTGGCCTCGGCCAGCGCGGTCACCAGTTCGCCTCCGATCACCAGGCTCTCCTTGTTCGCCAGCGCCAGATCGATGCCCTCGCCGACGGTGGCCACGGTCGGCCCAAGCCCGGCTGAGCCCACCAGGGCGTTCAGAACGAGGTCGCAGTCGCCGTCGGTGATCAGCTCAACGAGGCCCTCGGGGCCGGCCAGCACCTCGCCGCCGGTCCAACGCTCAGAGGCGCGGGCCGCGGCGTCCGGCTCGGCCAGCGCGATCCGCTGCACGCCGAAGCGGTGCGCCTGCTCGAGCAGCTGCTCCCAGCTCGTGGCCGCGGCGAGGCCCACCAGCTGCAAGTCGGCGCTGCGCTCGATCACGTCGAGTGCCTGCGTGCCGATCGAGCCGGTCGAGCCGGCGATGACGATCCTGCGCACCCGCTCCAGTCTAGGAGGCGGGCGGTGCGCCCCCGGAGCCCCGAAGCCGGGCGGAGCCGGGCCGGCTCCCAGTATCCGTCTGCTGGTTCCCGCCTCAGGTGTAGTTGAGGGCCACGCTGGCGTAGTAGCCCACGACGACCGTGAAGAAGACCGCGTCCAGGCGGTCGAGCACGCCGCCGTGCGGCCCGAACAGGCGACCGGTGTCCTTCACTTCGAGGTCGCGCTTGACGAGCGACTCGAACAGGTCCCCCAGTGGGGCGACCAGGGCCACCAGGAAGCCGATCAACAGGGCATCCGGGCCGCTCAGCCAGTCCTGGTAGAGCCCCGCGAACCAGAATGCCGCGGTGCCGCCCACCACGCCGGCCAGGAGCCCTTCCAGCGTCTTGTTCGGGGAGATCGTCGGAGCCAGCGGCCGGCGTCCGTAGAGGCGGCCGCCGAAGTAGGCCGCCGTGTCCCCTAGGAAGGTCCCCACCAGCACGTCGATCAGCAGGCCGTCACCGTGGGGCAGGTCGCGCAGGAAGATGGCGTGTGCCATCGCCAGGCCGATCCAGAGGACGCCGAACAGCGTGGCGGCGATGGCCCATGACACGTTGGCCCGGGCGGGACGCAGGAACGACAGCCAGAAGAGCAGCGGGAACGCGCCCACCAGCACCATCAGGACCTGCTCCGGGCCGCCCCAGTGCGCCGCGGCGATCAGCCCGATCAGCGTCAGGATGCCCCCCAGGTTCACCGGCCGGACGCGCGCCATGAGCGTGTAGAGCTCGCCCAGGGCGACCACGCCGAGCACCACCAACCCGAGCGCGAACACCACGCCCCCGCTGCCGACGATCACGAGCGCGAAGACGATCGCCGGGATGGCGACCAGCACGCGGGCCCCGGTGTCGGAGCGCCGCCGGCGCGGGCGCTGCTCGCGGCGTGCCGCCATCGCCTAGCGGGCCCCGAAGCGCCGCCGGCGGACGGCGAACTGCTCGAGCGACTCGGCGAACGCCTCGCGTGAGAAGTCCGGCCAGAGCTCCTGGCGGAAGACGAGCTCGGAGTAGGCCACCTGCCAGAGCAGGTAGTTGGACACTCGCTGCTCCCCGCTCGTCCGGATCAGCAGGTCGGGGTCGTGCATGTCGGGCGCGTAGAGGTGACGGCGAAACTCCTCCTCTGTCTCACCGTCGAAGCTTCGAGCCGCATCGACGATCTCCGCCCTGCCGCCGTAGTCGAACGCGACGAACAGCGTGATGCGCTCGTTGTCGGCGGTCTCGCGCTCGGCCCACTCCATCCTGCGCAGCAGCTCGGCGTCGAGGCGGTCGCGACGGCCGATGAAGCGCATCCGGACCCCCTCTTCGTCGAGCTCGGGCGTCTCGCGGTCGATTCGCTCGGCGAACATGGCCATCAGGCCCCGCACCTCCTGCGGAGGGCGACTCCAGTTCTCCGTCGAGAACGAGTAGACCGTCAGCTCCCTCACCCCGAACTCCGCCGCGTCGCGCAGGCGCGCCTTGACGGTGTCCGCGCCGGCGCGATGACCTTCGATGACCGGCAACCCGCGCGCTTGCGCCCAGCGCCCGTTGCCGTCCGTGATGATGGCGACGTAGCGCGCCTCAGGGGCGGCGCTCACACTTCCAGGATCTCTTGTTCCTTGCCGGCGAGCAGCTTGTCGATCTCTCCGATGCGGGCGTCGGTGAGCTTTTGCAGCTCGGACTCTGCCCGGTGCTCGTCGTCGGAGCCGACCTCTCCCTCGGTCTTCAGCTCGCGCAGGTCGTGCATCACGTCGCGGCGGATGTTGCGCACCGCCACGCGCCCCTGCTCGGCGATGTTGTGCACGACCTTCACGAGCTCGCGGCGGCGCTCCTCCGTGAGCTCCGGGATCGACAGCCGGATCACGTTGCCGTCGTTGTTCGGCGTCAGCCCGATGTCGGACTCGAGGATCGCCTTCTCGATCTGCTTGATCGAGTTCTTGTCGTAGGGCGTGATCGTGAGCAGGCGCGCCTCGCTGGCCGACACCTGGGAAAGCTGGCTGAGCGGCGTGACGGCCCCGTAGTAGTCCACCTCGATGCGGTCGAGCAGGTGCGGTGACGCGCGACCCGTGCGCACGGTCGAGAACTCGTTGCGCGTGGACTCGACCGACTTGGCCATCCTGCCGCCCGCTTCTTGGAGGAAGTCTGCAATCAGCGAGTTCATCGCGTTGAGCGCGTCATGCCGACGCCGCTGTCATGTCGCCACCAGCGTCCCCACCCTCTCGCCGCACACTATCCGGTCGATGTTCCGCTCGTCGTCCATGTTGAACACGTAGATCGGCAGGCCGTTGTCCATGCACAGGGACAACGCCGTCGAGTCCATCACGGCCAGCCGCTGCTCGATCGCCTCGCGGTGGGAGATCTCCTCGATGAAGCTCGCTTCCGGGGCTTGACGCGGGTCCGCCGTGTAGACGCCCTCCACTCCGTTCTTGGCCATCAGGATGGCCTCGGCGTGAATCTCGAGCGCCCGCAGCGCGGCGGCGGTGTCGGTGGTGAAGAAGGGGTTGCCGGTGCCCGCCGCGAAGATCACGATCCGCCCCTTCTCGAGGTGGCGCATGGCGCGGCGGCGGATGTAGGGCTCGGCGACCTCCGAGATGGTGATGGCCGACTGCACGCGCGTATCGGCGCCCGCGGTCTCCAGGGCGTCCTGGAGCGCCAGGGCGTTCAGCACGGTGGCGAGCATGCCCATGTAGTCGCCGGTGGCGCGATCCATTCCCGAGGCCGCGCCGGCCAGGCCGCGGTAGATGTTCCCGCCGCCCACCACGATCGCTATCTGCACGTCGCGGTCGGCCACCTGCTTGACCTGGCTCGCGATCGCCGCGATGCGCTCGGCATCTGCGCCATATGCGAGGTCACCCATGAGGGCCTCGCCCGAGAGCTTCAGCAGGATGCGCCGGAAGGAGGGCGTCACTCCTCGCCGATCTGGAAGCGCACGAAGCGCCTGATGACCACGTTCTCCCCTGTGTTGGCCGCCAGCTCGGTACGCAGCTGCTCGATCGTCTTGCCGCCGTACTTGTCCTCGTTCAGGTGCTTCTGCCTGAGCAGCACCACTTCTTCGAGCCACTTGCGCATGCGGCCCTCGGCGATCTTCTCGCGCACCTGCTCCGGCTTGCCATCGGCGGCGGCCTGCTCCTGGAAGATGCGGCGCTCCGCGTCGCGGGCGTCCTGCGGCACCTCCTCGTCCGATACGTAGCGTGGCCCCGCGGCGGCGATGTGGATGGCCACGTCGCGAGCGAACTCCTGAAAGCCCTCGTTGCGAGCGACGAAGTCCGTCTCGCAGTCGACCTCCACGAGCACGCCGATCTTCCCGGTTGCGTGCACGTAGCTCGTGACAAGGCCCTCGGAGGCGGTGCGCTCGCCCCTCTTCGCCGCCTGGGCCTGGCCCTTCACGCGCAGGATCTCGATCGCCCTATCCAGGTCGCCGCCCGCTTCCTGGAGCGCGGTCTTGCAATCCATCATCCCCGCGCCCGTCCGGTCGCGCAGCGCCTTGACGTCGCCTGCCTTGATCGCGGCCTCCATGGCTCAGGCCCCCTCGTTCGGGTCGAACGTGCGCCGCTCGCGCGCCTGCGCCTCGGCGGGCACGGGCTGCGCCGGTTCGTCGGGTGAGAAGCCTGCCTCCTCCGCCTCGCGGCGAGCGCGCTCCTCGGCCTCCTGGCGCTCCTTCTCCTCGGCCTCTCGGATCGCCCGTTCCTCGGCCTCGCGGCGCTCCTGCTCCTCACGCTCGAGGCGGGCGCGCTCCTCCTCGGCGCGGAAGCGCTGGGCGCGCTCGGCCGCCGTGTCGGCGATCGCGTCGATCACGAGCTTGCAGGAGCGGATCGCGTCGTCGTTGCCGGGAATCACGTAGCTCACCGGGTCCGGGTCGCAGTTCGAATCGACCAGCCCGATGATTGGGATCTTCAGCCGCGCGGCCTCGCGCACGGCGATCTCCTCGGTCTTCATGTCGACCACGAACATGGCTTCGGGCACGCGCTGCATGTCGCGCACGCCGCCGAGATTGGTCTCGAGCTTGTCGCGCTCCGCCATCGCGGCGATGCGCTCACGCGTGGGGAGCAGCTCCATGGTGCCGCCCGTGGTCCAGTCGGTCAGCTCGTGCAGGCGCTTGATGCGGCCGTTGATCGTCTGGAAGTTCGTGAGCAGCCCCCCGAGCCAGCGTTGATGCACGTACGGCATGTTCGCCCGCTTGGCGCCCTCCTCGATGGCGTCGCGAGCCTGCTTCTTGGTGCCCACGAACAGGATCTTGCCGCCGCGCCCCGCAAGCTCGCCGGCGAACTCCTGCGCCTGCTCGAGCAGGCGCTCGGTCCTCTGAAGGTCGATGATGTGGATCCCGGCGCGCTCGCCGAAGATGTAGCGGCGCATCTTGGGGTTCCAGCGGCGCGTCTGGTGGCCGAAGTGGACGCCGGCCTCCAGCAGCTCCTTGATTCCAACCTGAGCCAAGGTGTTGCTCCCTTTGTCTGTGGTGACTGCCGCCGCCGGAACGTGGTCGCGAACCCGGGCTCGGTCCCGGGCAGGGCCGCGATCGACCCGGCGGGATCGCTTGCCTTACCGGCGCGAAGGATAGCCCCCTCGCAAAACGAGGCGGCCACGAAGGCCGCCTCGCTTCGCAATGCGGGCCGGTCCACCGGAGGTAGGGGAAGGGAGGGCCGGCCCACGACCTGAAACGCAGCGGAAGCGGAAAACTTGCGCCTCAGCGGGCCAGCGTCGCCGTCAGCACCCGCCTGCCGGACAGCGTTGCCCGGGCGATCACCCGGCCCGCCGGCCGGCGATCGCCGACCCTCACGACGCCGTCATGGGGGTGGCGCCGCGGGTCGTATGGAGTTCCGACCCCCGGCAATGACGACAGCGGGCGCGGGCCGCGCTGGCGCAGGGTCAGCACGGCGCCGCCCTGGAGCTCGAAGCCGAGCGTGGTCTTCGGGCCCGTCACCCGGAGCGTGCCCGGCGGCGCCTCGTGGCGTAGGGCGGCGAGGAGCCTGTCCGCGGGCTTCCACGCCCCCTCGAGGCGATCCGGCCCGGCGCCGGCCGCCACCGAGAGGGCGACCGCCGTTACCGCGACCACGCCGGCCGCCACCGGCCCAGGGCTGCGCGCCCAGGCCGGGCTCCGCAGTGGCAGCAGCAGCCGCGCCGCCAGCCAGCCCAGCGCCAGCCAGGCGAACATGCCGGCGGGGGAAGCCCACCAGAGCGAGTAGCCGACGGAGCCGAACAGGATGCCCGTGGTGGGCGTGGAAGCGGTCACCACGGCGAGCGCGGGCATCATCGCCAGGGCCAGCCCGCCCGCCGCCGCCAGGTCGCGCCGCTGCCGGGCCAGTGCGAGCGCGGTGAGGACGGCGAGCGCGAGCAGGACGAAGAGCGCGCCGACCGTGGTGGCGGCGGGCGGGGAGAAGTTCACGTCGGCGACCCGCTCGAAGGGCGTGCGCGGGCCTCGCAGCCACCAGGGCGGCATACCGACGGCGCGCAGCACGCCGTTCAGGCCGGCCTTCGCTCCCAGCGTGGGCTTGTCCGTCAGGCCCGAGCGCACGATCCGTTCGACGTTGCCGGGCCGGTGGATCAGCTCCTCCGCCAGCGGGGCGATCCAGCAGAGCGCCAAAACGGCCAGCGTGGCCACCAGCCGGCGACGCGGGATCGGCTTCCCCGACCCCACGAGGAAGCACCCCGCCACGACCAGGAGTGCCCCGGCGGGCAGGGCGTACGCGAGGTGCGCCTGAACCGCAAAGCTCGCCACCAGCGCGGTCAGTGGCAGCAGCCGCCACTCGCCGCAGGCCAGCGACCAGACCAGGAAGATCAGCAGCGTGAACGGGAGCAGCCCCGCCGCCGGGTTCCAGATGTCGTACGGCAGCGACGAGTCGAGTGACGCGAGCATCAGCGCCAGGCCGGCCCCGGTCGCGAACATCAGCGCAACGCCCCCGCGCCGCCGGGCAAGCGCCACCGAGGCGATGACCGCGGCGGTGTTGACGACCCCCATGACGAGCGCGGGGGCGGAGCGGTCGACCCGGACGGGCAGCGCGAGGAGCCAGTAGAGGAGCGGGCCCGGGCTGTGCACCGGCTCGCCGAGGATCTGCGAGGAGGACGAGTACTGGCCCAGCAGCGGCGGGTGCGTGGACAGCACGTCGAACGAGCGCACCGCGATGACCGCGCGGTCACCCAGCGGCAGCCAGCCCCCGGCGAGAGCGTCCACCGTCGCAATCAGCACCGGCAGCGCCGCGGCCAGCCCGGTGACCAAGGTCAGCCTGTTGTCCCTGAGCGAGCGCATCGGTCCCGGAACGACGAACGAGGCGGCTCGGAAGCCGCCTCGTTCTATGTTTCAGCCTCCGTCTGGCCCTCCGGAGACTGGCTCCCGCGACGCCGCGTCGAGTATGGGACGCAAGTCGACGGGTGGTTTGGACTCGCAGATGACGGGTTCCCTGGTCACCGGGTGCCTAAACATCAACCGATGCGAGTGGAGGAACTGCCGCCCGAGGGCCAGTCGGCGGCCGCAGTCCGCTCCGCCGTACTGGGTGTCACCGCAGACCGGGTGGCCGATCGCCGCCAGGTGAGCCCGGATCTGGTGGGTGCGGCCCGTCTCGAGCGTGATCTCGAGCAGCGCGGTGCGCGAGAAGCGCTCGATCACACGGAAGTGCGTGACGGCGTCCCGGGGCCTGTCGGTGCGCGTGGAGTGAACGGTGCGCTGCGCCCGGTCGCGTCCCAGCGGGGCGTCGATCGTGCCGGACTCGCTGTCGGGCGCCCCGCTGACGAGCGCCAGATACTCGCGCCGCACCTCGCGTCGGCGGATCATCCGCTGGAGGGCGGCGTGGACCTCGTCGGACTTGGCGACGAGCATCAAGCCCGAGGTGTCGCGGTCGAGCCGGTGCACGATGCCGGCCCGGGCCGGATCCGCTCCGCCGGCGGCGCGTCCGCGCAGGGCGTCGGCCAGCGTGGGCCCGCGATGGCCCGGCGCCGGGTGCACGACGACGCCGGCGGGCTTGTCGACCACCATCAGGTCCTCGTCCTCGTAGACGACGTCGAAGGGGACGGCGCCGGGCCGCGACGCCTGTTCGGCGGGCGGCTCCAGCTCCACCACCTCGCCCGCGGAGACCCGCCAGCTGCGCGCGCGGGCGGCGCCGTCGACGGTCACTGCACCCTCGTCGATCAGCCGCCCCGCGGCCGAACGCGAAGGCAGCTCGCCGCAGGCGGCGAGGAAGACGTCGAGGCGCGCGCCCTCGTCGTGGCTGCCCACCTCGAGCCTCATCGGCGACGCGGGCGCTCGATCACGTACAGCAGCGACAGCACGCCGAACACGATCGACGCGTCGGCCAGGTTGAAAGCAGGCCAGGCGATCGGATCGATGAAGTCGATCACCGCACCCTCGCGGGCACGGTCGGCGAGGTTGCCGAGCGCTCCTCCGGTGAGCAGCCCCACAGGCAGCCATAGGCCCGGCATGCCCGCGTTGAGCGCGAAGTAGCCGAGGAGCAGCGCCAGCGACAGCCCGATCAGCAGCGCGACGACCACGCCGCCGTCCTCGAGGGCTCCGAAGGCGACCCCCGCGTTGCGCGAGTTCACGATGTCGATCCCGAAGAAGACGTTCTCGCTGGCTCCCCTGTCCACCGAGTGGATAGCCAGCTGCTTCGTTGCCTGGTCGATGGCCACCACCGCGCCCGCGGCGGCGACCGCTCGGGTCAGGCCTCGGGTGCCGGGGCCCACCTAGCCGTGGATCGCCGACGCCACGATGCCGCCCGCGATCAGCAGCACGAACGTAGCGATGATCGGGCTCAGGTCGAGCGCACCCGCCCCCATGCGCAGCGGCGGAATGAAGCGGCGGAAGAGGTTCAGGTAGGGGTCGGTCACGTCGCTTACGAAGGTCGTCACGGCGTTCGCCACGCGGTTGTAGGGCATGCGCGGGATCCAGCTCATGAGGATGCGGATGAAGATCAGCACCACGTAGACCAGCACGAGCGTGTTCACGTACTGGGCCACGTCCTGGCGGGTTATCGCGGCCAGCAGGCTCATCGGGCGGCCTCAACCACCGTGTCCACCGCTGCGCGGCAGACGGCGGGGAGCTGGCGCTGCTCGAGGGCCTCGAGCCCGCGCTCGGTGACGCCGCCCGGCGTGGCCACCCGGGCGCGCAGCCCCTCCAGGTCGAGCCCGTGTGCGCCGAGCCATGCGGACGTGCCCCCCATCGTCTCGACGGCCATGCGTACCGCGTCGTCCGGCGCGAGGCCGTGGGCCGCGCCCGCGTCGGCGAACGCCTCCGCCACCAGCGCTACGAACGCCACCCCGGAGCTCATCAGCGCCATCGCGGGCTCCATCAGCGCCTCGTCCTCGAGCGGGATGACCGTACCCAAGCGGCCGAACAGCTCGAGCAGCTCGCCCTCGGGGCCGTCGCCCGCCCGCGATCCCGGGGAGTAGCAGAGCACCCCGCGGCGCACCTCGGCCGGGATGTTCGGGATGAAGCGATAGACCGGCACGGCGGGATATGCGCGCTCGAGCCGCTCGGTCCTGACGGCGGCGAGGATCGAGACCACCGGCTTCGCCCGGCCGGAGAGCTCCTCCGCCACCTCGGCGAGCTGCTTCGGCTTGTGGCACAGCACGACGGCGTCGGCGCGCTCGGCGACTTCCCCGTTCGAGTCGAGCGCCTCCCCGCCCATCTCGCGCGCGAGCGCCCCCGCGCGCTCGCTGTCGGGGTCCGACACCAGCACCGGCTCACCGATCCCTCGCGCCAGCGCCGAGGCCATGTTCCCCGCCCCGATCAGCCCGAGCTTCATGAGCGAGGGAGCTTAGTCACGGGGTAGGATCGCGCGGTGCGGGCAGGCGCTGCGGCGATCGGTATGGCCGTCATGGCCCTTTCCGCGCCGGCGCCGCTCGCGTCCGCCCGCGCCCCGACGCCACGCACATGGCCCTTCGCAGCGCCCGTCGAGCTGCGCGGCGTGAGAGGGCACGACGCGCTTCCGAGCCTCTACGCCGACCGCCGCCCCTGCAGCACCGGCTGCCGGGCCGATGGGGCCGTCCCGGGATGGCCCCTCAAGCCGTTCCGCGGCCGGCACCTGCTGCGCGCCGGCATCAACGAGCTGCGGCCGGCCAACCTTCATTTCGGAGTCGACATCCTGGGCCGCGATGGCACGCCGGTGTACGCCGTCCAGGGCGGCCGCGTGGAGGAGGTCGTGCGCGCCGGGCAGGACACGCGCGTGCGGGTCGGGAGCTACGAGTACTGGCACATCAGCCCGTCGGTGAGCCAGGGGCAGCGGGTCGGGGCCTACGGCGAGGCGCTCGGGACGATCCTCCCCGGCGCGGGCCACGTGCATCTGTCGGAGCTGAGCGGCGGGCGCTACCTCAACCCGCTGCGTCCCGGGGGCCGGGTGCTCGCCCCCTGGCGCGACGACGCCCGCCCGGTGCTCGGCCGGCCGCGCTTCCTGCCCGGCGGCCGCGTGTCGATACACGGCTTCGATCCGGTCGCGTCGCCCGGCAGTCCGGGCGCCCATTCGCCGGTGCTCGGCGTGGCCGGGCTTGCGTACAGGGTCTGGGACGAGCACGGCCGGCGCGGGCGCCTGCAGTGGGCGCTGCGCGGCACCCAGCACCTCCCCAACGCCCAGCGCCGCGCGATCTACGCGCCGGGCTCCCATCCCGCCGCGGCCGAGTGCGCCGCGCTGCGGCACCCCTGCCGGCCGAACTGGGCCTACCGTCTGGCCGGCGGCCTCGCGCCAAGGCTGAAGCTTCGGCCGCGGCGGGCCTACCGCCTCACCGCATACGCGTTCGACTGGGCCGGCAGGCGCAGCGCCCTGGACACCAGGGTGGTGTTCGTTCGCGGCCGGGCGTACATCGCCCCGCCGCGGCGCTAGGACTGGTTGAAGAAGCCCTTCTCGATCAGCCGGGCGCGTTCCTCGGCCGATACCTCGACGTTGCGCGGTGTGAGCAGGAAGACCTTGTCGGCTATTCGCTGCATGCCGCCGTCGAGCGCGTAGGTGAGACCGGAGGAGAAGTCGATCAGCCGCTTCGAGAGGTCGGTGTCCGTGCCCTGCAGGTTCAGGATCACGGGAATCGAGTCCTTGTACTGGTCGGCGATCTGCTGGGCGTCGTTGAAGCTCTTGGGAACCACCAGGTGCACCTGCAGGTCGCCGCCGGTTCCCCGCCCGTTGCCGCCCACCGGGCGCAGCACACGGGTTTCGCGCCCTCCGCTTCGCGGCTCGTCGGCGAAGATGTCGTCGAAGTCGTCCCGGCGGCGCCGCTGCAGGCGCCGCACGTTGGGGCGCTCGCGGTAGCGGTCCTCGAGCTCTTCCTCGGGCGCCGGCTCCTCGACCGACTCGTAGCGCGGATCCTCCTCCTCGGCGAGGCCGAAGTACACGAGCGCACGGTGCCAGCTGTCCTTGAGAGCCATAGCTTGCGATGTGTTCGCGCGGAGGCGCGAGAATCCTTGTTGTCAGAGTTTATTGCCGTGGAGCCGCGCTCGTTCCAGGTACTGCGCCAGATCCCCGGTGGCGGCAGCGTGACCCTCGAGGCCGAGGAGGCCGGCGAGGGGCCGCCGATCGTGCTGGTGCACGGGCTGAGCGCGACCCGCCGCAACGTCGTTCAGGGCTCACGCCACCTGGCCCGGCGCGGCTACCGGCTGGTGGCCTACGACGCCCGGGGGCACGGAGGCTCCTCCCCGGCCCCCGAGCCGTCGGCCTACGAGTACTCGGACCTGGTGGGCGACCTACAGGCGGTGATCGACCGCTGCGAGCTCGAGCGCCCGGTCCTGGTGGGCAGCTCGATGGGCGCCGCGACGGTGCTCGGCTATGCCCTCGAGCACCCGGAGCGGGTGCCCGCCCTGGTCCAGATCACGCCCGCCTACACGGGTCAAGGCCGGACCGCGGAGAACGTCGACGGCGACACATGGGAGAAGCTCGCCAAGGCGCTCGACGACGGCGGCGTGGAGGGATTCCTGGAGGTGTCGCAGCCGGATGACCTCCCGGAGCGCTGGCGCGAGGTGGCGGAGGAGGCCACCCGCCAGCGGATGGAGCGCCACGAGGACCCGGCCGCGGTGGCCGCCGCCCTGCGGGTGGTGCCCTACTCCACCGCCTTCGAGGGCCTTGACGGGCTCGACTCGCTCGAGGTGCCCACGCTGATAGTGGCCTCGCGAGACGACGCCGACTGGCTGCACGAGCTCGACGTCGCCCGCGAGTACGAGCGCCGCCTCCCGAACGTCGAATTCGCCGTCGAGGACGAAGGCGAGGCGCCGCTGGCGTGGCAGGGCGCGAAGCTCTCGGGAGTGATCGGCGACTTCCTCGAGCGCAACGGCGTGCCGCCTCAGGCGTAGAGCGCGCTGCCCAGGCGCACGATCGTGGCGCCCTCCTCCACGGCGACCTCGTAGTCCTGGCTCGTGCCCATCGACAGCCGCTGAAGGCCATGGTGGCCGGCCAGCTCGGCCAGCCGGGCGAAGTGCGGGCGGCTGTCCTCCGGCTGCTCGGCGAACGGCGGCATCGTCATCAGGCCGGTCACGGCCGCCGGGCAGCGCTCGATGTAGCCGGAGAGCTCGCCCGGATCGATGCCCTCCTTCGACTGCTCGCCGGCCACGTTCACCTGGATCAGCACCTCCCGGGCCGGCCACTGCCCGAGCCGCCGCAGCGCCGACTCCGAGGCGATCGAGTGCACCAGTCGCACGTTCGGCGCGATGTCCTTGAGCTTGCGGCTCTGGATCGCGCCGATGAAGTCCCACGTGAACAGGTCGCGGTGAGACTGCTGCTTGGCCAGCAGGTCGTGGGCGCGGTTCTCGCCCACCAGCTCGACGCCGCCCTCGGCCAGCGCGGGCAGCTCGCCCACGGGCACGTACTTGATCGCGGCGCAGACCTCGACGTCGGCGCCGATGCGCTCGCGCACGCGCTCGAGGTTCTCGCGCACGCGGTCAGGATCAGGCATCGAGCACCGCCAGCCCGGCCTGGCGCCCGGTCACGCCATGATCGCGGCGGTGCGAGAAGTAGAGCTCGGGACGGCAGCTCGTGCAGTGGTCCACGTGCTGCACGGATTCAAGGCCGGCGGCCTCGAGCTTGCGGGCTATGACCGCTCGCAGGTCGAGCCTGCTGCCGTCGGCCACGCCGTGGAGGCCGCTGAATGCCGCCAGCACCTCGTCGCCCACCTGGTAGCAGCAGCCGCCTATTCCCGGCCCGACCGCGGCTGCGGGCGTGTCCGAAAAGCGCTCGAGGGCGCTCTCCAGGATGCCTCCGGCGAGGCCGCGCCAGCCGCAGTGGAGCATCGCCGCGCGCCCGCCTCCCGCGAGGGCCACGGGGTAGCAGTCGGCCACCAGCACCAGCAGGCCGGGCCCGGCCCGCCCGGTCAGGTGGCCGTCGACGCGCTGCAGCTCGGCGCGTGGTCCGGCGTAGCCGCCGCCCGCCGGAGCCTCCTCCCACTCGAGCAGCTCGCTGCCGTGCACCTGCCACCCCATCGCCACCGCATCCGGCGCGAGGCCGGCGCCTTCGGCGAGGATCCGGCGGTTCTCCAGGACGCGCTCGGGCTCGTCATCGGTGAGGATCCCGAGGTTGAGCGACTCGTACGCTCCCTCGCTGACGCCGCCAAGGCGGGTGGAGAAGATCGCGCGGGCGCCCGGCAGCCGGATCGTGGTCACCGCCCGGCTCCCGCCAGCTCGAGCGCGATGCGCAGCTCGTCCTCGCGCCCGTCGACCAACCCGTCGAGCTTGCGCGCAAGGGTCTCCTCGAGCGCGCGGCCGAGCGCCGGGCCCTGCGGCACGCCGGCCGCCATCAGGTCATCGCCGCCGATCTCCAGCCCGACCCCGCTGAGCTCGATGACCCAGCGCAGGATCGCGTCCGCCGGAGCGCGCATGGCCAGCGCCAGCGCCAGCGCCTCCCGCGGCTCGCGGCGCAGCAGGCGCGCGAGCTCGGAGGGCGTGTGCTCGCGCTCGCGCAGCTCGGCGGCGATGCGCGGGCCGACGCGGGCCGCCCGCGCCACCGCGTCGCGCTCTTCGGCCCGCAGCCCGAGGTCCGCCAGCCATAGGTCCAGCTCCCGCGGCGCGGCGCAGCAGAGTGCGGCCAGGCCGCTCAGCGAGCGCCTGGCGCCCACCTCCTCGGAGACGACGGCCGCGTCGGCCACCAGCGCCGGGTCCGCCTCGAGTCCGGGATGCAGGGCGTGGTCGAGGTCCAGCCCCCGCATCCGCTGGACCGCTCGGCCCACCTGGCTCTCGTCGAGGATGAGCAGCAGCTCATGGCCCACGCGGCTGCCCGACACCGTGTCCAGCGCGCCGCCCTCGGTGGCCGCCAGCGCCAGGCGCTCGGTGTCGGGCTCCATGGCGAAGCCGAGCCGCGCCTCGTAGCGCAGGGCTCGCAGCAGCCGGGTGGGGTCGTCGACGAAGCTCGCTTCGTGCAGTATCCGCACGGCGCCGGCGTCGAGGTCGGCGACGCCGCCGTGAGGGTCGTAGAGATGGCCGAAGTCCTCGCCCCTCAAGCCGATCGCCATGGCGTTGATCCCGAAGTCGCGGCGGGCCAGGTCGTCGTCGAGCGACGCGGCCTCGACCCGCGGCAGCGCGCCGGGCCGGTCGTAGGTCTCGCGCCGCGTCATCGCAACCGTGAGGTCCGGCTCGCCGGGCAGCACGGCCGTCCCGAAGCGCCCGTGCTCGCGCACGGCGCGAGCGAGCCGTTCGGCGATCGCCTGGGCGGTGGCCGAGGCACTGCCCTCGACGGCGATGTCGATGTCCCGCGGCCGCATGCCGCGCAGCAGGTCGCGCACGGCGCCTCCCACGAGGTAGCTCGGCGACAGCTCCTGGAGGCCCGGCAGGAGCTGCTCCATCGCGGGCAGCCGGCGCACGCGCTCGCGCAGGTGTGAGGACGTGACAGCCACGTGCGTACAGGTTAGGTTGGGCGCAACCGGCGAGAGGAGAGGAAGATGGCGGACGCAGGGCTGTTCATAGGCTGGGGCGCCCCGGTGCGGGGGCGGGAGGCGAAGGGCCTCGAGGTGTTCAACGAGAGCGTCCAGACCTGGGGCCGCTACCAGCAGGACGGGCGCATCGAGAGCTTCGAGGTGGCGCTGCTGTACCCCCACGGGGGCGACCTGTACGGCTTCGCCCTGCTGCGTGGCACACAGGAGGGCCTGGCGGAGTTGCAGCGCGACGAAGAGTTCCAGCGCATGACCACTCGGGCCGGCCTGATCATCGAGGGGCTGGGGGTCGTGCCGGTCGCGCTCGGCGAGGCGCTGGGCCGGCAGATCCAGGTCTACCAGGAGCAGATCTCCGAGCTGGTCTAGAGCCGCACAGGCACCCCCGCCGCGCGCATGGCGTGCTTGGCCTCGCGCACGGTGAAGCGGCGGTAGTGGAAGATCGACGCGCACAGCACCGCGTCGGCTCCGCCCTGCTCGACCGCCTCCGCGAGGTGCTTCAGGCGGCCCGCGCCGCCCGAGGCAATCACGGGGACGTTCACGGCGTCGGTCACCAGGCGGGTCAGGTCGAGCTCGTAGCCGTCCTCGCTGCCGTCGCGGTCCATGCTCGTGAGCAGGATCTCCCCCGCTCCCCGCTCGGCGCCCTCGCGCGCCCATTCGACCGCGTCGCGGCCAACCGCGCTGCGGCCTCCGTTCACGTATACGCCGTACCCAGCCTGCTCGAGCCGCGCGTCGATCGCCAGCACCACGCACTGGGCGCCGAAGACGTCGGCCAGCTCGCCGATCAGGTTCGGGCGGGCCACCGCCGCGGAGTTCAGCGACACCTTGTCCGCGCCGGCATCCAGCACGGCCTGGGCGTCCTCGGCCGAGCGCACCCCCCCGCCGATCGTGAACGGAATGAACACCTCGTCGGCGCAGCGCCGGGCCAGGGCGGCCACGGTCTCGCGCTTCTCGTGGGAGGCCGTGATGTCGAGGAAGACGATCTCGTCGGCGCCCTCTTCCTGGTAGCGCGCCGCCAGCTCGACCGGGTCTCCGGCGTCGCGAATGTCAACGAACTCGACGCCTTTGACCACCCGGCCCTTGTCGACGTCCAGGCAGGGAATGACCCGCTTGAGCAGCACTTCAGACCGCCACCGCCAGGGCGTCCCGTGCCTCGCGCACGCCGAAGCGCCCTTCATAGAGCGCCTTCCCGGAGATCACGCCGGCCAGCTCCTCGAGCCGCAGCTCCTTGAGCGCCCGCAGGTCGTCCAGCGAGCCCACCCCGCCCGAGTAGAGGAAGCTGCCCCTTATCGCGGCGGCCACGCGCCGCACCTCCTCCGGGTCCGGCCCTTCCAGCATCCCGTCGCGATCCGCGTTCGTGTAGACGAACAGGCTGGCCCCGAGCCGCTGCAGCTCGCCGAGGACTGCCTCCGGCGCCGTTCCGGTCGCCTCCGTCCAGCCCGCCACGGACACCTCGCCGCCGCGCACGTCGACGGCGACCACGACCCGGGTGCCCCAGGCGCCGAGCGCCTGCTCGAGGAAGGGCCTGTCGCGGAACGCGGCGGTGCCGAGCACGACGCGGTCGGCTCCCGCCGCCAGGGCGGCGCCCACCGCGGCGGGCGAGCGCAGGCCACCGCCGAACTGGACGGAGACCGGCAGCGCCGACTTGATCCGCTCGAGGTGGTGGAGGTTCGCGGGCTGCCCGTCACGTGCCCCGTCGAGGTCCACGACGTGCAGGTGGTGGGCGCCCGCCTCGGCGAACGAGCGCGCCGCCTCGAGCGGGTCGTGGGCGTAGACCGTCTCGTCGTCGAAGCGGCCCTGGCGCAAGCGCACGACCCGGCCGTCGCGGATGTCGATCGCCGGCAGGAGTATCACGCGACCGCCGGCACGCAGCTGCCCACGAAGTTGCCGAGCAGCTTCAGCCCGTCCGGGCCGGACTTCTCCGGGTGAAACTGCACCCCGTAGAGCGGCGGCCTGGCCACCGCGCTCACGAACTCGTGCCCGTAGCTCGCCGTGCCGAGCACGTCCTCCGGATCGTCCGGGCGCGCCGCGAAGGAGTGCACGTGGTAGAACGCGCAGGGATCTGGGAGCCCCGCGGTCAGGGGCGTCTCGCGCCGCCACGAAACCGGGTTCCAGCCGATCTGCGGCACCTTCAGTCCCGGCGCGTCGAGCGCGTCGACGCTGCCGGGAAGCAGTCCGATGCCCTCCGCGCCGCCCAGCTCGGTGGAGGATCCGAACAGCAGCTGCATTCCCAGACACAGGCCGAGCGCCGGCACGCCCGCCTCCACGCGCTCGCGCAGGAGCTCGTCCAGGCCGAGCGCGCGCACGGACTCCATCGCCTTCGGGAAGGCGCCGACCCCCGGCAGGATCACGCCGTCGGCCGCGCGCACGCGCTCGTGGTCGCTGGTGATCTCCGCCCGGGCACCCACGTGCTCCAGCGCCTTCTCGACCGAGCGCAGGTTCCCCATCCCGTAGCCGAGGATCGCTATGCGCAGGCGCCCGGCTGCGCGCGAATTCGCTCTCCCGGTCACAGCAGCCCCTTCGTGGACGGCACGCCGGCCTGGCCCGGGTCCAGCCTGACCGCCGCGCGCAGAGCGCGGGCGAAGGCCTTGAACGAGGCCTCGACCATGTGGTGTGAGTTCGTGCCCGCCTCCACCCGCAGGTGCACGGTCAGCTTGGCGGTGTTCGCCACGGCCCGCAGGAACTCCTCGACCAGATCGGTGTCGAAGCTCTCCACCCGCGTTGGCGGAAACTCACCCCCGAAGACGAGGAACGGCCGCCCGGACACGTCTATCGCGCATGCGGCGCGGGCCTCGTCCATCGGCACGGTCGCCTGTCCGAAGCGGCGAATGCCGGAGCGGTCGCCCAGGGCGCGGTCGATCGCCTGGCCGAGGGCAAGGCCCGTGTCCTCGACGGTGTGGTGGGGCCCGGTCTGGAGGTCGCCCTGTACCCGCAGCTCCAGGTCCAGGCCCCCGTGCCGGGCCAGCGCGTCCAGCAGGTGGTCGAAGAAGCCGACCCCGGTGTCCCGGACGCCCTCTCCGGAGCCGTCAAGGGACAGGCTCAGTTCGACCTGTGTCTCTTTGGTGCTGCGAGAGATCTCTGCGGTGCGGCTCACGCTCGGCGCTCCATCGACTCGGCGTGCACGGGGAAGCCCTCAGCCCGGGCCAGAGCGGCGCCCGCGGGCGCGAGCCGCGCGGCGGCCTCGCCCGGCAACGATACCCGCGCCATGCGGCGCCGGAAGGTGCCGGCGGACAGCGAGCTCTGGAAGCGCGCGGCACCGCCGGTGGGCAGGACGTGGTTGGAGCCCGCCACGTAGTCGCCGAAGGCGGTGCCCGCGCTCGCGCCCACGTACAGGCATCCCGCGCAGCGCACCCGCTCGGCGAGCCGCTCGGCGTCATGCCCCACGAGCTCGAGGTGCTCGGCCGCGATGGCCTCGGCCACGCGCAGGCCCTCCGACGCGCTCGCGACCGCCACCACCTGCAGCTGCGCGTCGGCCACCGAGGGCCGCTCCTCAGCGAACCGCTTCACGCCGCCGACGACCTCGTCCAGCAGACGCTCGTCGGGCGAGATCAGCCACAGGAGGCTCTCGTCGCCGTGCTCGGCCTGTGCGAGCAGGTCGAGCGCCACCAACTCCGCGTCGGCGTCGGCGCCGGCCAGCACCACCAGCTCGCTCGGACCCGCCACTCCGTCGATTCCCACGTGGCCCCCAAGCTGGCGCTTTGCCTCCTGCACCCAGACGTTGCCCGGCCCCGCGATCACGTCGACGGCCGGCACCGACTCCGTCCCGAAGGCGAGCGCGGCGATTGCCTGGGCACCGCCCATGCGGTAGATCTCCGTGACGCCGCAGAGCACGCAGGCGGCCAGGATCGCCGGATGCGCGCGGCCGCCGGGGCCCGGCGGGGCGCAGACGGCCAGCTCGTCCACGCCTGCGGCGCTCGCGGTCACGGCCAGCATCGCCACGGTGGAGGGGTAGGGCGCCCGGCCGCCTGGCACGTAGAGGCCGGCGCGCCGTACGGGGACCTCCACGACCTCGACCAACTGGCCCTCGGGCAGGTCGACCATCGCAGGCTCGGCGAGCTGCGCGCGCGCCACGGCGCGCACGTTCTTGATCGCGCGCCTCAGGGCGCTCAGCACGTCGGCCTCCAGCACCCCCAGGGCAGACTCCGCCTCCGCGGGGGGCACCCGCAGCTCCCCCGGCCCGAGCTCCGCTGCGTCGAAGCGCTCGGTCAGTTCGAGGACCGCGTCGTCGCCGCGGGCGCGCACGTCCTCGAGGATCGCCCGCACGTCGTGCTCGACCCGGCCGCGCGGCTCCGGGCGGCTCCATCCCCCACGGCTCCGGCTGATCCTCACGCCGACACCCGGATGCTCTGCACGAGCGAGTCGACCTCGGCGGCCTTCAGCTTGTGCGCCACCGGGTTGGCTATCAGGCGCGCCGTGCAGATGCCGATCTCCTCCACGACCTCGAGACCGTTCTCCTCGAGGGTGCGGCCGCTGGCGGTCAGGTCGACGATGCCGTCCACGAGCCCCGTGAGCGGCGCCAGCTCGACCGACCCCTTGACCTCCACGACCTCGGCCTGGCGGCCGGTCTGCCCGAACCAGCGGGCAGCCATTCGCGGGTACTTGGTGGCGATGCGAACCCGGCCGAGCCGCCGCAGCGCCGTGCTGAGCGCGTCGCCGCCGGCCCGCGTGGCCACGACCATCCTGCAACGGCCGAAGCCGAGGTCGAGCAGCTCGTACACCTCGCGCTCGGACTGCTCGAGCAGCACGTCCTTGCCGGTGATGCCGATGTCGGCCGCCCCGTGCTCGACGTAGGTGGGCACGTCACTCGGCCGCATCGTCACGACCCCGGCGTCTTCGAACAGCAGCTTGCGCTCGTTTGAACGCACCTCGGCCGTGTCCATGCCCAGCCGGTCGAGCAGCTGCAGCGAGCCGTCGAACAGGGCGCCGCGCGGCACGGCGATCTTCAGCGACGGCGTCACCCCAGGCCCTCCTCGGCGGCCTGCGCGATGTGCACGCGCTGCACGTCAAGCGCGATCCCGCACGCGGGCAGCGGCCGCCCGAAGCGGCCGATCAACTCGTCGTAACGGCCGCCGCCGCCGAGCGCGAAGCCCACCGCCGGGTCGTAGACCTCGAACACGGCGCCCGTGTAGTAGCCGAGCTCGCGCACGAGCCCGAGGTCGTAGATCACACGGTCCGCCGCGCCGCGCCGCTCGAGCTCCGCGTGGAGCGCCCGCAGCTCCTCGACGGCCTCACCGGCACGCTCGAGCACCTCCGCGCCGCCGCGCAGCTCGGGCAGCGCCGCCAGGAGCTCTCTGTCCCCCCTTGGCAGGCCGAGCTCGGCCACGTCGCGGGCGAGTCCCGCCAGGTCGCGCCGCGAGAGGCGCTCGAGCAGCGGCTGGTGCAGCTCATCCGGGACCGCCAGCGACGCCAGCAGCGAGCGGTAGAGCCCGGCGTCGCCGATCCCCACGCGGTGGCGGGACAGGCCGGCCTCGTCCAGCGCGTCCAGGATGAGCGCCACCACCTCCGCGTCGCCCTCCGCCCCGGGCACCCCGACCAGCTCCACCCCGCCCTGCAGGAACTCGCGCAACTCGCCCGCGGCGCGTGCCTCGCGGTAGGCGTGGGCGAAGTAGCACAGTCGCAACGGCGGCTCGGAGTCGCCCATCCGCCCGGCCACGACGCGCGCGATCGGGATCGTCATGTCCGAGCGCAGGGCCAGGACCTCCCCGTGCTCGTCGAACAGGCGGTAGCCGGCGCCGGCGGCGCGCTCGTCGCCGGCGCGCAGTACCTGCTCGTACTCGAGCGCGGGCGTCCATACCTCGGCGTAGCCGGCAGCCTCGAAGGCGCCGCGCAGGCGCTCCGAGAGCGCGCGCAGTTCCCGCATCTCGTCGGGGAGCACGTCGCGGGTGCCCGGCGGGATCGGGTGGATCATGCGGGAACCTTCGCGGTTCTAGGCGACTGCGCGCTCGGAGGTGACGCGCTCGATGCGCGCGCCGAGTGCCCGCAGGCGCTCGTCGATCCGCTCGTAGCCGCGGTCGATCTGCCGGATGTTGCCGATCTCCGACGTGCCGTCGGCGCAGAGCGCCGCGATGAGCATGGCCATGCCCGCCCGGATGTCCGGGCTCTCCACTCGCTCGCCGTGAAGCCGGCTCGGGCCGCTGACGACCGCGCGGTGCGGGTCGCAGACGATCACCCGAGCGCCCATCGAGACGAGCTTGTCGACGAAGTACAAGCGGTTCTCGAACATCTTCTCGTGGATCAGGACCATGCCCTCGGCCTGGGTTGCCATGGCGACGGCGATGCTGGTGAGGTCGGCGGGGAAGGCGGGCCAGGGCCCGTCCTCGATCTTCGAGATCGCGTCACCCGCGTCGTCACGGATCCGCAGGGCCTGGCCGGGGGGCACGATCACGTCGGAGCCGTCGGCCTCGATGCGGCAGCCCAGCCGCTCGAAGGCCAGCCGCGTCATGCGCAGGTCGTCGGCCACCACGTCCTTGATGCGAAGCTCGCCCCCGGTGCAGGCGGCCAGCGCGATCATGCTGCCGATCTCGATGTAGTCGGGGCCGATCGTGTAGTCGGCTCCGCCGAGCTCCTCCTGGCCGTGCACGATCATCAGGTTCGAGCCGATGCCCTCGATGCGGGCTCCCATCTGCATCAGGAGGCGCGCGAGGTCCTGCACGTGCGGCTCGGTGGCCGCGTTGTGGATAACGGTCGAGCCCGGCGTGAGCGCGGCGGCCATAAGCGCGTTCTCGGTGGCCATCACCGACGGCTCGTCCATGAAGAAGTCGCACGCGTGCAGCCCGTCGGATGCACGCAGCGTGAAGCCGCGGTCGAAAATCACCTCGGCGCCCAGGGCGCGAAAGGCGTCCAGGTGCGGGTCGAGGCGGCGGCGACCGATCACGTCGCCGCCGGGCGGCGGCATCTCGGCACGGCCGAAGCGTGCCAGGAGCGGCCCCGCCAGCAGGAAGGAGGCGCGGATGCGCTCCGCCCAGCCGGCGTCGACGGCGGTGTGGTCCACCTGGTCTGCTCGCAGCGCGACCACGTTCTCGTCGCGCCACTCGACGCTGACCCCCAGCAGCGAGATCAGCTCGAGCATGGCCTGGACGTCCCGGATCCTCGGAACATTGCGCAGAACGACCTCCTGATCGGTCAGGAGCGCTGCGGCCAGCGCGGGAAGCGCGGCGTTCTTGTTGCCGGCGGGCTCCACCGTTCCACTGAGGGGGGAGCCGCCCTCGATGATGAACTTCTCCATGCGCGGACTCGTCGGGGTCGCGGGGTGGTCGGTCGGTGCGCAGCCGGGTGAGCCGGCTGCTTCCGCGTGGCGCGGCCGGGCAAGGGTACCGAAGGCCATTTGACCTGGGGTTCGGTCCTCGAGGCGGATACCCTGCCCGCATGCCGACGCCGACACGCGACGAGGCCTGGGCGCTGGTCGAGGAGTGGATCCAGAACGACTCGCTCCGCAAGCACCTGCTCGGGGTGGAGGCCGGGATGCGCGCCTACGCCCGCAAGTGGGGAGAGGATGAGGAGCTCTGGGGCGTCACGGGGCTGCTGCACGACCTCGACTGGGAGCGCTACCCCGACCTCGACACGGGTCACCCCCGCAAGGCGCTCGAGCTGTTCGAGCATAAGGGCTACCCCCGGGAGCTGATCGACGCGGTGGCGGGCCACGCTCCCTTTCTCGACGTGGAACGCGAGACGCCGCTGGCGAAGACGCTGTACGCGGTGGACGAGCTGACGGGCTTCATCTTCGCCTGCGCGCTCGTCCGGCCCAGCGGCATCGAGGACATGACGCCGAAGTCGGTGAAGAAGAAGCTCAAGCAGCCGAGCTTCGCGGCGGGCGTCGACCGCGACGAGGTCCGCGAGGCCGCCGAGGACATCGACGTCGACTTCGATGACCACGTCGAGTTCCTGATCGAGGCGCTGCAGGAGCGCGCCGAAGAGCTGGACCTAGCCCCAGCGTCCGCCTGACCTGGCCCAGTCGGCCAGGTGGTCGGCCGAGCAGAAGGCGTCGGGTATGCGGTGCTCGCCCCGGTGGCGGATCAGCAGCACGCGCACGTCGCCGAGGGACTCGCCGCAGTGTGCGCAAACGCCGAGAGAATCACCTGTCCCGCCCGGCTCCTCGAGCTCACCCGGCTCCCAGTGAGGCCCCTGGATCCGCCACGGCACCACGTGCTCGAGACGGCAGAACGCCGCCCTGCGCGCGCCCGGCAGCTCCTGCGCGCGCCAGCCGTCCTCCCGCTCTATCTCCCGGCCGCACCAGGAACAGCTGTCGGTAGATTGCCGCGCCATGGCTGAGGAGCTGCGGATTATCGTGCTCGAAGGCGACGAGACGGGCCAGGAGCTGCTCGAACAGGCCCTGCGCGTGCTCGACCCGGCGGTGACCAGGGTCGAGGCGCGGCTCGAGCACTACGACCTCTCGCTGGAAAACCGCCGCAAGACCGGCAACGAGGTCGTGACCGCCGCGGCGCAGGCGATCACCGAGGCCGGCTTCGGGCTGAAGGCCGCCACCGTGACCCCGGAGGGCAAGGACGACGTGGGCAGCCCCAACCGCATCCTGCGCGAGCAGCTCGACGGCAAGGTCATCATCCGCACGGGCCGGCGCATTCCCGGCGTCACGCCCGTGGCGGGGGTGCACTACCCGATCGCCGTGGTGCGCATGGCGGTCGGCGACGCCTACGGCGCCGAGCAGTGGCGGGCGGACGAGAACGGCGACGAGATCGCCTACCGCACCGAGCGCATCAGCCGCAGCGTCTGCAAGGCAGTCGCCGAATACAGCTTCCGAACGGCGGGGCGCATCCACGGGCGGGTGTACGGCGGGCCGAAGTGGACCGTCAGCCCGGTCTACGAAGGGATGCTGAAGGAGGAGCTCGACGCCGCCTCGGACCGCCATCCCGAGGTGCCCTACAGCCCGGTGCTGATCGATGCCACCTACGCCGGCCTGATCTCGGGCAGCGCCGACGCGCCGCTGGTGATCCCGGCACTGAACCGCGACGGCGACTGCCTGTCCGACCTCGTGATGCCGATGTTCGGCTCGATCGCCGGCGCGGAGTCGGTGCTGCTGGCGCTCGATGGCGAGTACGAGCCGCGCGCGGTGATGGCGGAGGCCCCTCACGGCACCGCGCCGGCTCTCAAGGGCAAGGACATCGCCAACCCGATGGCGATGATCCTCGCTGCGGCCGCCCTGCTCAACTACGCGGGCGAGCTCGGCCATAAGGGGGCCGACAGCGCCTCGCGGGCGATCTACGAGTCGGTGCTGGAGGCCACCGCCACCGGCGTTCGCACACCGGACCTGGGCGGACACTCCTCGAGCTCGGAGTTCACCGACGAGGTGAGCTCGCGGGTGCGCACGAAGATCGACATCTGGGCCTCGCTCTAGGGCGCCTGGGCCTCCTCGGCCCGGGCGCTGCGCCCCTCGGGGAGCCCTGCCTTGCGCCGCGCGGGATGCTTCAGATGGCGCCGGCGGCGAATCACGTACAGGCGGCGCTGCAGGTACAGGGTCAGGACCCCCGAGACCACGATGCCCAGAAGGTTGATGCCCAGCTGCGCCGTGGCGCCGCCCGCCACGTTCCATTCGCCGTAGGCGGCGGCCAGGCCGATGTTGGCTGCCGCGGGGATCGTGGTCACGGAGATCAGCACGCCGATCAGCGCGCCTGACTTCGCGTTCGTCAGCGACAGCACACCGCCTGAGCCGGCAACCAAGGCCACGAACAGGCTGAGCACGTCAGGGCTCGAGATGAACTCGGTGAACGGGTGGTCGCGCTTCGAGAACTCCTCCGGGAACACGCCGATCGCCACGAAGATCGCCGTGGTCAGCAGGGCGACCGCGACCCCCGCCGGGAAGCCGACGGCCAGGGCCGACAGGGACCGGCGCGCGAGCTTCCCCTGCCGCTGGACGATCCCCACGCTGACGCCGGCCAACGGCCCGAACTCGGGACCTACGACCATGGCGCCGACAATCAGCGTGGGTTGGTCGAGCACCACTCCCACGGCGGCTATCTGCATCGCGAGCACCATGAACGCCACGAAGCTCACCGAGAGCTCCGTGTTCTCCTCGGTACGCGACTCGACCTCCTCCCAGACGACGGCGTCAGAGGGCAGTCCCGGCGCCGCGCGCTCCGCCTCCGTGAACTTGTCCGATATAGCCGAATCTAGCTCTTCGACTGCGATCGACCCGTATCTCGGGATCTCGAGCTCCTTGAGATCGCCGATGATCACGCTGGCGTCCTCGCGCGCCACGTCGCACAGGATCACGTCGCCCTCCGGCTTGCGCGAGGCACCGTGGAGGTGGACAACGTTGAGGACCGAGTCCGAGTCGCACAGCAGCTCGAGCGCCTGAGCGGCGCAGTCTTCCGGCGCAATGATCCTCAGGTGGATCACGCGAGGCAGCGTATCTCGCTCGGCCTGCAAGCAAAGTTGCAGGATCCGGCGTTCCGTCCGCTGGCGATCGTAGTTTCACGAACGCATGTTCCCACGGCTCACAGAGCGGCTAGGCACCGCGCTCGACCTGTTCGTCGAGTTCTCAACGCTTGGCGAATACGGCTCGGGCGGCTCCCCAACGCCCGGTCCCGCGAGCGCCCCGCCTGCCGCCGTGAGCAATGCGCCGGGACTGGAAGGAGCCGGTGGCAGCGCCACCGGCCGGTCTCGGGCACGACGCTCGATCGCGGGCACGACGGCCGGTTCGCCGCAGCGCAAGCTTGGCTTGCGGGGCGGCGGTTGCTCCACGGCCGCCGCTGCCCGGTCGGGCAGTCGGCGGCGGCCGTCGCCCGGCGCGCCGGAGCAGGCCTGCGGCAGTGGGATCTAGCTGTAGTTCCTGCGCAGGCCCCGCCGCAGCTAGCTCTAGCTGTAGCTAGCCCTTCACGGTGAGCCCGCGCCGCGCCAGCTCGGCGCGGAACCAGCGGACCGGCTCGGGGTCCTTGCCCCCGGTTGACACATCCAGCTCGACAAAGCGGAGGAACAGCTCGGGGTCCGGGACTTGTCCGAGCATCTCGCCGAGCGGTTGCGACTGGTCCTCCCCCGTGCGCCGGTAGCGCTTCCAGATTTGGAAGGGGCGATCGTGCAGCTGGATCGCGGCCAGCAGGCGCTCGTCGCCCGTATAGCCCTCCGCGAACCGCCGCGCGCGAGCGGCGTGGTGGTTGTCGCCGCTCCGCGGACGCCAGTTCTGCACCTTGTACTTCAGCGAGTCGTGCACCAGCGCCATGAAGCGCAGCTCGGAGCGGCGCGGCTCCGGCTCGCCCCAGGAGTCGAGGGTGCGCAGCAGCTCGGCCACGTGCTCGCCTACGGAGCCCTCCGGATGGCCCGCCCGGGGCTTGCCCCAGGCGAGCCCCTCGAGCAGCACCGGGTCCGCGCTCAGCTGCCGTTCGAGCTCGTTCTCCGGACGAAAGCCCGGCACGAGTTCAGCGGCACCCGTCACTCGACGCTCTCGGCGCCCCAGTGCTCGCCGGCGCGCGAGAGCACCACCCGGGCCTGGCCGTCCGCGCCGAGCGCCACGAAGTGCGCGCGATCCTCCTCCACGCCGGGCTGGTCGTCGACGAGCACGAGATGCAGCTGGTCGAAGTCGAATGCGGGGCGCTGCTCGCGCAGAGCGCTGCGCACGGCCTCCTCCATCACGCCGCGATCCCAGCCCCGGTCGGCGGCCCGGGCCTGCTGCAGCGCCTGGTCGGCGGCCGCCACGTGGTCGGCGAAGCGGGCCGCGCGGCGGCGGTCCCGCAGGCGCGCACCCAGGAAGCCTCCGACGAAGACCAGGAGCAGCAACGCGGCAAGGGCGATCAGGACGATCTCGAGCGCTGACATGGGAGCGTCTGAGTCTACGAACAGAGGGGCCGCCCCGAGGGGCGGCCCTGTCCAAGGTCCGGCGGCGACCTACTCTCCCAGGGCCGCGAGGCCCAAGTACCATCGGCGCTGAGGGGCTTAACTGCTCTGTTCGGAATGGGAAGAGGTGTGGCCCCCTCGCTATCGCCACCGAAGGGCGGGGAGACCCGGCCCTCTCCGGGCCTTGAAAACCGCACTGTTGGCCGCGCGCAATGGCGGATCAAAAATCCGTCAAGCCCTCGAAGCATTAGTACCGGTCTGCTGAGCACATCGCTGTGCTTACACATCCGGCCTATCACCTGGTGGTCTTCCAGGGCTCTTACTCCTTCAAGAGGATGGGAGAGCTCATCTCGAGGTCGGCTTCCCGCTTAGATGCCTTCAGCGGTTATCCGGTCCGGACGTAGCTAACCAGCAGTGCCCTTGGCAGGACAACTGGTACACCAGAGGTCCGTTCGTCCCGGTCCTCTCGTACTAGGGACGACTCCTCTCAACTCTCCAACGCCCACGGCAGATAGGGACCGAACTGTCTCACGACGT
>Ga0126312_10000159_pt1 | contig 32756 bp, 33 predicted proteins | sample Plot104A_FD_92537 | JGI IMG/M metagenome (GOLD analysis project Ga0126312, IMG submission 92537) | Serpentine soil microbial communities from UC McLaughlin Reserve, CA, USA - Plot104A | ecosystem: Environmental > Terrestrial > Soil > Grasslands | place: USA: UC McLaughlin Reserve, Lake County... | reverse complement strand
TCGGAGAGCATCGGAATGGGAGGGTTGCGCGACTCGACCGCGCGCGAGAGCTGCGACACGGCTATCACCGGGATCTCGAGCTCCCGCGCCAGGATCTTCAGCCCGCGGCTGATCTGGCCGATCTGCTCGACGCGGCTGTCGGCGCGACCGTCAGGGCGCATCAACTGCAGGTAGTCCACGATCAGCAGGCCGAGCCCGTGCTTGGCGTGCAGCCTGCGCGCCTTGGCCCGCACCTCGAGAATGCCGATGTCGCTGGAATCGTCGATGAAGATCGGCGCGCTCGCCAGCTTCTCGACGGCCTTCAGCACCTTGGGCCAGCGGTCCGCCTTGACGCGGCCCTTGCGTAGCTCATCGCTGGAGATCTTGGCCTGCGAGGCGATGAAGCGGTGCGCCAGCTCGGTCTCCGACATCTCGAGCGAGAACAGCGCCACCGGCCTGCCGTGGTCGATGGCGGCGTTCTCGGCGATGTTCGTGGCCAGGGTGCTCTTTCCCATCGACGGCCGCGCGGCCAGCACGACCAGGTTGCCCGGCTGGAAGCCGCCCGTGAGCTCGTCGAGATCGGTGAAGCTGGTGGGCGTGCCGGTCAGGCCGACGTCGCCGCGCGAGAGCTCTTCGAGCTTGTCGACCTCCTCGTGGAGCACCGACTCGATCGTGCGCATCTCGCCGCGGCCGTCGTCGTGGCCGATCTTGAACAGGGTCGACTCGGCGCGCTCGATGAGGTCGCGCGGGTCGCCGCGGGTGGCCATGACCTCGTCCTGGATCTCGCGAGTGGCCGAGAGCAGGCGCCGGAGCAGCGCGTACTCCTTGACGATCCGTGCGTAGTGGAGCACGTTGCCGACGGCCGGCACGAGTGTGGGCAAGGCGTGCACGTAGGCCTCACCGCCGGCCTCCTCCAGCTCACCGGCGCGGCGCAGGTCGTCACAGACCGTGAGCGCGTCGACGGCCTCGGGCTCGGCCTTCTCCTTCAGCCGCACCATCGCGCGGAAGACGAGTTGGTGCCGCGGGCGATAGAAGTCCTCGGGCCGCAGGCCGGCCTCGAGCAGGACGCCGTCGAGCGCCTGCTCGGTGAGCAGGATCGCGCCGAGCACGGAGGTCTCGGCTTCGACGTTCTGCGGAGGGACGCTCCCGCCCGCTTGGGCCTCGGGCGGTACGGAGACAGCCACGGGCGGGCCCGTCAGCCCTGCGGCGTGACGATGGTCTTGATCTCCGCGTTCACGCCGTCGGCGACCTCGACCGTGACCATGTGCGTGCCGGTGGTGCGGATCGGCTCGTCGAGCTGGATGCGGCGCCTGTCGAGCCTGACCCCGCGCGCCTGGCGCACGGCGTCGGCGATCTCCTGTGAGGTGACCGATCCGAACAGGCGACCGTCGTCGCCGGCCTGGTGGGAGATCGTGAGCACTGTCTTCCTGAGCAGGGCGGCGGTCTCCTCGGCCTTGGCGGCGGCCTCCGTGGCGGCCCGCTCCGCCGCCTCCTCGCGCCGGCGAGCCTCGGCGATCGACGCGTCGGTGGCCGGCTGCGCCAGCTGGCGCGGGACCAGGTAGTTGCGCAGGTAGCCGGGGGAGACGTCGACGACCTCTCCCCGGGCGCCGAGCGCCTCCATGTCCTTCATCAGGATCGCCTGAGCCACGAGCTATGCCTCCGGCCTACTTGTCGGAGGCGTACGGTAGGAGCCCGAGCTCACGCGCGCGCTTGACCGCTCGGGCGAGTTGCGCCTGGTGGCGCCGGCAGGCACCAGTGACCCGCGAGGAGCGGATCTTGCCCCGGTCGGAGATGGCGCGGCGGAGTCCGCCGACGTCCTTGTAGTCGACGACGTCGACCTTCTCACGGCAGTAGGGGCAGGACTTGCGCCGCCCGCCGCCGGCCGGACCGCGCCGGTCTCGGCGTCGCCGGTCTCCCCCTCGCTGTGCTGTCGCGCCACGCTGCTTCGCCAATGTCGTTGCTCGCTACGTCGGGTTCAGAACGGAATGTCGTCGTCCGAGGACCCCGCGGCGGCCGGCGCCTGCTGGAAGTCCCCGGTGTCGGCGGGGACGTCGCTCTGCGGCGTGAACCTGCCGCCGTTCTCGCCCCCGTCACGGGAGCCGAGGAACTGGACGGAGTCCGCGATGATATCGACAGCCTGCCGCTTGTTGCCGTTCTGGTCCTCCCACTCGCGCCATTCGAGGCGTCCATCGACAGCGATCGGGCGGCCCTTCTGGAGGTAGGTGGCGCAGTTCTCACCCTGTGCGCCCCAGACCGTGACGTCGAAGTAGTTGGGCTTGTCGACCCACTCGCCGGTCGATCCGTCCTTGCGGCGCGTGTTGCAGGCGACCCGCAGGCTGCACACCGAGGTTCCGCTCGGCGTCGTGCGCAGTTCGGGGTCGCGCGTGAGGTTCCCGGTGAGAATCACCCGGTTGATGTTCGTGGCTGCCATCTGCTGCTTCCTTCCTCGTGTCTCTGAGTTTCGAGCGAGACTACAAACGCATCCGGATCGGATGGGCGCGCACGGCCGGGAAGTTGCTGGAAGGTGCGCGGTGTTTGGCAACTCGGTCACGTAGGTAAGTGACGGTGTGGACGCGCGCCGTCTGACGCGGGAGATGCTCGACGGCTTCGAGAGCAACGACCTGCTCACCTACGCCAGCGCGATCGCCTTCCAGATCCTCACCGCGCTCGTCCCCTTCCTGCTCTTCCTCCTCGGCCTGGCCGGCTGGCTCGACCTCGGCGACATCTGGCGCGCCGACCTCGCTCCGGACGTGAAGGCCAGCGTGTCGAAGCCCGTCTACCAGGCGGTCGAGGACACCGTGAACAACGTGCTCGGCAGGAAGCAGCTGTTCTGGGTGACCGCGGGCTTCGCGCTGGCGTTGTGGCAGGTGTCCGGAGCCGTGCGCGCCGTGATGGGGGCGCTCGACGGGATCTACGACTCCCGCTACCGGCGGCCGGTCAAGGTTCGCTTCCCGGTCTCCATGGCGCTCGCCATCGCCGTCGGCGCCCTGCTGGTGGCCGCGGCCGCCGAGGTCCGATTCGTCCCGCTGTTGATGGACGACCGGTCGACCCTCGTCACCGTGCTCCTGTTCGTGGCTCGCTGGGTCGTGGCGGCGGCTCTGATGGCCGCCGTCGTGGCCCTCCTGATCCGCTTCGCCCCGGACCGCAGCCGCCCGCTGCCCTGGGTCACCTTCGGCACGCTGCTCGTGATCGTCGGCTGGATCCTGATGTCGATCGGCTTCGGGCTCTACCTGACATATGTTGCCTCGTACGGCTCGGTCTTCGGCCAACTGGCCACGCTGATCGTGCTGATGGCCTACCTCTACGCGACCGCGGTCGTCTTCCTGGGCGGCCTGCAGCTCGACGCGATCGTGCGCCGGGAGTACAACAGGCGGCGGCGCGGAGCGGGCAGCTAGGCGGGTGGCGCGTCGGCCGCGGCGCGGGCCGCCACGCGGCCCTCGGGCTCGAGCTCGCGATCCTCGCGCGGGCGTGCCGGGACATCGCGCGGGGCGGGCGGGGGCGGCGTGCCCGGCCTGAGGCGGACGATCCGGAAGCGCAACACCCCATCCATGATCCGCAGCCGCTGGTTCAGCCGCTCGATCAGGGCGGGCTCGCCGTGGAACTGCCACAGCCGGTAGTCGGCCTCGGGCCGGTGGTCGATCTCGTAGGCGAGCCTGCGCGTGCCCCAGTCGTGCGAGCCAACGACCTCCCCGCCGGACGAGATCAGCTGCTCCACCTCCGACAGCACGGCCGATTGGCGCTCCTCGGGGGCGTTCGGATCGACGAGCAGCATGAGGTCGTAGAGCCGGGCCACTGGAGCGGGCACGATAGCAACGGGCCCGAGGGCCCCGGCGGTGAAGGCCAGGGGCCGAGGCAGCCGGCGCTCTGGTCTTAGCCGTGTGTGGCTCTACGCCGTGTGCGCTGGGGAAACGTGGGGCGGCTGGCCGCGCTGGTCGGCGCGGCCGCGGTTGCGGCTTCCGCCCCGCGCGGCGGCCGGGAGCGTGAGCCTTCCGCGCCGGCCGTGGCCGAGCGACAGGAACCCGTGCCGCGCCCGGGCCATGCCCGCCGCGGGCTGCCGCCGGCCGGGCCGGGGCCCAGGCAGCGACGCTCGCGCCGCCGCCGCGGCGCGAGCGGTGCAGCGGGGAGGGCCCGGCCGCGGCGCCGCGGCGCGAGCAGGCGCTGGGCGGGGCGCCGCGGCGCGAGCAGGCGACGGGCGGTGCGCCGCGACGGGAGCAGGCGCTGGGCGGGGGGCCGCGACGCGAGGAGGGCCCCGCCGCGGCGCCGAGCGCCGCCCGCAGCTGTGCCGGGGGCCGGGCGACGACCGCCCGAGCCGGGGGCGCCATCCCCGGGCAGCACGCGGCCACCGCCGCCGAGGCGTCGGTTGCCCTCCCGGCCCGCCCCCGCCCCCACGGGGGAGTTCACCCCCGACCCGGGGCCCTAGGCCCCGACGGGCGTGCGGCCCTCGCGCTTTGCCTCGATGTCGGCCAGCTGCGCGTCGACCCAGTCGCCGGGGTCGCGCGCGGTCACGATCCGTTTCAGGCCCTGGGCGCGCCAGGAGCGCTCCTCTGCCGACATCGTGAGTGCGCGGTGGATCGCAGTGGCCTGCTCCTGCACGTCGAAGGGGTTCACCGACAGCGCGAAGTCGGCCAGCTCCTCGTGGGCGCCGGTGTTCTCGGAGAGCAGCGACACGCCGTTGCGCTCGTTCACGAGCGGGCCCTCCTTGGCGATCAGGTTCATGCCGTCGAACATCGCGTTGACCATCAGCAGGTCGTAGTGCTTGTAGGCGGCGATGGCCTCCTCGAGGTTCTCGCGCAGGCGCAGCTCGATGGGCATCCAGTCCGTGGTGCCGTGGCGATGGTTGACCACGGCCACCAGCGCCTCGATCCGCTCGAGGTACTCGGCGTACTCCGGCACGTCCTGACGGGACGGGATCAGGTGCGCGATGAACGTCACCTGCTCCTTGAACTCCGGGTTCTGCTCGAGGAACAGGTCGAAGGCCGTGAAGCCGCGCAGGATGTTCTTCGAGAGGTCCGCTCGGTCGACGCGCAGGATCAGGTGCTCGCGCCGGCGGCGCAGTATCTCGCGCTCGTACTGGTGCACCGCGGGGCGCTGCGCGTTGCGCTGGAAGGTCTCGGCCGAGATCGGCAGCGGATAGGCGCGAACCCACACGTCGCGGTCCTCGTAACGGACCACGCCGGCCTGTTCGTCGACCTCCAGGTCGAACAGCTCGCGGCAGCAGAGCAGGAAGTTGCGCCGGTAGGAGCGGGTGTGGAAGGCGACGATGTCGTTGGAGAGGAGGCCCTCGTAGATGTCCTCGCGCATCTCCGTGGGCAGCACGCGCCAGGCGTCGGGCTGGGTCCAGGGGATGTGCACGAAGTGGTGGAGGAAGAGGTCGGGCCGCTCCTGGCGGATGAACTTCGGGGCCACGTAGAGGTGGTAGTCGTGCAGCATCACCACCGCCTGGTCCGAGTCCTCAAGCTCCTCGAGCACCGCCTGCGCCAGGTCCTGGTTCACCGCGCAGTAGCCGTTCTCGTAGGCGTCGACTTCGGCGCGCCTGATGTCCGGGGCGTTCGAAAGGTCCCAGAGGTAGTGCTGGATGAACCACAGCATCGGGTTGGCCATCACGTTGTAGAAGCCGTCGTAGGCGTCGGGGTCGCTCTCGACCAGCCGGATGCGGTAGCTGGCGTCGTCGAGCTCGACTTCGAAGCTGCGGCCGTCGTGGCGGCGGCTCTCCTCGGCGTCCCCGTCGGTCATGCTCGACGCCACCCAGACGGCGTCCCGGTGGTGCACCAGGCCCGTGAGCGCCGTCACCAGGCCGCCACCCCCCCGGCGCGGCTCCCCGTCCTCGAAGGTGGCCGGGCCGCGGTTCGAGACGAGGACGAGGGGGATGTCGGGACTCATTCCTCCGAGAAGATACGCAGCCAGTCGCGCAGGAGGCGGGGGGTGAGGAAGTGCTTTCGCACGTGCTCCTTGCCCGACCGGCCGAGGCGCTTGCCCAGCTCTGGCTCTCGCAGCACCCGCAGCGCCCGGTCGGCGCACTCCTCCGGCGACGACACGAGGTAGCCGGTCTCGCCGTCCTGCACCTGGAGCGGAATGCCGCCCACGTCGCCGCCGATGAACGGCCGCGCCTTCCAGAGCGCCTCGGAGACGGTCAGCCCGAAGCCCTCGCGCGTGGACTTCTGGACCACCACGTCGGCCTGCGACTGGAACGCGTTCACCTCGATCGCGCCAACGCTGTTGAGGTTGTTCAGGATGTGGATGTCCGGGTCGCCGTCGGCGTAGGCCATGGTCGAGTTGAAGAACTCCCAGCCTTCCGGGTCGTCGGTTGCCATCGAGCCCACCAGCGCCAGCTGCACCGCGGGCAGCTCCTCGGTGACCTTTCGGTAGGCGTCGATCACGCCGATCGGATCCTTCCAGGGGTCGAAGCGGGAGACCTGGCAGATCAGCGGGCGGTCGACGTCGATGCCGAACTGGTCGCAGACGAACGCCGCGTCCTCGGGCGAGAGCGCCATGTTCTTCGGCGACAGCGGGTCGATCGCGGGCGGGCAGATGTGCGGCGATGCTGCGCCGTCCAGGCCGCGGGGAACGTACTCCCGCACGTGGAAGACCGAGTGGTCGTATCCGGCGATCATCGGCGACAGCCGCTCGATCGGGTCCGGGTTGGGGTCCGAGAGGTCGATGTGACAGCGCCAGACCCAGGTGCGCCCCTTTTCCGGAACGTGCTTGCGGATGGCGCAGGGCTGCGGGTCGTGAACGATGATCACGTCCCAGCCGCCGTCGATCTCTGTCGCGTTGAGCGCGTTGTAGCGCTCGTAGACCTTCCACTCCCCGGCAGAGAGCGAGTCGGGATTGCCCTGGAGCGCGTTGTGCAGACGCTTGGTGGCGTTGTAGAACTCCTCGCGCCCGAGCATCACCTGCCAGTGCACGTCGATGCCCACGTCGCTCATCAGCGGCACGAGCGTGTAGAGGATCTCCGAGACCCCGCCGCCGAAGGCCGTCGCTGACAGGTGGAGGACCTTCAGTCCCTGAAGGTCGTCAGCGAGCTCCTTGATCTCCTGGATGAGGGGCCTGCCGGCCAGGTGCGTGTAGTCGGCCAGCCTCTTGTGGCCTACGGCGATCGGCTGCAGCACTGCGGCTCAGACTATCCAGGGGTCTCGGCCAGATATTTCACCAGCAGCGTGCGCTCGTCGCGGAAGTCGCTCTCGTCGACGGTGGCCTCGATGATGGCCCGGCCGAGGTCGCGCTCCACGTCGGAGACCGAGCCCTTCGGGCCGTCGAGCTCCAGCAGCAGCCGGTCGTCCAGCAGCTTGAAGGCGAAGCTGAGGCGGCCCTCGTCGTCGTCCGGGCGGGAATCGTCCACGAAGTCGTTGGCGGCCTCCGTGATCGCCAGCTTCAGGTCGGCCACCTCATCGGCGGAGAGCGGGGTCAGCCGGCAGACGGCGGACAGGGCGAGCCGCGCGAGCACGAGGTAGTCCGGGCGGGCGGGGATCGTGAGCGCGACGTCGCGGCTGTCTTCGCTGCTGTCGGTCCGAGCTGGTGAACCCTCTGGCACGTTCGGACCTTACCCGGAACGCGGTGAACCCCAGCATCGACCGCGGCCGCGCTGTTGGCGGCTTGGCCACCTCATCCCTTCCGGAGGGAGGAGTTCGGCTTCGGGGAGCTCGGGGTCAGCGGGCCGGCGGCCGCGCGGGCCGGCTGCCCAGCTTGACCGTCACGGTGCGGCGATCGTCGCCGCGCACCACGTCCAGCTCGACCCGCTTGCCGGCCGGCAATGCGCTGATCACATCGGCCAGGTCGTTCCGGCGGCTGAGCTTCTTGCCGTCCACCGCCACGATCACATCGCCGCCGTCGGGCACGTCCTCCTGGCCCTGGAAGGTTATCTTCCGGCGGCCTGCCTCCAGCCCGGCCTTGTCGGCGGGACTGCCCTTCTCGACCGACGAGATCACCGCGCCATCGCGCAGCTTCAGGTCGAGCCGGTCCGCCAGCTGCGGGTAGAGCAGCAGCGTGGTCACGCCGAGGAAGGCGTAGTCCACGCGGCCCTTGGCGCGCAGCTCGCGAAGCGAGCGCCGCACCGCGTCCACCGGGATCGCGAAGCCGACGCCCTCGCCGCCGCCCGACTGCGACTTGATCTGGGCGTTGATTCCGAGCACGCGCCCCTGGCGGCTCAGCAGCGGGCCGCCCGAGTTGCCCGGGTTGATCGCGGCGTCGGTCTGGATCGCGTTGCCGATCTGGAAGCGGGTCAGCGACTCGATGTTGCGGTCGAGTGCGGAGATCACTCCCACGGACAGGGACTGCCGCTCGCCGAACGGGCTGCCGATCGCCGCCACCGGCGCGCCGACGTTCAGGTGATTGGACGTCCCCAGCTTGAGAGGTGTGAGCGAGAGGGCCCTGGGAGCGACCTTCAGCAGGGCGACGTCGGCGTTCGGATCGTCGCCGATCACCTTGGCCGGCACCCGGTCGCCCGAGGAGAACTCCACGAACACCTGCCTTGCGCGGCGGATGTTCGGGGGACTTCCGCTCGTGACCACGTGGGCGTTGGTCGCGATGTAGCCCTGGCCGTCGATCACGAAGCCAGAGCCCTGGCCGCCCTCCCCGCCGTCCTCTCCCAGCAGCGAGGCGCCCTGACCGAACAACGAGATCACCGTGACCACGCCCGGTGCGAGCCGGCGATAGATCTCGTCGGGGTCGAAGTTCCCGTTCTTCTTGCCCAGGCCCTCGACCACCTGGACCTTCGTGGTCTGAACCTTCTGGGCGCCGCTCGAGCGGCTGTTGTCGCTGCCTCCGCAGCCTGCGAGCCCTACCAGCGCGGCGGCGCAGAGCGCGGCCGGCCTGCGGCTCACCCTCGGCTCCGCTCGTCGCTATCGACCGGCAGCGCGAGCGTGAAGGCGGTGGTGCCCGCGGCGCAGGACAGCTCGATGCGCCCGTCCATGCGCTCGGCGAGCTCGCGCGCTATCGCCAGCCCCAGCCCGGCGCCGCGTGCCGCGTCGCCCGTGTAGAAGCGTTCGAACACCTTGGAGCGGACCCCGTCGGACATGCCGGGGCCTGCGTCGGCCACCGTGAGCTCGGCGGCCCCGTTGTCGCGGTCAGCGCTCACGGTGACTTGAGTGCCCTCCGGCGTGTGCCGGAGCGCGTTGTCGAGCAGGATACGCATGATCTGAACGACCCGTTCACGGTCGCAGCGGGCCTCCACGCCTGCCCTGGGCAGCCTCACCTCGAGCTCCGTGTGGTGGTCGGCCAGGGCCGGCCTGAACTCCCGCACGACCGAGCGCGCCAGGTCGGTCAGCTCCACGGGCTCCTCGTGCAGCTCCACGGAGCCGGCATCGAGACGCGAGAGGTCGAGCAGGTCGACCGACAGCTTCTGCAGCCGCGCCACCTGCTCGGCCATCGTGTCGAGGAACTCGCGGCGGGTCTCCTCGTCGAGCTCCTCGTCCTGAAGCAGCTCGACGAACCCCGACAGCGAGAAGATCGGGGTGCGCAGCTCGTGAGAAGCCGTTGCCACGAACTCCTTGCGCGCCACGTCCACCTGCCGGAGCTGCGCCTGCATGGCGTTGAAGGTGCGGGTGAGCTGGCCGAGCTCATCCTCGGACGTCACCGGCAGCGGCTCGATGAAGCGTCCCTGGGCCACGTTCTTGGCCGCCTGCTCGAGCCGGCGGACGCGCCGCGCCAGCGCCTGCGCGACCGCCCAACCGCCGATCAGCGCGATCAGCAGCGCGACCGCCGTGGCCGCGAGCACGCGGCTGCGGACGAACGACACGGTCTCCGCCACGTCGTCGAGGCTGCGCGAGTAGAGCGCCACCCAGACCGTGTCGCCGTCGAACTGCAGCGGCTGTGCGACCTGCCCGAGCCGCTCGGCGCCGAAGCTGCGAAAGCCGGTCTGCGTGCGAGCGCGCGCGACGGCTCGCGCCGCCAGCCCGGCGTTGTCGGGCACGGCGCGCTGCTCGCGCGAGTCGCTGAGCGGGAAGAACACCGGCCGCCCACCTGCCGAGCGCTGAACCGACAGCAGCGTGACCCGCGCGCCGGCCGCGTCGGCCGCCGCGCGCACGCGCCTGTCGAGCTCCGGGGCGCGGATGTCGCCGCGGCCGATCAGGCCTTCGAGCGGCGGACCCGCTCCATCGGCCACACGGCGCAGGTCGGCCATCTTCTCGCGCTCCAGGTTCTGCTCGAGCTGCGGGACGACGACGAAGTAGATCACTCCGAACGCGGTCGCGGTGATCGCGAAGAACAGCAGCGCGAGCTTGTTCCGAAGCGACCTGAGACGGATCATCGCTCGCGGAACCGGTAGCCAACGCCGCGGACGGTGAAGATCAGCTCGGGGTGCTTGGGATCCTGCTCGAGCTTCTCCCGCAGGTGGCGGATGTGCACGTCGATGGTTCGCGGGTCCCGGTAGGCGGAGTCGCCCCAGACGCGCTCCAGCAGCATCGTGCGGCTGAACACGCGGCCCGGGTGGCGTGCGAGCGCGGCGAGGATCTCGAACTCGACGTAGGTCAACCGCACCGATGTGCCGCGTACCTGCACATGCCGCTTGTCGAAGTCGATGAGCAGGTCGCCGCGCTGGATCGGCTCCTCGAGGTCCTCGTCCCCGCGCATGAGCGCCGCGCGGCGCAGCACCGCCTTGACCCGACTGCGGAACTCGCGCACCGAGAAGGGCTTGGTGATGTAGTCGTCGGCTCCCAGCTCCAGGCCCAGCACCTTGTCGATCTCCTCCGTCTTGGCCGTGAGCATGATGATCGGCACCGTGCTGTGCGCGCGGATCTGACGGCAGACGTCGAAGCCGTCGACGCGCGGCATCATCACGTCGAGCACCACCAGGTCGAAGGTCGCGTCATCGAGCCGGTCGAGCGCTTCCTGGCCGTCGAGCGCGCCGACCACCTCGTAGCCCTCCTTGCGCAGGGGATAGGTGAGCAGCTTCTGCACTGCCTGCTCATCGTCGACGAGGAGAATCCTCGGTGCCGAGCCCGCCACCTTCGAAATTGTAGGTTGCGAAGATGATGAATCCGGCGCCGTGATCGAGCCGCGCCTCTACAGAGCAGCCTTCGTACCGGCCCTGTTCGCCCTGGTGCTGGCGATGTTCTCGCTCGAGAGCCGCCCGCGGCCGCTCCCACAGGGCCTCGCCGCCGACGTGCTCTTCGACGGCGACCTGGCGGCTGCCAACGCCGACCGGATCGCCGCCCGCGCCCCGGACCGCCGCGCCGGGCGCCCCGGCGACCTGGCCACGGCGGCGCGCGTGGCGTCGTCGCTCGCGGCACGCGGCTTCCGGGTGGAGCGCCAGGGCTTCACGAGCGGCGGCCGGCGCCTGGTTAACGTGGTCGGCCGGCGTGCGGGGGCCTCGCGCCGGGAGGTGGTCGTGGAGGCGGCGCGGGACGCCTCCGCCGTGCCCGACGCCGGCGGCAGCGCGGCCGACACCGCGGCGCTGCTGGAGCTCGCCCGAGTCTTCCAGGGGCGGCCCTCGAGGAGGACCCTCGTGCTGGCATCCGTGGACGCCTCGTCGCTCGGCGAGCTCGGGGCGGAGCGGCTCGCAGAGCGGCTGGGCGACCCAGGACTGGTGGAGGCCGTGCTCGTGGTCTCCGACCTGGGGGCCGAGCAGCGCCGCGGGTCGTTCATCGTTCCCTGGTCGAACGGCACCGCCCGTGCCGGCATCGGCTTGCAGCGCACTGTCGCCGACTCCATCCGGCAGGAGGTCGACGGGCCCGTCGGCGGTACCGGCGCACCCGGCCAGCTCGTACGCCTGGCCTTCCCGCTTGGCATTGGCGGCCAGGGGGTGTTCCTCGACCACGGCTACGAGTCGGTCCGCATCTCCGGCAGCGGCGAGCTGCCCGCACCGGGCGATGGCGGGCGCACCGCCGACCCCGACCGGCTGGGTGGCCTCGGCCGGGCTACGCTCCGCGCGCTGACCGCCCTCGACCAGAGCGGCCGGCCGGCTCACGGCCCGGGCACCTACGTGACCGCGGTCAGCCAGGTCATCCCCGGCTGGGTGCTCGTGCTGCTGGCCGGCACGCTGCTGCTGCCCGCGCTCGTGACCTCGATCGACGCGTTCGCCCGTGCTCGCCGCCGTGACCTCGAGGTGGGCGCGTGGATGGGCTGGCTCGGCGTCTGGCTGGCGCCCTTCCTGGCGGCCCTGGCGGCTGGCGAGCTGCTGGCCCTGGCCGGCGCGACGCCCGACCCGCCGGCGTCACCGGTGCCCCCGTCCGACAACCCGCTCGACCTGCCCGCGCTGGCCGTGCTGCTGGCCGTGGCGCTCGCGGCGACACTGGCGTACCTGGTGGCGCGCGCGCTGGCGCGGCGCGGAGCGCCATTGGCGGACCCGGGGGACGCTGGGGCGGCCTGCGCGCTCGCCCTGGTCACCGCGGGCGCTGCCCTCGTGCTGTTCGTGCTCAACCCCTACGCGGCTCTGATCGCCGTTCCGGCCGCCCACCTCTGGCTGCTGGCAACGCTCCTCGAGCCTGCGCCTTCGGGCCGCGCGCGAGCGCTGCTGGTGGCGCTCGGCTCGCTGCCGGCGGCGGGCGTGGTGCTCTACAACCTGTTCGTGCTGCACACGGACCCGCTCACGGGCGCCTGGTACCTGCTGTTGCTCGTCACCGGCCACTCCGTCGATCTGGTGAGCGCGCTGCTCGGCTGCGTGTGGCTGGGAGCCTTCTGCGCCACGATCGCGGTTGTCCGCGCCAGGCGCGCTCCCGAGCCGCCCGCGGACGAGGACCGCGCGAGCCTGTTCGGCCCGGGCGCCTACGCCGGCCCCGGCTCGCTTGGCGGGATCACCTCGACCCTGCGCCGCTAGGCGGCGTCAGCGGTGCTCGAAGCCGCGCAGCTCTCCCGCGGCGCCCACCAGCTCGACGCCCGAGCCCTCGGCCGCCTGGCCGAGCCACGTGAGCGGAGCGCCTGCCTCGGCCGCCGCTCCTTCCGCGGACTGGCGCCCGCCGGGGGCCACCGCCACCAGCAGCTCGTAATCGTCGCCGCCGGTCGCGGCCAGCTCGAGCCGGTCGAGCCCGGCTGCCGCCGCGACCTGCGCCACGCCGGGCGCCAGCGGCAGCTTCGCCAGCTCGAGCCGGAGGGCCACCCCGCTGCGGCCTGCGAGGTGACGAGCATCGGTCGCCAGCCCGTCGCTGAGGTCGATCATCGCGGTGGCGCCCCCCCGCGCCAGGGCGCGGCCCGCCGCCAGGCGGGGCTCGGGCCGCCGGTGGCGCGACACGAGCGCATCCACCCTGGCGCCGTTCGGCGCTTCTCCGCGCAGCACCAGCAGGCCGGCCGCCGACGCTCCCAGCTCGCCCGTGACGCCGATGAGGTCCCCCGGCCGGGCTCCGTCGCGGCCGACGAGCTCGTCCTCGGAGTCGGCCCAGCCGGTCACCGTGACCGCCACCACCAGCGCGGGCGCGCGGATCACGTCACCTCCTGCGATCGTGGTCCCGGTCTGGCCGGCGAGCGCCTCCATACCCCCCACGAGCTCCAGCGCGCGCCGCTCGCCGAAGCTCTGCGGCAGGGCCAGTGAGACGTAGGCCTCGCCGGCGTCGGCGCCCATCGCCGCCACGTCGGAGAGCGCGGTGGCAAGCGCCTTCCAGCCGACGTCCGCCGGCTCGTGCGTCCCCATCTCGAAGTGGACGCCGTCGGCCACGGCGTCCACCGACGTCACCGCGAAGGGGCGTGCCCGCACCACGGCCGCGTCGTCTCCCGTCCAGCGCACGAGCCGTCCTCCGCGCGGCTCGAGCGCGCGCTGGATGGCCTCGATCAGCTCGAGCTCGCCCACGCGGGGCTCGCGGCGGCTATTCGGCCCCGCCGCCGCCGTTGCCCTTGCCGCCAGCCTTGCCCTTGCCGCCGCCCTGCTGCTCGGCGGGAGGTGGGGCAGGCTCCTGCGGGGCGGCCTTCGGCGCCTGCGGCGCGGGGGCCTGCTGGGGTGGCGACTCGTACAGGCGCGGGTCGTAACCGCGATAGTTGCCGCCGCCGGCCGAGTTGTTGCCCGCGCCCGTGTAGGGCGACCTGTAGTAGGAGCCGCCGCCGCCCGAGCCACCCGAACGCGAGAGCTTGCCGTAGAAAGACGAGAAGGACGCCGGCTGCTTGGGTGACGGGAACGAGCTGCAGTCGCCGCCCTTGACCACGTTCATGTAGTCGTGCCAGATCGATGCCGGGAAGGTCCCGCCGGCCACCGCGATGCCGTGCACGGCGCGCATCTCGGTGAGCGCGTTCGGATAGCCCACCCAGACGGCGCTCGAGAGCTTCGGCGTGTAGCCCACGAACCAGGCATCGTTGAAGTTGTCGGTGGTGCCGGTCTTGCCCGCGGCCTGGCAGCCGATGTCGGCCTTCGTGCCGGTGCCGCTCTGAACGTTCTGCTTGAGGATCTTCGTGACCTCGTAGGCCATGCCGTCGGGGATCACCCGTCTGCGCTTCCGCTTGCCCAGGTCGTCGGACTTGCCGTCGGGAAACTCCACCCTGGTGATCGCCTTGGGCTCGTTACGGACGCCCCCGGATGCGAGCGTGGCGTAGGCGTTGGCCATCTCGAGCGGAGAGACGCCCAGGCGCAGGCCGCCGAGCCCCTCGGCGGGCAGGCAGTCGAGCTTCGTGGTGATGCCGAGCATCCTGGCTGTCTTGCAGACCTCCTTGGGGCCCAGGTCGATGATCAGCTGGGCGTAGACGGTGTTGTCGGAGGTGAGGGTCGCGCGCACGAGGTTCATCGTGCCGCCGTAGGAGTTGCTGTAGGTCTTGACCTTCCAGGGGCCGTAACCAGGCACGTTCAGGTTGAGCGGCCGCGACGTGTACGAGGTGCTGTTCGGATTGACACCCTTTCGAACGGCGGTTGTCAGCACGAAGGTCTTGAACGCCGACCCCGGCTGGCGGTGGCCCTGTGCGGCCAGGTTGAAGCTGCGGTCCCTGTAGGTCCCGCTGGAGGCCATCGCGCGGATGTAGCCGTTGGCGGGATCGATCGAGACGATCGCGGACGACGGGTCGGCCGGGTACGGCAGCTGCCCGGTGATCGCCTTGCGCGCCTGGTCCTGAAAGCGCGGGTTGATCGTGGTGTGCACCTTCAGCCCGCCGCGGCGATAGACGCCAACCCCGTAGTGCTCGATCAGCTTCTCCTGCACGTAGTCGAAGAAGTACGGCTCACGCCGGCTGGTGTAGCGGGTGCCGCGCTTCAGGCGCAGCGACTCCTGCGACGCGTCGTCGGCGGTCGCCTGGTCGATCATGCCCTGCTTGACCATGTTGCGCAGCACCTCGTTGCGCCGCTCGAGTGCCGCTGTGGGGTTGCGGAACGGGTTGTACTGGGAGGGCGCCTGTGGCAGTCCGGCCAGCAGCGCTGCCTCGGCCAGCGTGAGGTCCTTGGCGTGCTTCGAGAAGAACGTCTCCGCGGCCGCTTCCACGCCGATCGCGGTGCGGCCGCCGACCGTGCCGAACGGCACCGAGTTCAGGTAGCCCATGAGGATCCAGCGCTTGCTGTGCTTCTTCTCGAGCTCCGATGCCAGCTTTGCCTCGCGGATCTTGCGCGAGAAGTCGCGCTTGGGGTCCTTGATGTAGATGGCGCGCACGAGCTGCTGGGTGATCGTCGAGCCGCCCTGCACCGTCTTTCCTGACTCGATGTTGCGCACGCCGGCGCGCACGATCGCCCCGTAGTCCACTCCCTTGTGCTTGTAGAAGCGCTCGTCCTCGATCGCGATCGTCGCCCGGCGCAGGTCGGGGGTCAAGTCCTCCCAGGGGATGCGCGTGCGGATCTCGTCCGACTGCACATAGCCCAGGCGCGAGCCGTCGGCTGCGAAGATGACCGAGCTCTCGCCCTTGTCGCGCGGCTGCAACTCGCCCAGGTCGGGGCCGGTGGCGGCCACCGCGAACACGTAGCCGGCCACGGCGAGCGCCGCGATCGCCATCACGAGCGCCAACACGCCTAGGCTGAGCGCCATCTTGCTTCGCCCGCCTCCGCGCCTGCGTCTCCTTGACTGTCGCTGGCGGTGGGTCATCCGAGGGAAAGCCGGCTCCCGAACCGGTCAGGAAGCCTCGTCTGAGAATAGACCGTGCTCGCGGAGGCGGCGCAGCCACTCCCGGCGCAGGCCGGCGGCCGCGGCGCCCCGCTCGCGCGGGCCGTCCGCCCAGGTATTCGCGCTCAGGCGCACGCCCTCCTTGTCGACCTCCGCCACGGAGGCGGAGATTTGCTTCCGCTCGTCGGCCACCAGCTCGAGCGCGCGATCGACGTCGGCGCCCGGAGGCAGCCACACCGATACCTCGACCTGCACGCGCGGGTCGAGGATGGTGTGGTTCTGGACGGAGCTCTGCGCCAGCCGCTCGTTGGGCACCACCAGGCGCGTGCCGTCGTCGAGCCGGATGTAGGTGTAGGTCAGACGCACATCCTCGACCTCGCCCGTCTCCTCCTCGAAGGTCACCAGGTCGCCGATGCGAATCGGCTGGGTGGTGGCCAGCAGGATCCCGGCGACCGCGTTGGCCAATGTCTGCCGCGCGGCGAAGCCCACCACCAGGCCGAGCACGGCGGAGGAGGCCAGCAGGCCGGTGGCAAGGCGCTTGACCGAGGGGAACTGCGCCAGCGCCAGCGCGATGCCCAGCAGGATGATGATCGCGAAGATCAGCCTCCGCACCAGGCGCAGCCGGGTGGCCGCGACGGCCGACAGCTCGTCGGCCCGCCGCACCCGGCGGGAGAGCGCGCGGTCCACGAGCTGGGCCGACGCGATGGCCAGCAGCACCGTGGCCGCCGCGGTCAGCTCGTTGCGGTGCTCGCCCACAAACGAGGCGGCCATGCTGAAATCGACCTGCGGCATGGAGCAGCAGGCTAGCCAGAGAGTGCTCGGAGGCGCCCGCGCGCTGCTGCGGCCGGCGCGTGCCTCCGAGGCGCTGCGGGCGGCCTGGACGCCGTTCTGGCTGTCGCGCGCGGCGGTGGCCTGCGTGGCGGTGTTCGCGGCGATCGCGATGGGCCCGGCGCAGGGCGGTCTGGCGCAGCGCAATGCCGACAGGTTCGACGAGCCGGCGCTCACGCATCCCGTTGGCGGCGCTCTCTCGCCCTTGGCCCGCTGGGACGCCGTCTGGTACCTGCGCATCGCCGACTCCGGCTACGGCGGCTCGCACGCGCGCGCCGCGTTCTTCCCGCTCTACCCGCTGCTCGTGCGGGCTGTCGGCGAGCTCGGCGGCGGCTCGCCCGGCGCGCGCCTGGTGGCCGCCTACGCGATCTCGCTGGCCGCCTTCCTCGCGGCGCTCGTGCTGCTGTGGCGGCTCACCTCGCTCGAGCTCGGACGGCGGGTTGCGCGCTCGGCGCTGCTACTGCTGGCGCTCTTCCCGGCGGCGCTCTACTTCGGCGCCCCGTACTCGGAGAGTCTCTTCCTGCTGGCGTCGGTGGGCGCGTTCTATGCCGCGCGCACGGGTCGCTTCGCCCTGGCCGGCGTCGCTGTCGCCGCCGCCGCCGCCACCCGCAGCGCGGGCCTGCTGCTGCTGATCCCGCTGGCGCTGCTGTGGTGGCAGCAGCCCCGGGGCGAGCGCCGTCTCGCCCAGGCCGCGTGGCTGGGCCTGGGCCCGTTTGCGGTGGCGGCGTATGCCCTCCACCTCGGCCTGGCCCACGGCGACGCTCTCGCGTTCCTCGACGTGCAGGGCGCCTGGTATCGCGAGTTCGCCGGCCCGCTCGGCGGGGTCTGGGACGGCATCACGGCCGGCGTCGACGGCGCCCGGCAGCTCCTCTCGGGGTCGCGCGAGCCGGTGTACTTCCAGGCGGCCGCGGGCGACCCATTCCGCATCGCCGCCGTCAACGTGATGCTGCTGGGCTCGCTGGCCTTCTCACTCGTGGCGTGCGTCGGCGTCTGGCGCCGGCTGGCGCCGGCCTATGGCGCCTGGGTCACCAGCGCCCTGCTGCTGCCACTGTCGTTTCCCGTCGAGCCTCAGCCCCTGATGTCTCTGCCTCGCTTCCTCGCGGTCCTCTTCCCGGTGTTCATCTGGCTGGCGATCGTGGGCGAGGAGCGCCGCATCACGGAGCCGATGGTCGCCGCATCGGCGCTGGGACTCGGCCTGTTCAGCGCCACCTTCGCGAGCTGGCACTGGGTCGCTTGACGCGCGCGCTGCTGCTGGACGCGCTGGGCACGCTGGTCGAGCTGCAGCCGCCGGCGCCCCGACTACGCGAGCTGCTGGCGGAGGCCGGCTTCGAGGTCAGCGAAGGGCTCGCGGCCGCCGGCTTCGGGGCGGAGATCTCCTATTACCTCCAGCATCACCTGGAAGGCGCGAACCGCGAGAGGCTCGAGGACTTGCGCGACCGCTGCGCGGACGCGCTCATGAAGGCGCTCGCGCTACCGGGGCTCGACCATGCGACGGCGCGGTGGGCGATGCTCGGGGCGCTCGACTTCGAGCCCTTTCCCGACGCCGAGCCGGCCCTCAGGTCGGCGCGCGCGGCCGGGCTCCGCCTGGTGATCGCCAGCAACTGGGACTGCTCGCTGCCGGACTGGCTCGGCCCTTCGGGCTTGCTCGAGCTCGTCGACGGCGTGGTCACCTCCGCCGACGTGGGGGCGGCAAAGCCGGCGGCGGCCGTGTTCGAGCGCGCGCTCGAGCTGGCGCGCGCCGCGCCGGGCTCGGCGGTGCATGTGGGCGACTCGCTCGAGAACGACGTCGAGGGGGCCCGCTCGGCCGGCATCCGGCCGTTGCTGCTCGCGCGTGATGGCGAGCCACCGCCGGGCGTGGAGGCGATTCGGTCGCTCGAGCAGCTCGCCTCCGTAATCTGAGCCGCGATGCACGCCCCTCCGACACCGCCGCCGCCCGAGCGGCCGGAGCTGCCCGAGGGCGCCGATGCGCAGCCGCGCTGGCCCGCCTGGTACGCCGTGGCGGGCTTCGGCGTGGGCCTGGTGGCCACCTTCATCGCCGTCGGCGTGGTGGCCGCGGCCACCGGCACCACCTCCGCCGAGGACAACCCGACCTTCACGATCGTCGCCACGCTCTTGCAGAGCGCAGCGTTCGTCGGGGCGGCATTGCTGTTCGCCTCGCTGACCGCCCGTCCCCGCCTGCGTCACTTCGGCCTCCGGCAGGCCCCGTTCTGGCCCACCGTCGGCTGGGCGGCCCTGGGCATGTTCAGCTTCTACCTCTTCTCGGGCGTCTACACGGTGGCCGTCCATCCCGACGCCGAGCAGAGCATCACCCAGAGCCTCGGAGCCGATCAGGGCGCCTTCGGGCTGATCGCGGCGGGCTTCATGGTGGTCTGCATAGCGCCGGTCGCCGAGGAGCTCTTCTTTCGCGGCTTTTTCTACGGCGCGCTGCGCAGCCGCTTCAGCGTGCTCGCCGCGGCCGGCCTCGACGGCGTGCTGTTCGGGAGCATCCACTTCGACTTCTCCGGCGCGGACGCTCTGCTGATCCTGCCGCCGCTGGCCTTCCTCGGCTTCGTGTTCTGCCTCGTCTACGAGCGCACCGGGTCGCTGTTCCCGACGATCGCGCTGCACGCGATCAACAACGCGATCGCGTTCGGCGTCCAGGCCGAGGGCTGGGCGGTGTCCGCGGTGCTGGGACCGCTGATGGTCGCCGGGTGCTGCCTGGCGCCGCAGCTGAGTGGGCGGGCCAGGGGCGTGCCCGCGCCCGCGCTGCGCTGAGCGCAGGCAGCGCTTCCCGCCGGACGCTCGTGGCATGATTCCCGGCGGATGAGCCGCCGCCTCCTGGTCCTGTGTGCGACGCTCATGGCGCCGGCTGCCATGACGGCTTCGGCATCCGCGCAGCCGCCGCCGACGCAGCCGGCCGCGGGCAGGGCGAGCATCAGCGTTTCGGGCGGATTGGCCACGAAGCAGATGCGCTACTTCGCACGCCGCCAGCGGGTACTGGTCGTCGGCACCGTGAAGCCCTATGTCGACGGGCAGACCGTCACGCTGAACGTGGTTCGCAACGGGAGGACGATCGCGCGGCGCAGCGCTCCGGTCACCCGCGCGGCCAAGGGCAGCGGGCGCTTTTCCATTCGCTTCAAGACGGGTGGCCGCGGCTTCCTGCGACTCGTGGTAAAGCACACCGCGACGCCCCGGCAGAAGGCCTTCCGCGCGAGGGCCAAGCGCATCCGCGTCGTGGCCTGGCGCGCGGGCACCGGCGCGTCGGGCACGCGGGTGCTGCTCCTGCAGCGAACGCTGCGCTCGCTCGGCTTCGCCACGCCGGTCAGCGGCCGCTTCGAGGCCGGCACCGCGCGTGCCGTCACCACCTACCGCAAGACGAACCGCCTCGGGCGCACGGGCTTCGCCAGCACCCCCGTCTACGACCGGGTCCTCAACCGTCGCGGCGCCTTCCGGCTGCGCTATCCGCGGGCCGGGCGGCACGTGGAATTCGACTGGTCGCGGCAGGTGCTGGTGCTGGCCGACCGCGGCAAGGCATGGCGCGCCTATCACGCGTCGTCGGGCAAGCCCTCCACACCCACGGTGTTCGGCACCTTCCGCTTCTACCGCAAGCAGCCCGGAACCAACTCCCACGGCATGGTCTTCTCGAGCTACTTCATCGGCGGCTACGCCATTCACGGCTACGCCTCGGTGCCCAACTACCCGGCCAGCCACGGCTGCATCCGGGTGCCGATCCCCAACGCGCGCGAGATCTACCGCCGTATGGCGCTCGGGGAGACGATCTTCGTCTACCGCTGAGCGGGATGAAGCGCCGCCTCGTCCACGGGCTCCAGAAGTACCTGCTGAACCCGCCGATCAGGCTGTTCATGCGCATGGGGCTGACACCGCCGGGCTACGCCCTGCTGGAGACCACCGGCCGAAGGAGCGGCAAGCCGAGGACCACGCCGGTCGGCAACGGCCTCGTGGGCGACACCTTCTGGATCGTCACCGAGCACGGGCGCAGGGCCGGCTACGTGCGCAACCTGATGGCCGAGCCTCGAGTGCGGCTCAAGCTACGCAGGGGACTGAGCGTCGGCTGGCGCACCGGGACCGCCCGCGTGCTCGAGGACGACGATCCGAGAGAGCGTCAGCGCATGCTCGCCAGGCGCCACCCGGGGCGCCGCCTGAACGCGTTCGTGGTCCGTGCGCTCGGCACGGAGCAGCTGACCGTGCGCATCGACCTCGACTAGGCCGCCGTGCGCCAGTCGCGTGCGTGAGGGGAGGGCTTGGGCAGGACGTTGGCCAGCAGCCCGAGCCCGAGCCCGTAGACAAACAGTGCAATCAGGGCCGGGATCCCGTGGGTGACCCAGTGGTTCTTCGAGCTGATCACCCCGCTGAACGGAGACAGCAGGAGATCGTTGGCGTCGTCGATCGCCTCGCGCGCCGCGCCGTGCTGCTTCTCGCGCAGAACCTCCTGCTCGGGTGTCGGGGCCGGCGGCACTACGGTCTGCCGGGTTCCCGTGCCCTGATCGATCGCCTGCTGCTGTGTCTTCGAGCCGCGGTCGAGCTCGTCGATTGCGAACAGCACGAAGCCCAGCGCCACGACGGCGCTCAGCACCATGGCGATGAGGCGGAGAAGGGAGGCCACCGCGGATATATTCGGCAGCGACCGTGTCTTTCCTGATCGATCCGCCCTGGCTCTACACGAATGGCCAGGCCTACGCCCGCCTGGCGCCGGAATCCGCGCGGGGTCAAGCCGCGCAGGCCGCGGGGGCGCTCACGATCGCCGGCTTCTGGCTCGTCAGCGTGTCGCTCTACCTGAACCGCTCCTGGACCGAGCCGCTCGCGAAGGCATGCAGGGCGGAGGACGGCCGCGACTGGATGCTCAACTCCGGCGTCTTCCGCTTCGATCACCGCCATGCCGGCGCTCGGACCCACGCGGCCGCCGCCGTGCTGTTCCTCAGCTACCCGCTCTGGCTCCGGCTGGGGTACCGCCGCGGCCTGCGGGCCCGCGGGTGAGCGACGCGCGTGAGCGGCTCGTGGCGGAGCTGCGCGAGCACGCGCTGGTGATGGGAGAGGTCACCCTGACAAGCGGACGGACGGCTCGCTACTACGTGGACGCCAAGCGGGCCATCTTGCGCCCCGCCGGCTTCCGGGCCCTGGGCGAGCTCGTGGCGGAGGAGACGCGCGCCCGGGGCGCCACCGCGGTGGGTGGCATGACGATGGGAGCGGACCCGGTGGCCTGCTCCGCGCTGGCGGCGGGCGCCGCCGCGAAGGTCTTCTTCGTCCGCAAGGAGCGCAAGGCCCACGGCCTCCAGCGCTCGATCGAGGGCCCGCCGCTGGATCCCGGCGAGCGCTGCCTCGTGGTCGAGGACGTGGTGACCACGGGCGGGTCGACGGTCGCTGCCGTCGAGCGCGTGCTCGAGGAGGGCTTCGAGGTCGCGGGTGTGGTTGCTGTGCTAGACCGCCTGGCAGGCGGCGCGGACGCCATCCGCGACGCCGCGGGCGGGGCGCCCTACAGCGCGCTCACCACGATCGACGACGTCTACCCGGAGCGTCCGGACCGCTAGTCGTGCTTGTCATGGCCGCCGGCCTTGCCGGGGCCTTTCCCGTTCCCCGGGCCGTTCGCGTGCCCCGGCCCGTTCCCGTTCCCGTTCCCCTGCCCCTGCGGCTTTCCCTTCCCGTGACCGGGCCCCTTCCCCTGTCCATGAGCGTGCTTGCCGTGCTTCTTTGCGCGCTTCCCGTGCGCTTTCGGCGGACTCGGGGTGGGCGGCCGCGAAACCGGCACGGGCCTGGCCGGCCCACGTCTGCTGCGGGAGCGCCTGCGTTGCGGAGAGCGCCGGTGCTCCGGAGAGCGGCGGGCGCTCGCCCGGCGGCGGGACGCCCTCCGCGCCTGTCCGCCCGGCGCACCCGGCGACGAACGGCCGCGTGCGCGCCGCCCGCTCACGCGCGCGTGCAAGGCGCGCCCGCTGCCGCGACGGGGGCGGGAACGGCCGCTCTTGCGCCGGCGCGAACTCGTCGACCCGCGCTCGGGCGAACTGGCCAGTTCGCCCTTCACCTGCTGCGCGTCCACGACCACCGTTGTCTGGGCGGCAGCGGCGCGCTGCGCTGCGGCGGTTTCGCGCTCGTGGCCGGCCCGTGCCGCGCGCCAGAAGTCGTGGTCGCCCACCACCGAGCCGACGACCACACCGGCCAGAGCGAGCGCCACGGCGACCAGGGCCGCCACGGCCAGCGGGATGCTCCTTCTTGCTTCCATTCAGTGCCCCGAGCAGGATTCGAACCTGCGGCCTACTCCTTAGGAGGGAGTCGCTCTATCCAGCTGAGCTATCGGGGCGGCTCAGGCCACGATAGCCCTACTCGTCGTCGTAAAGAGGTTCGCGGGCCAGCTCGGCGCCCTTTGCACCATAGAGGCGGACCTCGACGTAGTCGCCCGTGTAGTCGTCGAGCGAGATCAGCGTGAAGCGGTTGTCGATCAGTTCGCACTGGTCGGTGGTGGTCGGCCCGAGCTCGGCGGTCGCCACCGCGCCGTTGGGTACGAGCGCCTCTCCCCACACCAGCGCGAGCCGGCCGCGGCGGCCCTGGCCGCCGCGGTAGTGGCCGATCTCCTCGTCGTTCAGGTCGAGCGTCCAGTCGGGGTTCTCCTCGGCGGTGTCCTCGGTCGCGTAGGCGTCGCCAAGGAAGTCGGTCGCCTGCGCCCCCTCGTGCTCGCGGCTGTACGACACGTAGCCGCAAACCTCGCCGCCTCCGTCGAGCGGTGCCACAGCGGGGACGTATGTGCGGCCCCCCATGCTGCGCTCCGGAAACCAGTGGATCTCGCCGATGTCGGAGTCCGCCTCCTGTCGCGCGGCCTCGAGGAAGCGCTCGGCCAGCGCGTCGGCCCAGCGGCCGTAGGGGAGCGGCTCCTGCGGCGGTTCTGCGGCGAACGTCGGGATCGGTCGCTCCGATGGGGGCATGGCGAGCCGAGAATAGCCCGTGCGGGCATCTCACCCGCAGCGCTGATCGGGAGCGGCGCCGTGACGCGCCGATCAAACGGCGACGGAGCGCAGGCGCTCGGCCGCCAGCTCGGGCGGCAGCACGTTCAGGTGAACGCCCGTGCCCATCTCGAGCCCCGCCAGCTGCGCGAGCCGCGGGATCAGCTCGATCCGCCAGCAGAAGCGCTCGGCGTCCCGCGGTGCGGTGCGCACCCACATGTTGAGCGGCGGCAGCGCGCCGAGCGCTCCGCGCAGGCGGGCGAGTACCCCGTGCAGCATGTGCGCTCCCAGCGGGCCGTCGTCCTCGAAGCGAGCCGCCGGCCGGCGCGGGACCACCTGCACGTGGAAGGGGCCCTTGGCGGCGAACGGGCAGAGAGCGACCGCCTCGTCATCGATGGCCACAAGGCGCTGCCGCCGCCGCACCTCCTCTTGAAGCAGGTCCTCGAGCAGGTTGCGTCCCTGTGTGCGGTCGGAGTGGGCGGTGAACCGCTCGCGCTCCCGAGCGACGGCGGCCGGCACGAACGGCAGGGCGTAGAGCTGGGCGTGCGTGTGCGGCAGCGAGGCGCCCGCGTCGCGGCCCTCGTTCACGATCAGGTGCACGTACGCCGAGCCGGCGTGGGTGCGCATGCGCGCGCGCCAGACAGACATGGCCGTCTCCACCTGCCCCGGCTGGAGCTCGGCCAGCGACGGCACGGGGTCGGGCGCGTTCACGATCACCTCGTGCGCGCCCACCGCCGCGCGGGTGGCGAACAGCTCCGGCTCGCCGCGCCCGGAGGCGAGCGGGTCGCGGACGCCGTCGCCCGCCTCGGCGCCCGAAAGCGCCGGGTAGAGGTTGGGCACTACCCGCACGGTCCAGCCGGGCGAGTCCGGTGCCCCGCCGTCCGGGCGCAGCGCGAAGACCTCCGGCGGCGTCTGGCTCTCGTGGCCCTCGAGAAAGGGATCGCGCTTCGGATCCACGGACGGCGCCGGCCGGGCTTCGAGGAAGGCGCCGGGGCGGCCGCCGCGGTCGCCCGCCACGATCACGCGCGCGCCGGACAACGGATCGATCCGCAGCTCAGGCAAGCGGCTTCTGCATCGACACGTGCATGATGCCCTCCTCCACGAATTCGCCGCCGTGCTCGGCGTAGCCGTCGCGTTCGTAGAGCTCGCGCGCGTAGGTCTGCGCGTGCAGCTCGATCTGATGCGCGCCGGCCGCGCGCGCGGCACGCGCCGCCTCGCTCAGGATCGCGCCGCCAACCCCTCGGCGGCGCAGCCCGGGCTCCACGGCCAGGCGGCCCAGTCGCGCGGCGTGCCCGCGGAACAGCAGCCGGCAGGTGCCCACCACGTGCCCGTCCTCGATCGCCACCACGTGGGTGGCCTCGCGGTCGCGCCCATCCCGGTCCGCCGAGGGCGATACGCCCTGCTCACCGCAGAACACCCGGTGGCGCAGCCCGAGCGCCGCGTCTACCTCCTCCTCGGTACGTGCGAGCCTGACTTCCAGAACCTCAGCGAGCGTAGCGCTCGATGTCCTCGGCCAGCTTGCGCTCACTTGCGTAGCCGCCCTGGTGCAGGAACGCGACCTTTCCCCTGCGGTCGTAGAAGGCGGTGGTGGGGAACGCTTGAACCCCATTGAATTCGGCGGCGACCCTGCTGTCTGGGTCGCGGAAGCTCGGATAGCCAAGTGGCAGCTCGGCGAGGAACTTGCGCGCGTCGGCGTCGTTGTCGTTCGAATCCACGCCGAGGAACGCGGTCCGCGTGGCGCGCTTCGCCGCCTGGTCCCGGAAGTAGGGAAACTCGGCCCGGCAGGGCGGGCACCAGGAGGCCCACTTGTTCACCACGACCGGCAGGCCGCGCAGACGCCGAAGCTGTGCACGGTACGCGGGAGCGCCCCCGTCCAGCAGCCGGTTCCCCTGTTTGTAGAGGTCCTGCAAGGGGGCCGGCGCGCCGGAGAGGGCGGGCTTTCGCGGGGGCGGCGACTTCGCCGCCGGCTCCGGGCGGGACGAGCCGCAGCCGGCCAGCGCGAGCACGCAGAGGGCGGTGACAGCGACGCGGGCCATGCCCAAGAAGGTTGGCATGTGCTGTAATTGATCCACGCCAGCCGTCCCGTTTGGACCTGGCGCCTCGCCGTCCGCGGGACTGGGGCGGCGAATCGGCGGGCGAGGCAAGCAGCCACCGCGACGCCCCTTTCTTACTAGACGAAAGCCCATACGTGGCCGACAGCAACTCCGTGGTCGCATCGCCGCCGGTCTCCGGCGCCGACGTCGAACGCGCCGAGGCCTTCGCCCGTGAGCCCTTCGTGCTCGAGGGCGAGGACGCCTCGACGGCGTTGGCCGAGGGCGGCGCGCGCCGGGCAGCCTTCGACGCCGCTCTGCGTGAGCTCGACGGGGGTCGCGACGAGCCGTCGGTGGAGTGGCGCCAGAACTACTCGCTGATGCTCGGCCTCGAGCGTCTGCTCGTGGACGAGGAGCCTCATCTGGCCGACGGCACCACGCTCTCCGCACACCAGGTCGACGCGCTCTCGGGCACGCTCATCGCCCTTACCGCCGAGGTGCTGGCCTCGCCCAACGGCCGCTCGCAGAACGGCGCCGGCGAGCTGGAGGAGCTGCCTACCGGCGAGGTGGAGATCGAGGGCGACGAGGAGATCGGCGTGGAGGAGGAGCCGCTCGACTGGGACGCCGCCGAGGAGGCGGCGGAGGAGGCGGCGTCCGACGCCGCTGTGAACGATCCAGCTGCCGCGCGCCGCTTCTGGTTCGAGCATGCCACCGGCGCCGGCAAGACCGTGGCGGCGCTCGGTTTCGTGGAGGCCTCCCGCACCGGCGGGGTGCTGATCCTGACCCACCGCCGCAACCTCGTCGACCAGTTCCTGGGCGAGCTGCGCGACCGCGGCTACCGCAAGCGCATCAGCGCACCGCTCCTGCGAAAGAACGGCGACGACCCGCCCTCCGGCGGGGCGGGTGGGCCGGTCACCGTCGAGACCTACCAGTGGTTCGTGCGCAACGCCGGCAGGGTCTCCGACGCGTACACGGTCGTCATCTGCGACGAGGCGCACACCGCTCTCGGCGAAAAGACCAGCGCCGCGATCCGCCGCTGGCTGGGGCCCGTGTTCGTGGGAATGACCGCTACCGGCGCACTGATCGCTCGCCACGTAACCGACCTCTTCCCTACCCAGACATCGCGCTTCGACCTCGCCCAGGCCGCCCGGCGCGGGGTGATCGCGCCGCTTCGCTGCGTGCGCATCCCGCCCGGCGTGGGGGTGCGCTCGATCGCCAACGTGCCGCTGAGGCGGGGGGAGGTCGACCAGGACTTCGACCAGGAGGAGCTGGCCGCGTTGCTCGACCAGGCGCCGTTCAACATCGCGGTGGCCGACCTCTACAAGACCCGCTTCAAGGACCTGCCGGGCGTCGTCTACGCGGCGGGCGTCAAGCACTCGCACAACGTGGCCGAGGCCTTCCGGGAAGCTGGCACCAGGGCCATGGCCGTCTCGGGGGAGACCCCCAAGCGAGAGCTCACCCGCATCCTCGCGAGCTACGAGCGCGGCGACGTCGACGTGCTGGTGAACGCACAGCTGCTCGCCGAGGGCTGGAACTCTCCGCGCGCGACCGTCTGCATGCACCTGGCGCCCACCGCCTCGCGACGCGTGTACCAACAGCGCGTGGGCCGCGTGACGCGCCGCCAGCCCGGCAAGGAGGCCGGCATCGTCGTCGACTTCGTACACCCGGCCACCCCGAACGACGACCCGGTCGTGACCCTGCACTCGCTGCTCGACCGCGACGTCTACCGCGGCGGGGCGATCGTCGTGGGCCCCGTGCGGCGCGGCCGCGGGCGGCGACTGAGAGTGGAGCGGCGGGTGGTCCCCGTAACCGCCGATGAGCAACGCCGCGCGCAGGTCTTCGAGCGCGAGCTCTGGCGCATAGCCGTGGAGCACCTCTCCTGGGGCGAGCAGCAGGCCTGGGCGATGCTCGCCGGCGCGCGCGTGGCCTCCAACAACTGGCGGCGCGCCAAGGCGATGCTGCACTTCGACTCCACCGGCGAGCTGCGGCGGCTGTTCCTGCTCACCTGCCTGAGGCGTAACCGCAACACCCAGCTGCGGCTGCGCGCGCTGTCGGAGGCCGGCAACCTGCGCGACCCGGAGGGCTTCGACGAGGCCGTGGAGATCGTGGGCGGCTGGTCGCGCGACGAGCGTCGCGAGGGCGTGAAGATGCTGCTGCAGGCGCTCGCCGAGAGGCAGATCGGCCGCCGCGACCAGGCCAGCCGCTGGCTCTGGCACCTCGCCGAGTACAGCCGCGACGTGCACGAGGAGTACGCGGTGCAGCGCTGGCCGGAGACCAAGCGCCTGCTCGGACTGCTCGTGAACTCCTCGGGGGCCGCCCACGCTCGCAATGCCAGGCGCCTGGTACAGGCGGCTCGCAAGCAGGACCGCCGGCTTTCCGCCGCCCTGCTCGCGGCCGCGCTGGCGCACACCCCCGAGGCTCAGCAGGTGCTCGACGGGGCGCGCATGCGTCTTGCGCGCAAGCCCTCGGCGCTGGCCCGCGAGCTGCTGCGCAACTTTCCGAAGGGGCGGCGCCGGCGCGGCGGGCGCCGCAGGCGCAAGCGCGGCGGCGGCGACGGCGACAACGGTGGCGACGCCCCGGGCCAGCGGCGGGTGAAGCAGTCGGAGAACGGCGGCGGCTCGGGTGGCGAAGACGCGCCTGGCGGCGAGCCGACCGAGGAGCGCCCGGCCGCCTAACCCAGCAGGTGCACCTCACCTGCGTCCAATGTCACGCGGCCGCGGGGGGTGTCCACCAGCAGCGCTCCGGAGTCGTCGATGCCTGCGCCGCAGCCCTCGCCGCCGTCCCAGCGCACGCGCCGGCCGAGCAGGGCGTCGCGCTCTCGCCAGGCGGCGAGGATCGCGCCCGCGTCCTGACCCAGCCGCTGCTCCAGGGCGGCGACCACGTCGAGAAGCACCTGCTCGGTGCCGGCTTCGACGCCCTCCCGCACCAGCGACGTCGCCGTGTCGCGCAGCTTCGCCGGAAACTCCTTCGCTGTCACGTTCAGGCCGATCCCCAGCACGGCCCAGCCCTCCTGGGGACGGCCTTCCACCAGTACGCCCGCCAGCTTTCGCCGCTCGGCACAGACGTCGTTGGGCCACTTGATGCGGCAATCGAGCGGGATGGCGTCGCAGACGGCCACGGCGCCCGCAAGCGGCAGCGTCTCGTGGAGCTCGCGCAGCACGAGCGACATCAGCACCGCCGAACCCGGCGGTGCCGTCCAGGCGCGCCCCTGGCGCCCCCGACCGGCCGTCTGCTCGCCGGCCGTCACCAGCGTGCCGTGCGGCGCGCCCGCTGCGGCCAGCTCGCGCGCGCGCTCGTTGGTGGAGTCGGTGCGCCGCCAGTGCACTCGCGGCGTGCCGATCATCGCGGGCGCAGCCGCAGCTCCGCGTCCGGCGCCAGCCCCAGCGTGCGCGCGGCGTTGCCCCGGTTGATCGCAACGGCGAGCGTGCGGTAGGCGTCCTCGTACACCAGCAACTCACCGGCGGCGACGTCGGCGAAGCTCTGGGCGTAGATGGCCCGGAAGCGCTGGCCGCCCGCCTCCAGCTGGACGGCGCCGCCCAGCGTCAGGCCGGTGCCGGCCAGCTCGTCATGGCCTACGTCCAGGGCTACGTTTCCGTAGCGGTCGACCAGGAGGGCGTGTGCGACGACCGCGTCGCGGTCGCGCGCTGGCTTCGGCAGCCGGATTCGCTGCAGCTCGTCCGGCTCGAGCGGTTCGCCGGCGTCGGCCAGCGCAGCGCCGGCGGCCAGTCGGGCGGCCACCGGCGCGAACAGGTCGCGGCCGTGGAAGGTCGCCGACACGGGCTCCAGCCGGTGCGGCGAGCGGGTCACGTCCACCGCCAGCTCCACGCCGCCGCAGCGCTCCCAGGCGAGGCTGAGCAGGCCATTGTCGGGTCCCACGAGCAGCCGGCCGTCGCCTGTCCGCAGCGCGAGGGCGCGCCGCTCGGTGCCGACCTGGGGGTCGACCACCGCCATGTGCACGCCCGTCGGCATGAACGGCAGCGCGTTGCGAAGCACGAGGGCGCCCTGGCGCACGGCGTAGCGCTCGATGCCGTGGCTGATGTCGACTATCTGCGCCTCGGGGCAGAGCGAGCGGATCACGCCGTGGCAGACGCCGACGAAGTCGTCGTCGCGACCGTAGTCGGTGAGCAGCGTCACGATCATCGCGAGGCGTCCGCGACCAGCGCGGCTACCAGGCCGTCGATGTCATGCCGCTCCGCCTCCATGTCGACCGCCAGGCCGTGCTCGCGCGCGCTGGCGCTCGTGACCGGCCCGATCGACACGACCCGTGCTCCATTCGGCACGCTGCCGCCGCCTTCGAGGAAGAAGCGCACGGTGGAGCTCGAGGTGAACGTCACATAGTGCGCGCTGGCGAGCGCCTCGCGTGCGCTCTCGGACAGCGGCTCGGCCACCGTGTCGTACAGCGGCAGCAGTTCGACCTGCGCCCCTCGGTCGCGGAGCGCGTCGGGCAGCACGTCACGGGCGTCCGCCGCGCGGGGCACCACGACCCGCTTGCCTTCAACGGGGAACGCCTCGATGGCCTCCACGAGGGCCTCGGCGACGTAGCGCTCGGGCACGACGTCGGCGCGCACACCATGGCCGCGCAGCTCTGCGGCCGTTCCCGGGCCGATCGCGGCGACGATGGCACCGGCCAGCGCGCGAGCGTCGCGCCCCTGCTCGCGCAACGCGTCGAACAGCAGCCGCACGCCGTTCGGGCTCGTCAGGCACAGCATGTCGGCGGTGGCCAGCCGTTCGACGGCGCCGGCCTCGACGGGGCGCGGCTCGATGCGGATGGCCGGCGCCTCCAGCACCTCGGCCCCCAGGGCGGCCAGTCGGGTCGCCAGGCCGCTGGCCTGGGCTCGCGCCCTTGTGACCGCGACCACCCGTCCGTGCAGCGGCCGGCGCTCGAGCCAGGCGAGCGTCTCCCGCAAGCCGGCGACAGGCCCGATCAATGTGATCGCCGGCGGCCGCAGGTCGGCGTCCGCGACCCGCCGAGCGATGTCGCCGAGCGTGCCGGTGACCGTGCGCTGGCCCGCCAGCGTGCCGCTCGCCACCACCGCGGCGGGCTCGGCGTCGTCACGGCCGGCGGCGGCCAGCCGCTCGGCGATCAGCGGCAGCCTCTTCAAGCCCATGTACAGCACCAGTGTCCCCGGGAAGCGGGCCAGCGCCTGCCAGTCGAGCGCGGACTCGGGCTTCTGCGGGTCTTCGTGGCCCGTGACGAAGGCCACCGCCGAGGCTTCGTCGCGGTGGGTCACCGGAATCCCGGCGTAGGCCGGCGCCGCCACCCCGGCGGTCACGCCCGGCACGACCTCGAACGCCACGCCCGCCTCGGCCAGCGCCTGCGCCTCCTCGCCGCCGCGTCCGAACACGAATGGGTCGCCTCCCTTCAGCCTCGCGACCGTCTTGCCCTGGCTGCCCAGCTCCACCAGCAGCGCGTTGATCTGCTCCTGCTTCATCGCCGGCCGCCCCGGCTCCTTGCCCACGTACACGAGCTCGGCATCCGGGCGTGCGGTGTCCAGCGCGCCCGGCGGGATCAGCCGGTCGTGGAGGATTGCGTCGGCGCTCGCGATCAGCTCGAGCGAGCGCCGGGTCATCAGACCGGGGTCGCCCGGGCCGGCACCCAGGAGGTAGACGATGCCGTCGGCCACCGTCCGAACGCTACCCGGGCGCCGCTCGGCCCCGGCTTAGGCGGCCTGTGCCTCCGCGGCCGCCAGCAGCTCGGCGGCGCCGGCCGACAGCAACCGCTGGGCCACGGCGCGGCCCGCGGCCGCCGGGTCGGCGGCGGGCGCCCCAATCCAATCACGAAGCCAGTGGGAGCCGTCTGGCATGCCCACGAAGGCGGTCAAGCGGAGCCCGTCGACGAGCTCGCCGTGCGCTCCGACGGGCGTGTGGCAGGTGGCGTCCAGGGCGGCGACCACGGCGCGCTCCGCGGTGAGCCGGGTCAGGGCATCGCGGTCCGTGATCGCCGCGGCCGCCTCGCTGGCGCCCGACTCGCCGTCGCGTCCCTCCAACGCCAGGCAGCCCTGGCCGGCGGCGGGCACCAGGGTGGAACTCGGGATGGGCGTGCCGTCGCCCGCGCGGCCCAGGCGCTCCAGGCCGGCCTGTGCCAGTACGAGCGCGTCATACGCCCCCTCGGCGAGCCTTCCCAGCCGCGTGTCCACGTTGCCGCGAAGCTCGCAGACCACGAGGTCGGGCCGCAGCGCGGCGAGCTGAGCGCGGCGGCGAAGGCTGCTCGTGCCCACGGTGGCGCCCGCCGGCAGCTCGTCCAGGGACCCAGCCCCGCAGAGCGCATCGCGCGCATCCACGCGCTCCGGGACGCCCACGATGGCGAGCCCGTCGGGCAGGTTGCCCGGCACGTCCTTGGCGGAGTGCACCGCCAGATCGATCTCTCCGCGCAGGAGCGCGTGCTCGATCTCCTTCGTGAAGCGCGACTTGTCACTCGGGCCGAGCCCCCGGTCCCCAGAGGTGGTGATGCTGACCAGCTCGACCTCGCCGTCCAGGCGCTCCGCTACCCAGCGTGCCTGGGCCAGCGCCAGCGCGCTCCCGCGCGTGCCCAGCCGCAGCGTCAAGAAGAGCGCCGGCGGCGCGCGCGGTGCGACTCGAGCTCTGTCACCTCGGCGGGAGGTGTTGCGTCAAGGCTGGGCAGCCCGAACAGCTCGCGCAGGGCGTGCACGTAGCGGTAGGAGGACTCCTCGCCCACCGAGCCCTTCAGCCGCAGCGTGGGCTCGTGCAGCAGCCGGCTGACAACCGAGCGCGCCAGCGCCTCGACGCGCTCGCGGTCGCCGGCCGAGAGGGATTCCCAGCGCGACTCGTTGTCTCGCAGCACGTGCTCCACCACTTGCTCGCCGTGCTGGCGCAGCGCCGAGATGGTGGGCACCACGTCGAGACTGGCGAGCCAGCGCTCGAAGCGGTCCACCTCCTCGGTCACCAGCTCGCGCGCTCGCGCCGCCTCGGCCTCGCGGCCGCCGAGGTTGTCCGCCACCGTGCGCTGCAGGTCGTCCATGTCGTAGAGCGCGATGCCCGGGCAGCCGGCCAGGTCGGGATCGATGTCGCGCGGCACCGCGAGGTCGATCAGCACGAGCGGGCGG
>Ga0126312_10000158_pt1 | contig 32865 bp, 32 predicted proteins | sample Plot104A_FD_92537 | JGI IMG/M metagenome (GOLD analysis project Ga0126312, IMG submission 92537) | Serpentine soil microbial communities from UC McLaughlin Reserve, CA, USA - Plot104A | ecosystem: Environmental > Terrestrial > Soil > Grasslands | place: USA: UC McLaughlin Reserve, Lake County... | reverse complement strand
GCCCTTTGAGATGTAAAGCCCAAGGCCAGTGCCTCTTTCTGACTTTGTCGCAAACTTGGTAAACAGCTTGGGAAAAACTTCAGGGTCTATGCCATTTCCGGTGTCCCTGACCGTGACAACTGCCTGCTCGTCCCTGATCTCTGACGTTACTATGATAGAGCCACTGTCAGTGAACTTGATGGCGTTGCTGACTAGGTTGGCTATTACCTGAGTGACTCTTTCGCTATCTGCTTCGACAAGGATTGGCGAGCTTTTTGGCTCAAAAAGCAACTTTAACCCTTTTCTGGCGCCACTAGAATTTTCATCTCCGTAATGATCCAGCGACGCGCGGGCGTCAGCAATCACATTGGTTATTTTTTCGTTAATGTCCAGAACCTGCCGGGCAAGCTTCAGCGACTGGCTTTCAATTCTTGCCGCCTCAAGAAGCGTGGACGAGAGCCTCTCAAGCCTTTTTGCGTTGCGAGTTATTAGAGTTATTTCGGGCTTTGTCACCTCGATCTTTTCCTTTCTTTTTGCATCAAACTGCCCTTCCATAAGCTCCGCTACGCTCAGGATCGGCTGTATGGGCGTCCGGAGCTCGTGCGCGGCAATGTTTATGAACTCTTTTTGCAGCTTGTCATTTGCCTTCAGCTGGTCGTTTGCCTCTGCAAGGTGCCTGTTGGACTCTTCAAGCTCCCTTGTCCGCTTCTTCACCTCTCTGCTAAGGTTTGAATTGAGCCACACCGCAAACACCACAAACAGCCCAACGGCAATAACAAGGCCGAGCTGCTGGGCAAGCAGCTGGCTGCGCTGGTCAGCAAGGATCTGGTCTATATGCAAATATATCACCGAAGTCGGGGTGACTATAAAGACAACATAGGCGAGCTTGCCCTGCACAAAGATGGGATGGCCGGTAGTCAGCCTCTCCCCGGCCTCGATCTCGTACACTGCAAAAGATGGCTCACCGGACAGCACCTTTCGCATCGCGGCGTTCAGGTCTTCGTTATGCAGGGTGAATTGCTGGGTGTATTCGTCAAAAAAGTTCTTGCCAATCAGATCCTGCCTTCCGTGGGCAAGGTGGTTCGCCTTTGTGTCCAGCGCTGCTATGTACTGCGACTGGATGTGGTAGATATTGCCATAGCGCGCAAAAAAGTCGGTTGTAGGCATCGAGGCGCCTACGATGCCCATAAAGTCGCCGGTTTCCCTGTTTATTATAGGATAGGTAATGGTTATCCTGAACTTGCCGTCCAGGTCCTCATAGCCGTCAGAGAAGACGGGCGCCTCCTGGGAATGGGTCTGCTGTATGTAGTTCCGGGACGAAAAATCGGTTCCTTCAAAAGTTTGCTGGCCAGGCGACAATGCAACATTTACCACCGCCACATCCTCTTTGTTCATCACAGAGACAGAGTCAATAAATGTCATTTCGTTCATTTTGTCAAAGTAGTCTTGCGCCAGCTGCCTAACTCTGGGCGATGCAAAGTCACCCTGCTGTAGCTCCGCCATGCCTGCAAAGGCTTCAAGCCTCGCCAGGACGGAATCCATGTCAGAGCCTACGTGCTGCGCCAGCGCCCGTGTAGTTTCTATCTGGCGCTCCTTTTGCTGCTCAAACAGGCTCTGCCTGATGTCCGCTTGCGCGGCATCTTGCACGACGGACAGTATGCCAAATGTCACTCCTCCGGTTATTATGACGCCAATTACGGCTGGCATAAGCCATTTTGAAAGGTTGGCTGGCGAACCTAGCGGTTTTGGCTCTTTTCTTGACTGCTTCGTAAAAGGTCGGTTGTATGTCCCGGCGTTCTTGTTTAAATGATTATATGGTAGACTTTTCTATCGCCGGTTTCCTATTACTATCTATTTTTGCCGTTCAACTTTAGCGTTTTAGCAACAGTGCCGGCACATAGGTTCTTGTCAAGTACCTGCAAACCCTCTTCCGCCGTGAGCCTTTTTCGCTCGGCTGCCTCTGCAGGGTCTACTGATGACAGCACTGGACTGTACGGCTTCTGGCCGGAGTAGTACAGTTGTTGTCGTTGCCACCTCCGTAAGTCTATTGCAGAAGTTTTCTGTGACATCAATTCGTTGGTTGCTTGCTATTCGCCCTCATCAGCTTTATAGCCTTCGCTAATACCCTCGATCAAGGCGCCGGGAGAGGGATTTGAACCCTCGGGACCCTCACGGGTCACAAGCTGACCGGTTTGACAAATTCCAGGCTTGCGCCCTACCAGGCTAGGCGATCCCGGCACTTACATCTTCTTGCACTAGCGCATCTGTATATTAATCATAAGCCAATCCACCATTAGGGGTCATTCAAGTTGACTAAGATAGAGTACATTGCAGAAACTCGAGCTCAAACAGGTCATATGAAAATCGGCAAGAAGCTATAACAATTTGGCACAGCAATGGGTTGACGCAATAACCTAAAGCATAGCCTTTTTAGCGACCCAGTACCATTATTATTAGGTATAATGCAGCGCTGTGCTGCACAGTGCTGCAGAAACAAAATTGAGCGACCTAATAATTGACAAGAAGCATTCCAAATTATGTTTGTGTTGCCTGCGGGCGCGGCTTTACTACCAAGAGTGCTGCCAAGAGACATGTGATGAATCTTGAAAAAGGAAAAGGGTTTGGGTATATCGTTACGGAGGCACAATATCGAGCTGCCCTCATCATTGGAGCAATCCCTCTGCCCCCCACGCAGATAGAGAATATCAAACCGACAAAAAAGAAAGACGGACTTCATGATATTGCCTATAGAAATTACCATTCTGGCTTTTTTTGGCGTCTAGGCGAGTTAGCTGCGGAAGGTCTTACTCTAGAAGAGCGGAAAGAACATGTGGCAACGATAATGATGATAACAGCTAGCAAGAGCATATAAAAAAGTTAAACACGAAAATGCTACCATCTAATCATTGAATAGCATTCTCTTTCTTGACATGAAACCCACGGAGAGAAAAGCTAAAAATTGAGGAACGTGCAACAATCTTTGGTTTTGACTACACAGGGGCTATCCGATAACTGTAAGGGCGGCAACCATGTCGACTGCAGCGACTGTATGTGCCGCTGCCATGTACCCGGTACCATGGAGAACCTTGCAAAGAACATTGCCCGGCTGGATCGCAAGCGACCCGGCATAGGGGAAACCCTCTAATCTTTTTTATTATACGGTCGCGCTCTGCAGGAACATCTTGTGCTGACCGCGCAAGAGCTCAAAGTGGCAGCCCAGCTCGAATTCACCTTTCTCTGTAACTGCGTAATCTCCCGGGTCTTCCTTTTTGATGTATATCCCATATGCCTGCTAGCGTGTAAATCCATAGCTGCACAGTGTGTTTTGGTCAAGGTCAAGCGATCGGCAGAGGGAGTCAAAATATAATCTGCCATTATTACTCTTGATGAGAGATATTATGCCTAGCGCAATCTGGAATTTTTTGGGATGCCTGCGTGTACAACCGTAAATTCGGTTGCCATTGTGTCCAGCTGTCTCATCATCAGACGTATTTATCAGCTTGCCTGAGCCTTCGCGTTGAAGCATATAGAGCAAGCCCGATCTACAGAGACACAACGGCAAAAGCTAGAATTCGTCAGAGTTTTCATTTTCAAGCCTGTCAAGGTCCACTTCGAAGGAGGAGGAGGAGGAGGAGGGCACTGAAACGTTGGCTGCCTGCTCGCCCTTTGATCGCCAGGCCTTCGGGTACGTCCCCGGCTTCATTATGATGCGCTTCATGACAAACGCTATTCCGCGAGTGTTTTGCTCTATCTCTTCTTTTATCATGGCAGCCTGCCCTAGCCCTACTACCTCGCCCTTGAGGGTGTACACGCCCACAAGCTCGCCCGCCCGTAGGTCCTTTGGCACCGCCACCACTCCTGGCACCGCAAGCGGTGCCCCGTGGCACAGTGCGTCGACTGCGGTATCGCGCACGGTGACTGCACGTATTCCTTCAAGGCAGTGCTCTATCGGCAGGATGAGCCGGCGCAGCTTTTCGTCGTCCTTGCTCTCCTTGTAGCGCTGGTACGCGTCCGTAAGGTCGTGGAGCCTCACGAGGCCGCTGGCCTGCTCCGACAGGTTGCTCACCCTAGTCCTGCGGAGCTCTACCATAGTTGCCCCCGGCGACAACACCTCTCCAATGTCGTAGATTATCTTGCGTATGTACGTGCCGGATTGGCAGAGAATACGCATGAGGACCAGCCTGTCATAGTTTTCAAGGTAGTCAAATTCGTACACGGTCCTTACGCGGGTGACGCGCCGGACAGACGAGCGCTGCGGCGGCCGCTGGTAGATCTCGCCGGTGAATTCCTGCATCACGCCCTTGAGACTGTCAACCGAGACGTGCGAGTGGAGGCGCGCAAGTGCATAGTACTCTTTCGGGCCAAGCAGCAGCACCGATAGCGCCTTAGTGCCTTCGCCTAGGCCGAGCGGCAAGAGCCCGGTCGCGCCCGGGTCGAGCGTGCCGCTGTGGCCTGCTTTTTCGATTTCCAGTATGCGCTTTACCCACGCCACGACTTCGTGGCTTGTGGGCCCAGCAGGCTTGTCCACCAGCACCAGCCCGTAATACAAGAGCGACTCGATGGGCCGCCTGTCAGGGTAGTGGCCATAGTTGTCGTTTGTAACGTCGTCATCTACTTTGACAAGGTTCTCCAGCTGCGGCAGGTTCAAGGCCATCCACCTATTTTTGCCGCCTGACTATTAATTTGGATATCTCGATGAGCGAGTCGAGCGGCAGCCTGTCGGTGTTAAGCACATAGTCAAAGACCGTCAGGTCCTCGCCGAAGCGAAAGCCGTACAAGTTGTGGTAGATCTTTTTGTTCTCCTCGTCCCTTAGCGCGATTATCCTTTTTGCCTCTGCAAAGCTGATATCGTCGCGGTTTGCCATCCTCTTTGCCCTGTTTTCCGGCGAGCCCCGCAGCCACAGCTTTATCACATATTCCTCCTTTACGAGCCAGGGCAGCGTGTAGCTGGTAATGACGGCGCCTCCCTTTCTTACTATCTCGGCCAGCTTTTTGTCCACCTTTTTGTCAAATGACGGGTCGGACTTGCGCTCGGCCATGAACTTTTTGGCTTCCGGCGTATCCCACCAGTTGTCTCGCTCAGTGGAATAGCCCTTCTCCGCTGCAAGCACCTTAAGTATGTCTCCCCCATTGTAGATCGCAAGGCCGAACTCTTGTGCCAGCTTGCTGGCTACGGTCGTCTTGCCTACCGCCGGCCAGCCGGAAATTACGATGCTAAAATTATTATTCTTCTTCTTGGCGGCCATCATCATCTATGTCAGGCTCGGCATGCTTGTCTTGGTCACTTTGGATATTATGCCACTGAATGCGAACGAGGATATGAAGAACCAGCCCCACAGGTAGATTTCGCCGGGCACCCTGCACGGCCCCGCGGGCACGGGAGTCCCATCAGGGTTGGTCACGACCTCCCCATCCTGCATTCTTGGCTGGGTGTCCGTCTGCACATTTTCTACGGTGCATGTTACAAATGGAAGCCACACTGGCGACAGCGCCACCGTTCCGCCAAATATCGCGGGGAACAGGAAAAACCATATCATGAGCGACGGTATCATGTAAATGAACATCGGGCGCATCTGCTGTTGCTGCATTTCAAGGGCCATCTTGTTGACGTACGCCTGCTTCTTTTTCAGCTCGTCTATCTTTGCCTTGTCCTGCTTCTTTATGGCGTCGGTGTACTGCTTGCGCCACTCGGTAGTCTCCTTCATGACCCTGTGCATCTTGTCAATGTCAGTGGTCTTTTTGCGGAGCATCGCAAATGCAAAGTTCATGGCAACCGATATCATGAGCGCTACGATGGTTGCGCTTACTGGGTCTGGGAACCAAGGGTGCTGGGTGTATTGCGGCGCGGCAAAGGGCCACTGCATGAGTAGATCTTCAATAATCATCTTTCATCACCTAGCAGTATCTTTGCTATATTTGCTGCCGCTTCGTCCACCCTGCCGTCGCTGTTCATGATTATCGCAAAGGGCGCGCCGGTGAGAATAGAGCACGATGCAACCATCACCTGCGAGATGTCCAGCTCCTTCTGGATGTTCTCCGCAGTAGCCATGTCGCGCTGGCGCGTCTGGTCAGTCTTGCGGCGCTCGGCTATTTCGCCAGGGTCTGCCGCGACCATCACTATGTTAGTCGGCTTCATGATATTGAGCAGCCTCATGGGAAGTCCAGGATAGTACCCCTCGCCCGTATTTATAAAAAGATGGGTGTCGACCAGCACGATGTCGTCCTTCATCTCTGCAATGCGCTGGGCTGCCATCTCTTGCAGGCGCCTCTGGTCCTCGACTGGCATCCTGCGCATATCGTCCCTGCTCTTGAGGCCCAGCTTTTTTTTCGCCTCTTCAAACATCACCGTGCCAAAGACAACGACAGTAGTAGTCTTGCGCTTTTTGTTGAGAAGCTCCGCCGCGCGGGTGATGACGGTGGTCTTGCCCACGCCGGGGATACCAACGATTATTGCGCGTTTATTTTCTGCCAAGTAGAGCCGCCAGGTTGGGCATGTAGGTGTCGACCTGCTCTTTGACCAGCGTCTGGTAGTAGCTTACCATGATGTTGACCAGAAGCAGAATGCCAGTTCCGGTTCCAAAGACATTGAGCACGTCGGAAACGCCAGCGAGTAGCCCTATGATCATGCCGCTGAGAAGGGTCAGCGACGGGATATAGCGATTGAGAAGCGTCTCCACAGAACCTTCGGAGCGCCTAAAGCCAGGCACCTGCACATCGGCGTCAAGGAGGTTGCGCGCCGCTGTCCGAGCGGACAGGCCGCCAAGCTCTACCCACAACCTCGAAAAGACAGTCACAATGCCTGTCAGGAATATCACGTATACCACCGCTCTCATTGGGTCGGCTGTCGCCGCCTCAAGGCCCCTTGGAGGAGTGATGTAGTACAGGATGCCGCCTGTCGGGGTTGCAGTCCCGCCCTGCGATTGGGGGTCGAACTGCGCGATCCAGTTAAACGCGGGGTTTGTGTTGTTGGGGTTGTAGTTGGCCCACATCATCTGGCCTATAAAGACGGCATTGGCAAGGAGTGCGGACGCAAGTATGACAGGAATGACTGAAGTGTAGAGCAGCTTGATTGGGTAGACTGCGGTAAAGCCCCTATATTTTGTCGATACTATCGGGATGTCGACGTGTATCCCCTCGATATAGACGAGGATTAGGATTACCACTATTGTCAGCGCCAGCGTAAAGAGGCTTGGAAGTTGGCCCGATCTGAATATGGCGTCCGCGCCGTTTCCCTCGGCTATCGACTGGATAGTGAACGGCAACACGCCCACCGGCCCGTCTTGCGCCGGGACAGGGCTGAAGACACTCCACAGTATGGTCTGGGCTATGCCAGCCATGATAAACAGGCTAAGGCCGGAACCGACGCCCCACCCCTTCTGGATCATCTCGTCGAGCAGCATGACTATGGCACTTGCGCCGATGAGCTGGCCGATTACGACATAGATGGCGTAGGGAGCATTTTCTGCGGTTAACGGGCCGTAGACGCTTGAGCCGTACAGCACGCCCTCTGCGACGATTACTATCAATGTCACTATCTTTGTCGCCGATGTAAAGAGCGACCTGTCGTCAGGATTCTTGAAGTCCAGGCGGATGAGATCTGAGCCCTTGAGCAGCTGCATGAGCAAGCCTGCCGTGACTATGGGCCCGATGCCCAGCTCCATCAGCGTTCCCTGCTGCGCTGCGAAAATTACTCTGGCAAAAGCGAGAAAGTCAAACCTCGGGTCGTCGGTTACGCCGTATAGTGGTATCTGGCCCATCACGAGGTATGCCAGAAGCGCGATGCCAGTCCAGACGAATTTCTCAGTTAACGAAATTTTCTTTTTTGGCTTTGGGACCTGCGGGACGTAAGCAGAGGCGCTCCTTATGAAGCGCCGGAGCCCGCCTTCACTCTGCGTCGTGCTCATCTTCGGTTATAACCTCGCCGCCCGCTGCCTCGATTTTTGCCTTGGCGCTTTCTGATACCTTGGCTATCTTGATTGCGTAGGTGCCATTTATCTTGCCTCCGCCCAGCAGCTTGTCGTAGCCCAGTGAGGTCAGGTCCAAGACAACTTTGCCGCTCTCGTCAGCCTTGCCATGACGAGCAAAGACCGCGTCCAGATCGCGAACGTTCAGCCACCTCTGCACAAGGTTGCGGTTAAAAGAGTTAAACGGATCGTGACCAAAGTGGTCTGGCTCCTCGATGACTGTCCTTATCCAGAAATGCTTGTGCTTGCCAGCGCCACCAATGCCGCCCCTGCTGCCGGCCTGCCTGTGCTGACCTATCTGCCCCCAGCCGCAGTACCTGCTGCCGCGCTGCCTTCTGCTTTTTCTAAATCTGGTAGCCATAAATCATTATTCACTCCGTGCGCTGCTGGAATATTTCTCGTTCACTTTCTCCTTAATTAAGTCTTGCTGCACTTAGAGCATCCTCTTTACCATTTCAGCAAGCTCGCCATCTTCTCCTAGGACGCCGTCCTGCGCGTACTGAGTCTTGGTCTTTCTCTTGAACCCTCCCCTTGGTGGGTTGAGCGCAAACCACGGCTTGAGCCCTTCTATCTTTGATATCGCAACCTTGTTCTCAGCTATTGCGCTTGCAAGCTCGTCAATGCTCCTGTACTCCTTTGGAATGTCGGACTTTGTTATCGGCTTGTAGCCGGCCTTTCTTCCCCTCTTTTCCAATAGCTCCTTGACGATGCCGGTGTCTGCCTTTGTCCATGCGACTACTTCTTTGACCCGCCTCAGCATGCCGAGGTACTCGGGGCTTTCCGGCACTATGGTGGCGCGGAAGCGCTTGTCGAGGTTGAGACCGTCAAGCGTTGTCTGCGCCCAGTGAGGTATGTTTACTGTTCCCTTGATTCTGACTACGAGGTACGCCATGCAGTGTCATCCTACGCTATAAGTGCTCCTGAGAGCGTTGAAAATTGCCTTTGTGGTCGACGACATTGTGTTTGTCGAGCCAAAGGTCTTTGTCCAAGAATCCTTCAAGCCTGCCAGCTTGAGCAGGTTCTTGATGTTCTCGCCTGCTACGATGCCAAGCCCTCTAGGGCCCGGGATAATTTCGATAGTGACGCTGCCGCCTTTGCCTCGCACCTTGAACGGGACTGAATGCAACTGGTTGCACTTGCACTCCCAGCTTCCGCAGCCGAGCTTGACTGGTATCACGTTGAGGTAAGCCGCATTGGTGGCCTTGTCGATGGCAACCCTCATTTGCGAAGCCTTGCCCTTGCCGATTCCAAACCAGCCAGCCTCGTTGCCTACTGCCACGAGGGCGTTGAAGCGCGTCATCTCGCCGGCGTCGGTCTGCTTCTGCACGATGCCGACGTGGACCACTTGGCTCTTGACGTCAGGCAGGAGGTGCTTGACAATTTCAGACTCCTGTATCCTCATGCCGTTTTCGTAAATCTGATCCATCGAGTTTATTTTGCCTGCCAACACCATGCTTCCAAGCGTGGTTCTGGGCTTCCATTCTACCTGCTGCTGTTGACTAGGCGCAAATCTGCTCACTTCTTCTTGCCTCCCTTCTTCTCAGCAGACTTTTTGGCTTCCTTCTTGGGTGCCTTTTCCTTTGGAGCCTTCTTTTCTTCTTTGGCGGCAGAGGTGGTCGCCTTCTTCTTTTCTTTGCCAGTTGTTGCAGGAGCCTCGGCCTTTTTCTCCTCTCCTTCTTCTTCTGCCTTCTTTGGCTTTGGCTCTGCAGCCTTGCCGTTGCCAGAGATCTTGCTTCTCACTTCTTCAAAATGAGTTGGATAATCTTCGGGCTTCAAGCCGTTCTTCAAGATAGCCGAAAAGCGAGAGTTGTATTCCTCCTGGTCCTCCTTCAGGGTGCTTGCGTACTTGGCGATGTGCCGGCCGGTAATCCTCTCCTCCGGTGGAAGCGACTCTTCAGACACCGGCATGGTGACGCCCGAGTCGACGATGCCCTTGAGGCATGCCGCCACTCTTGAAGTGAAATGATCCTTGCCAATATAGAGGACGGCGTTCTTTACCCCCTTCTCAAGCGTCTTTTTGCCCATGAGCAGGCCGGTGAGGTAGCATGCCGGCAGGTTGTTGAAAGCGCCCTTCCAATCCTGCTTGGCAAGCTCTCTGCTGTGGGCAGAGGCAATTACGATGTCGCCGGTTGGTGTCGGCTTTAGAACTTGGGCCGCGACGTTCTGGTCGCTGACTTTGACGGTCACAAACGAGTGCCTGCCTATCAGGAGCGCGGCCCTCTTGCGGTAATTAGTTTTATCCGATCTAATTCTCTTTAGTGTCTGAACATAAGTCAACAGCTATATTCACCTTATTCAACGATTAGAGAAGCAACAACTGTAAAGCACTTATAAACGTTAAAGGCCCCTCGGATTCTCGAATTATTTCTTCATTCTTCTTGCGATCGACGCAGCATACGCGCCTGCGCCGACGCCATTGTCGATATTGACGACTGCCAGCCCGAGCGTGCAGCTCTGGAGCATGGACGCAAGAGCGGCCATGCCGTTTGCGCCAAAGCCGTAGCCTATAGACGTCGGGACACCGACGATAGGGATGTCGACCATCGACGCCACCACGGATGCCAGCGCGCCTTCCATCCCTGCCACGACAACAATGGCGCCCACGTTTTGCGACATCATTTCCTTGAGCGCGGGAAAGAGCCGGTGCATGCCTGCAATGCCAACGTCATAACTAGCCATTGCCTTGCAGCCCATTGCCTTGGCAACGAGCCTCGCCTCCTCTGCAACGCCAATGTCGGAGGTGCCTGCGGCCATTATGCCTATTTTTGCCCCAGTCATCTTGCGGCTAAACGACTTTTCAGAAACTAGCATCGCGGTGCTGTTTCTGCCGACTTCGACTGCCAGCCCTTTTTTCCTCAATGCGCCTGCAACCTTGGACAGCTCGTTCTTGCGCACCCTGCTGACGACAGCCTGACCGTTCCGCCTGACGGTGGCAAGCGCTATCCTGATGACGTCGCGGTATTCCTTGCTCTCGGCAAAAATGATCTCGGGCATCCCCCTCCGGACTTCCCTGCCCACGTCCAGCTCGGCAATGTTCCCAAGCTTTTCAATCGCGTGAATCGAGATCTGCTTCTCTACCTCGTCGAGGCCGAGGCTGCCGCTTGCAAACTTGTCCAAGATAGTGCGAAGGTCCATCTATATCGGTCAGCCAGCTATCAACAGGGACAAAATAAAAGGGTTTAAAGCGGAAGAGCTTTGACAGCTTCCTTTACGCTTGCGACCCCTTTGCTGAATATATCCTGCTCAAAGCTGTCCAGCTTGAGCTCGACAATGCGCTCTATGCCGCCAGCTCCGATTACCGCCGGCACTCCTATGCACACATCAGAGACGCCGTACTCGCCTTCTAGAAGAGCAGACACCGGGATTACCAGCTTTTTGTTTCTGATTGCGGATTCCAGCATTGTCGCCACAGCGTTGCCCGGCGCATACACGGTCGCGCCTTTGAGCGCAATGACCTCTGCCGCCACCTTTCTCGTCTTCTCAAAGATTTCATTTGCCTTGTCCTTTGAAATGAACTCGTGCAATGGGATGCCGCCGATCGAAGAGAATCTTGTCAGCGGCAGCATGTTTTCGCCGTGTTCGCTTATCACCATCGCGGAAACGGAATCGCGGGAAATACCGGTGGTGTCCTGTATAAGGCTCTTGAACCTTGACAGATCAAGCATGCCGCCCATGCCCATGACCTTGTTTTTCTTTGAACCAATTGTCTTGAGAGCAAGGTAAGTCATCGGGTCAAGCGGATTAGTGACTACAACAACAATGGCATCTTTTGCATACGACGCGATCTTGGACGCCACGTCCTTTACTATGCCAGCGTTTGTCTTGAGCAGGTCCATCCTCGTCATGCCCGGCTTTCTGCCGACGCCGGCAACTAAAACAACATAGTTAGAGCCCCGCATGTCCTCGTAGTTGTTTGAGCCCCTTGCTATTGTGTCAGAGCCCCGCTCGGATAGCTGGTGGTTGATGTCCATAGCTTCCCCCTGTGGGAGACCCTGTACGATGTCAAGCAGCAGTATGTCCCTATCAAGCTCTCGTAGGCCACAGTTGAGAGCAGCCGAGGCGCCGACCTTGCCCGATCCAATTATGGTTATTGCCATTTGCAAAGTTGCAACAAGTGCAGATTACTTATATAGTTTGCAAATCACCTAGACGCGGATCAGCTTTAAATTAAGCGTCAGTACTAATTGACTCAAAAATTGTCAAAGAAAAGGAACGACAGTTATTTTGCCGCAGGGCGCAAGAAGCAAAAGAAGTACATGATGATAATAATACCCATCATCATTGCAGTGGCGGCCGCAGGCACCGCTGCCGCGGTTCTCGCCCCACAGCAAGGCTCCAACTTTGGGGCGCTTAACTCGGCGCACGAGCATGCTGTCTTTGCCGTCAAGCTTGACGGCGAGGCTATAGACTTTAGTCAGTCAAAGTACCAGGTCGGGACAACCCGCAATCAGTATATACACGTGGAAAACGGCGACGGGACGACCCTGCATAGGCATTCGACAAACGTTCCGGTTGGTGAATTCTTCAGGAGCGTCAGCATGGGCATCAGCGACGGCTGCTTTGTGGATGACAATGGCACCCAGTTCTGTGACGGCACTGACGGCAATCAGCTCCGATTCTTTGTAAACGGCACAGAACAAGAGTCGATAATGGAATACGTGCTCCAGCCAAACGACAGGATACTGGTCATTTACGGCAACGAGACGCAGGAAGAGCTGCAGGCAGAGTTTAATGAGCTGAACGACACGCCGATAAAGGTATAAAGCGATATAAGGAAACGGCAGGTACTACTACTACGTGTTCTGGGCATATGGCAAGGATTGCAGTCATAGATTCACAGGTTGCAGGGATAGCCGGCGACATGCTGATGTCAAGTTTGGTGGACGCTGGGTCCAGCAAGGACAAGGTAGTCGACGCGATCTTTGCTAGCCAGGACTTTTTGAAGGGGAGCAAGATTACCAAAGCCGCCTTTGTCAAGACAGTTTGTCACGGCTTTGCAGCCACGCAGCTGCAGCTCGAATGCAGGGACAGTGTGCACGAGCGCAAGGGCACAGAAATGCACCGCGCTCTTGCTCGCCTGTGCGACTCGCTAGGGCTAGAGCAGCGGGCCAAGGTGTTTGCACTAGAATCGCTCAAGACAATAATTTCTGCAGAGGCCGCGATCCATGGCGAGGACTATGACAGCATCCATCTGCACGAGGCGTCGAGCATCGACACACTAGCCGACCTTGCAGGCTGCGCGACCGCGCTGCAGGACCTCGGGCTATTTGGCATCAAGATATTCTCTACCAAGGTCGCCGTCGGCGGCGGCCTGCGGAAATTTTCCCACGGCACCGTACCAAATCCTGCTGCGGCGATCCTCGAGATCTTTAAGAGAAAGCAATTCGCCCTCATTGGAGGGCAGGCAGAGGACGAATTAACAACACCTACAGGGGCCGCCATGTTGGTCAACCTTGCGCAGGGAAGCGTCAGCTATTACCCCAACATCATGCCAGAGAAGATAGGCTATGGCGCCGGCACAAAAAAATTCGAGGGGTTTGCAAACGTCGTGCGGCTGCTGATTGGCGCTTCAGGCATTGAAGCGGCCAGGGATACGGTGTGCGTCGTTGAAACGAACGTTGACGACGCGTCCGGCGAGCTCATTGGCAATCTGGTCGAGCGGCTCACCGACATAACCAAGGATGTCACCGTGATACCCAGCACCACAAAAAAGAGCCGGCCAGCGTATCTCATTAGAATTATATCGGAAAACGCACAGCTAAACAATGTGCTTCAGGTGCTGTTCAGCGAGTCAGGGACTCTTGGCGCCAGGGTGCAAGAGGTAGAGAGGTTTGTCCTGCCCCGCGCAATCCTGACTGTGCCAGTCACCGTCAGCGGCAACACCTTCAATGTGCACGTCAAGGTAGCCAAGGACTCTGCTGGCAGGATGATAAGCGCCAAGCCCGAGTTTGAAGACGTGAAGATAATTGCGTCAAGGTGCCAGATTTCTGTCAAAAGGGCGATGGAGCTGGTGAGCGCAGATGTCACGCAAAAGATAGGTGGCATGTAGATGGAAAGTTTCGACAGGCTAGTGGGCTGGTTCGCCCAAAACGGCGGCAAGGCTGTTGTGGTGGCGCTGTCCGGCGGAGTCGACAGCGCCGTGGTAGCGCTTGCTGCGAAAAAGGCGCTTGGCAGCGGAGCAATAGCGATAACGGCCGATTACAAGACGCTTGCAGAAGAAGAGCTTGCCACGGCCCAGCAAGTAGTCAAGGAGATTGGCATTGCTCATAAAATAATAGAGTACGACGAGCTAGAAAACTCGGATTTTGTCAAGAATGATTCCATGCGCTGCTATCACTGCAGGACGGAACTTGGCCAGCACTTGGCAGAGGAGGCGAAAAAGGCAGGTCTCATGCTAATTGTAGACGGCACAAACATTGACGACCTGTCTGACTATCGGCCGGGCATAAGGGCTCTCCGGGAAAACGGCGTGAGGAGCCCAATGGTGGAGCTTGGCATAAACAAGCAAGAAATACGAAAAATAGCAAAAGAGTTTGGGCTTTCAGTGTACGACAAGCCTTCGAACGCGTGCCTCGCATCAAGGATTCCCACAGGGACAGAAGTGACGTACGAGAAACTGAGAAAGATCGAGAGTGCAGAGATAATCGTCAGGACGATATTTGGAGTCAGGCAGGTCAGAGTAAGGGACCACGGCGATATTGCAAGGATAGAAGTAGGCAACGACGAGCTGGCCAGGATGTTTGACGCGGATAAGCTGGCTCTTCTTGACGGCAAGCTGAAAGAGCTGGGCTTCAAGTTCGTCGCAGTGGACGCCGCCGGCTACAGGACCGGCAAGCTGGTGATGGTAGAAGATGGTCATGAGTAACGAACATATCTACCTTGACAGCGCGGCGTCAACGCCGGTTGCCGACGAAGTGATTGCAGAGATGCTGCCGTTCATGAAGCAGCAGTACGGTAACCCATCGTCAATTCACAGGTTCGGCAGGGAAACGACAAGGGCGATACAGCTTGCGCGAAAGAGGGTTGCCGGGCTTGTGGGCGCGTCGCCCCGCGAAATCACGTTCACTTCTGGCGGCACTGAAGCCGACAACCTTGCGCTCAAGGGTGCAATGATGCAGACAGGAGGCCAGAAAAAGAACAGGATAATTACGAGCAGCATAGAGCATGACGCGATACTGGAGCCGTGCAAGGATCTGGAGAGGATGGGCATTCAGGTCACGTACCTGCCGGTGACAGGCGAGGGGCTTGTGAGGCCGTCTGACTTCAAGGACATTATTTCGCAGCATGACGATGTCGCGCTCGTAAGCATCATGTATGCAAACAATGAGGTAGGCACGGTGCAGCCTATCAAAGAGCTTGCCGATATTGTACACCGGGCAAGCGCGCTCTTTCACACTGACGCAGTACAGGCCACCGGCAAGGTCCCGATAAACGTCAAAAGCCTTGGCGTCGACATGATGTCGATGTCGTCGCACAAGATAAACGGCCCGAAAGGTGTTGGCGCTCTCTATGTCAGAAGTGGGCTCAACATAATGCCGATAATCCATGGCGGCGGTCAGGAAATGTCGCTTCGCTCTGGCACCGAGAATGTGCCGGGTATTGTTGGCTTTGGCAAGGCGTGCGAGCTTGCAGCCAAAAGGATGAGCGAATACCAGCAGCATGTGGCAGGCTTGCGCGACTATCTTGTCGAGCTGGTGCTTCAGGAAATCCCGCATTCTCGGCTCAACGGCTCGCGAATAGACAGGATCCCAAACAACGCCCACTTTACATTCTTTGGGGTCAACGGCGAGGACCTGATAATCAAGCTAGACGAAAACGGCGTTGCCGCGTCGACAGGATCGGCATGCTCGGTCAAGAAGCAAAAGCCATCGCACGTGCTAAAGGCGATGAGATTTTCCTACGAGGAGATAACGGGATCGCTCAGGCTCAGCCTTGGGATGCATAACACAAAGGAAGAGATAGACAGGACGGTGTTGGCGCTCTCTTCAGTCGTGCAGGAGCTCAGAGAGCTATCCCCCTTCAAGAGCAAGTATGCTTCATGAAATGTTTTTATTGCGAAATCGGCAGCTTTTAAGACATGTCTAGCGCATCTCTCGCATCTGTTCCAAATATAGGCGACAAGGCCCCAGATTTTGAACTGCCAGACCCGGACATGAAGCCGCGCAAGCTAAGCGATCTTCGCGGCAAAAAGACAATCCTCGCGTTCTTCCCTGCGGCAGAATCGCCGGTGTGCACCGCGGAAATGTGCGCGCTGCGCGACTCGCTTGACCAGCTCCGCGATCTGGGCGCAAACGTTGTCGGCATCTCTGTCGACGGGCCGTTTGCAAACAAGTTCTTCACCCAGAACCGCCACCTGAACTTTCCGGTGCTCTCTGACTACAAGCGCGACGTCATCAAAAAGTACGGTATCGTCATGAAGGACCTCGCCGCGCTGAAGGACTATAACGCCGCCAAAAGATCGGTGTTCCTCCTTGACGAAAACGGCAAGGTGATCTACAGATGGGTCTCGGACAATCCGCTTGTCGAGCCGAACTACAACGAGATAAAGGACGCGCTGAAGAAAGCGAAAAAGTAGCAATAGCCTTTTCTTCTTCTTTTTTCCCATGTTTCAAAAAAGCCTTTCTTGCAAGTCACAATCACTATATATCGTCAAACCGGCATCATTTTCCGTAATTGTCCAAGTCGTTCAGGTACAACGATGTCGAGCTCTTTTACAATAGCAGGGATCACCTAATCGGGCTTGCTGAAGTCTTCCTCCTGGACACTTACCTCGCCAGCCTGCTGCAAGAAGGCGATCTGGTCGTCGACCTCGGGGCAGGAATAGGCGATTTTGCAATTCTTTCGTCAAGAAGGGTAGGTCCTGAGGGAAAAGTCATTGCTCTTGAGCCAAATGCAGAGGACTACCAGCTCTTGAAAATAAACGTCGAAAGGAACGGCTGCCCAAACGTCACCGCCCTGAACGTAGGCGTGGCAGGAGAACCGGGGCAAAAGGAGATCAGCTTCTGGGGCAAAAAGTACGCGTTCAGAGTCGACACCTTGGAGAACATACTTGCACGATTGGAGGTCAGGGACAGGATCGATTTCATAAAAATGGACATCGAGGGGTTCGAGGCAGAGGTCATAGGAGGAAGCATCGAGACGGTCAAGGACGTAGACGTCATCTCCTTGGAGCTTCACTGGACAAAGGACAGGGTCGATAGGATGCTGCGTCCCCATGGCTTTGTATTCAGGCCTCTGCCCCGCAGGCGCATGCTGGCGAAATTTGTCGCAAGCATGTTTACCCACCCCAGCGCCCTGTTCAAGACCTCACTTACTACCATCGCCTGGTGCCCGACAATGGTCTTCAGCAGACTGAGCGAAACGGTGCATAAAGACCGACTGATGACTGGCGTATATGTAAAAAGGCGGGCTTGAATCGTGTATATGACTATCATATAAAAAAGGAGGGTACAGACGCCACTACACTCTATACTGTTCCAGCTCATTGAAAGGCAAGTCGAGGTATACCTGGGATCCGTCGAATGCATTGACGCAGGCTTTTGGTATCTGGTACTCGTTGAAGTGGCTCGACAGCACTACGATCGAGTCACCGTCTTCTGCCGCAATGTATCCGATTGGCTCCCCGTTACTGGATCTGATGCCTTTGTGTATTACTTTATCCCACTGCAGGACTGCCGGTCCTTGCATCTTTCTTTTTCACCAATAACACATTTGCGAGCCGGCAGCTTTTAACGCTCGCTTAACCTCGTAAATTAACATGGTTAAGCGAAGTATAATTTGTTATTCGCGGTAGTTGTTCACGTGTATTAGCATATGCAAAAAATCGAAAAAAGGTATGAGCCAGTGGAGAATTTAAAATGCAAGATTTGCCTCCGCCAGTTTCTAAGTGAGGCAGAGCTGGAAAACCATAATGTCATTGAGCATCAAAGAAATCATCCGCCATTAGGAGTGGGATAATAATAATAATAATAATAATAACTCTTTGACCTTGACTACTGCGCCCCATAGGAATAGAATTAAGATATCGTCTGCCAGATTCTAGATGCAGCAAATAATGAGTCCACGAGAACCAAGATAATGTACAAGGCGTACCTTTCACACACGCACAGCTAAAGGAAAAATCTCATACAGGAAAAGAAGAAGAAAAAACAAAGTCAATTGGAGCCTGAGGAAACTCAATATCTTTTCTTTCTCACTTTATCTCCAGAAGCAGCGCCTGTTGTTGTATTTCTGGAGCCTGTTACACGTAATTTACATTGGGAACCTTTGAGGAGAATACAGCTTACAAACTCAATTAATGATTATCGCACATCCTGCATACCGGTGTTCGAAACTGGCGACCCGTATTGGGAGCAGTGCACGAATATCGCGACGTGACTTTCTGAAGCAGTATTTGATTCTGACTTGATAGATCCTAGCGGTGGCTCTTTTATTCACAAGTTCACGATTCCAGGAACCTATGACTAGTACGACACCATGAGCCCGCTATCAAAAGGCAGTATCAAGATGGGAAGCGAATTTGAGAGCGGCCAGAATATGGACATATTAATTGAAGAAGACGTGCTGCCCTTCAACTCAAGCGAACCTAGGCGGATAACATTGTCATTTGTGCCAAAGAGCAACACCACAACGATCCTGCCATCTCTGAGCATTACACACAATGTGACCATTGCCAACTCGACGACTACGCTATATAGCAATCAATTCGAGGACTCTGACGGCATCTTAGATCTAGAGCTCGTGCCATCAAGTGCATCAAATCATACCCAGCACTTTGTAACATGGGGACCTGATCTGACGGATTAGGAAGGAGTTGTAAGCGATGGAGCGTACCACGTTCGCGGACCTGTGCTGGTGGACAACGACGATTATACCATCAGTGTAACCATAACGTCTATAGACAACGAAGAACAGTCTGTGCCACCCTCAGACAATTTCATACTTCCGCATGCAGAAGCCGGGTGATCCGAATACGTAGCATATAATGTGCGCCCATGTGTTGAAGTTGATTCAGTATCAAAAAAATAATGAAATCCCGATGAACATGGTTTGCACAAAAAAACTAGAGTCACTGTTTTGCCAAAAAGACCTAAAGATTCTACTATTTCTAGAACCCTGGTTTGTTTGCTTAAAGAATCTTTCTGATCATTCTAATTCTTTGTTTCATCCATAGAAAATAAAGTGAGTTCGCATAAGGACGATGACAAGCAGTCCGGCTACCGCCTCACTGGCGTAGCATGGAGCATACTTGTCATGGGCGTATCGCTGGCTGCCATCGTAATCATCTACATTTCATTTGGCCACATCGGATCAAGCTTCTCTACTGGGGTTATGAAGCAGCAGCAGGAAGAATTGCGAGAGCGGTATGGCCTGCCTCCGTTGCCGCCAGTATCTCCGGAAGAAGCCGAGATTCCACCTTCTTTGAGGGGCATCACCACAACAGCAGCTGCCAATGATACTGAAAGGGGTAATGCTACTACTACAGCTGCAAGCTCAAATGCAACTGCCCCCAACAACCAGACAGTAGGGAATGCTACTACTACAGCTGCAAGCTCAAATGCAACTAGTGCCGGCAACAACTAGAGGCAAAAGCAAAAGATGTTGTTGTTCTACTCTATCACTGCCAGCACATCGTTCCTTACAACGCTGGCGCCCTGCTTGACCTTTATTTCCTTCAGAGTGCCGTCCTTGTGAGCCTTTATCGCTACCTGCATCTTCATCGACTCAAGCACCACGATGACGTCGCCTTTCTTGACTTCGGCGCCACTCTTTGCCTGTATGCTGACGACCCTGCCTGGGATCTGGCTTGCGAGGTTACGGTCGCCACCGCCGGCGCCGCCTATCGCAGACGCTTTTTCAAGTACCTCTGTCAGCTTTGAGTGCTTTTTCACAGTCAGCGGCTGGCCGTCCAGGATTATTCTTGCCTCGGCGCTGCCTGACTGCAGTATCTTGGCGTGATGAAAAGTATTGTCAAGAATGAACTCGAACTCGTTGGTGCCTGATTTTAAAAGGCGCAGGGTGTGCTGCTTGCCGCCTATCTTGACGAGCACGGAGTTGTTCTCAGTGGTACGGAGCACTTCGCCGTCTAGGAGCTGCGCAAGGTCTCCCACTTTGAATTCCATTAACTGATCGGTCCCCTCGACTTCCACTTTGAGCTGGCCGCTGTCGCATTCTGCGCGGCTCCGGCCTTTTTCACAAACTCCGACTGGAGCAGAAGCGCTGCGACAGCGGCAGGCGCCTTGTCCTTGGCCCTCTCTTTTACATCCTCGTTCATTTTGTCGAATATCTTGAAGCGCTCAAGGTAGTCGGTGGACAGCTCGCCCTTGATGAAGTTGGGCTCGTCCATTATCGTCTTGTACAGCGGGATGGTAGTGTTGATGCCCTCAATGGTAAACTCGTCAAGGCTGTTCTTCATCCTCACCCTCGCTTCCTCAAAGTTCCTGCCCCATGCAATCAACTTGGCTACGAGCGAGTCATAGTAGCCGGAGACAGTGCAGCCAGGGTAGAGGTAGGTATCGACCCTTATGCCCGGCCCGTATGGTATGTTGCAGCTTGGCACCAAGCCAGTCGAAGGCGCGAACTCGTAGAACGGGTCCTCAGCGTTAATCCTGCATTCAATCGCACAGCCGTTCATCTTCAGGTCTTCCTGCTTGAACGGCATCTCGTCTCCCTGAGCAATCGCTATCTGGAGCTTGACAAGATCAAGTCCCGTGACCAGCTCGGTGACTGGGTGCTCCACCTGCAGGCGCGAGTTTATTTCAATAAAGTAAAAGTTGCCCTCCGTGTCGCGCAAGAATTCAGCCGTGCCGGCGTTCAGGTAGTCGACAGCTGCTGCCGCCCTGACTGCTATTTCGCCTATCCTTTCCCTTGTCTTTTGGTTCATGACGGGCGAGGGCGACATTTCAATGAGCTTCTGGTGGCGCCTCTGGATCGAGCACTCCCTCTCGAAAAGGTGCCTGCCGTTTCCGTGCGAGTCCCTTATCAGCTGGAACTCGATGTGCCTGATGCGCTGGAGGTACTTTTCAACGAAAAGCGCTGCCTTGCCAAATGCCGCTTGCGACTCAGCAGACGCCATTTCAAATTCCTGCCGCAGCTGCTTTTCGTCCTTGGCAAGCCTGATGCCACGGCCTCCGCCACCAAATGCCGACTTGAGCATTACAGGGTAGCCGGCCTTGTGGGCAATGTCCGCAGCCTTTTCAATGTCCTCGATAATGCCGTCGCTTCCCGGCACTGTTGGGACCTTGGCCTTCTTCATCACTTCCTTGCACTTCATCTTGTCGCCTGTGATTTCCATGGCCTTGCTGGTCGGCCCGATGAATATGATGCCGTTCTTTTCGCACAGCTCGGAAAAGTTCTCGTTTTCTGACAGAAAGCCGTAGCCGGGGTGAATTGCGTCCGCGCCAGCTTGCTTGGCAGTCTCGACAATCTTGGCCATGTTGAGATAGCTTTGTGCTGGAGCCGCAGGTCCAATATGGTACGCTTCGTCAGCTCTTTTCACATGAACTGCCCTGACATCCTCATCAGAATAGATAGCGATAGACTTGATGCCAAGTTCTCTGCAGGCTCGGATAACCCGGAGGGCTATTTCGCCCCTGTTTGCAATCAGGATGCTTGTTATTTTTTTTGACATGGCAGGTGCACCACTATCACAGGTTGATGTTGCCGTGCTTTTTCCACGGCCTCGGCTCCTTCTTGTTAGCCAGCGCGTCAAGAGCCCGTATTATCATGGGCCTTGTTTCCGCCGGATCCATCACCAGATCAATAGTACCTTTTTCGGCAGCTATATACGGGTTTGCAAATTTGTCGCGGTATTCCTTTACCAGTTGCTTCTTTTTGTCGGCCGCGTTAGGCGAGTTCTTCAAGTCTTTTCTGTGGAGAATCGTTATGGCCGCTTCAGGGCCGAGCACAGCAATTTCCGCGCTTGGCCACGCATAGTTGATGTCAGCGCGCAGGTTCTTGCTTCCCATCGCGATGTAGGCTCCCCCGTACGCCTTGCCGATGATACATGTCACCTTTGGCACTGTAGCTTCGCAATACGCATACAGCAGCTTGCTTCCGTGCCTAATGATGCCGTTGTGCTCTTGGTCAGTGCCAGGCAGGTAGCCGGGCGTGTCTACAAGCGTCACTATTGGGATGTTAAACGAGTCGCAGAAGCGGATGAAGCGCGCCGCCTTGTCTGACGAGTTGATATCAAGGGCGCCTGCAAGGTACATCGGTTGGTTTGCCACGATGCCGACTGTCCTGCCGGCCATCCTTGCAAAGCCGACTACAATATTTTCTGCAAACAGCTCGTGCACTTCAAAAAAGTCTCCGTTGTCGACTATGGACTTTATGATGTCCTTTATGTCGTACTGCTGGTACGGGTTCTCTGGCAGTATGTTGATGAGGTTGATGTCAATCCTGTTTGGGTCGTCGCTTGTCTCTACTATCGCAGGCTCTTCTGTGTTATTTTGCGGCAGGAACGATATCAGTTTTTTTATCTTGTCAAAACATTCGTACTCGTTCTTGGCTACAAAGTGGGAGACGCCGGATTTCGAGGCATGGGCGCGCGCCCCACCAAGCTCTTCAAACGAGACTTCCTGGCTCAACACTTCCTTGACCACTTCAGGGCCGGTGACAAACATCTGGCCAATATTTTCGACCATCACCACAAAGTCAGTCATTGCCGGCGAGTACACGGCTCCACCGGCACATGGGCCGATGCTTGCAGTGATTTGCGGGATTACGCCAGAAGCCATGGTGTTTCTGAAGAAAATGTCGCCATAGCCATCAAGGCTTGCGACGCCTTCCTGTATGCGCGCCCCGCCAGAGTCGATTATGCCTATTATCGGGCAGCCCACCTTCATGGCGTGGTCCATCGCCTTAGCGATTTTCTTGCCGGTCATCTCGCCAAGCGAGCCTCCAAGCACGGTGAAATCGTAGGAAAAAACGAACACTTGCCGGCCGGCAATAGTGCCAAAGCCGGTGACGGCGCCGTCGCCGTAGAATTTCTGGATCGCAGGGTCGTCGCTTTTGTGCATGACGTACTTGTCTAGCTCTACAAAAGTTCCTTCGTCAAGCAAAAGAGCAATCCTTTCTCTTGCAGTAAGCTTGCCTTTAGAATGCTGGGCCTCGATCCTTTCGCCGCCACCACCACTCTCGGCGGTCTTTTTCATTGAAGCCAACCGCTTGATTTTTTCTTCATGCATGAAAGTGTAACTTATGCGAGTAAGTCGCTATATAAATTCATTACAGAATGGGGCTATTCTCTGAGGCTGGACCGGCCGCCCTGCGCCCTGCGAAAGACGTTCATGCCAAGGTTATAGTTCTCAAAGAGGGATTGGAGCGATTCAAGTTCCAGCGAAAGCATGGCGATCTCGCTCTTGTGCTCCTCAGGGTTTTTCATCAGCTGCTCAAGCCTTTCCTTCTTTTCTGCCAAAAGCTTGCCCACGTTGTGCTCGTATTCGCTTGACATGATACAAGGTAGGCTCTCAGCTATTCAAATTTTAACCTTTAGGCTATTTAAATAACGCAAAATGCGCTCAGAGATGAATTGTCATGGGTCGTAAGGGATTTGAACCCTCGGTTCGAGTTCCTTTCTTTTTGATGGAACTCGTCATATATCACTAAATCAACGGCCTTGCGTTAAAGTTTTACTCTAGTCCCGGTTCAAATTCGGCTGATCCCACTTTGCAGAATAGTAATATACTCTACCAAGATGGATACCGCAACTCAGTAAAGGATGAAAATAGAAGATTGCTAACCTATCTGGGCTATGAACAATGTAAGAGTGGCATCGACTCCGTGAATTGCCTTGAGATCGCGAGAAATCATGTTTGCTAGCATATCTTTTGTTTCTGCATTTAACTTCACCATAAGATCATATCTACCCTCGATTCTGTAAACATTTGTGACTGATGGCATATTTGTTATTTCATGCATGATTCTCACGTCAAATGGAAAGTGACAATTAATTAGCACAAATGCGGCAATCATACGTTACAGTGTGTGTGCATCACTTATATGCTTTCGAAGTTCAATATAGACAGCAAAACATTCCGGGCATTTACTGCATGTCCATACCAAAAGACGCGTTCTTGATTCTACTATTGATAACATTTTGATGTATTTGATATGGCGGGTAGTAGCACTAAAGAACCTATGAATATTAGTTAAGTGGCACTACCCTTTTCTACAATAAATGCAGTTTTTCTATGATTCAGATTTCTAACAGCATCTTCATTGCCTTTTCATCTAAATGGTCTGACCCTGTCAATCTGACATAGATTGCCCCGAGTATGTAGTTGACCGCCGTACATGGCCTTTATTTTGAAGCCTTAATAGCCACGAACGCCATTGCATACTATGCCAACCATGAGCAGAAGGACTGGCATATCGCCCTATCACTTCTGCCGAACAGATGTGCAAAATCAGGAGGGATTGAAACGGCTTTCACTCGGCAATGCAAGTTTTGTGGAAACCTGATCACCGTGGTTCTTCTCATGCATGGTCGGTGGCAGGCTCAGAACTTGGACAATACTCTCCACCAATGTGCCATGGACGCACATAGCAGGCATGCACCAAGCGAGGGGACCACGTGATATGCCAGTTCTTGATCGCAGTTGCCTGTCGCATGACATAGCTATTGAGCGAGCCAAAAACCAGCTTAAGCAGCTCGTAAACTCCCCAAATACCCAACTGGTTAACGAGTATACGGCACTGGTACAGAAGGAATTTGCCATAATCGAACAGTTTGTCTATGACAGCAAGGTTCCTGACCAAGATATCGGAGCGCTCTACGATGCCTTGAAAGTAAAATATGGTATAGACCCTGCTACCGTGCTCAGCAGCTATGTTAGCGACAAGATGCACATTATTGTTGAAGCAGGCAGAGGGTTAAACGTATGCCCCTGCTGCAGAGGGGCTAAAACTCACTCTATTCCAGTAAGTGATTCCTTCAGGGAAGAAACCTACGATTGCCAAACATGCAATGGTACTGGGAAGCTAGCCTAAGCTAGGTCATGAGGTCAAGTGCCATCTTTACCTCTCTTATCTCTTGTTCTAATGCTGCCATATCATTCTGATCTCCTGTGTGCCTTAGTAGCTTCTCACAAGCCACAAGCTGGCCGGCTATGAGGTCTTGTCTAAGCATAGGCCATGAGTTTCGTTTGGCAGTGAATAGGTAACTCTTATTCTATTTTCCTTGCATCCACACGTTTTTGCAATGACCAAAGTGGGCGATTCAGCAAAATCAATGTTCATATGATGAAGATGATCGCCTTACTATATACATACTCTGTTTCTGAATAGGCGATGTTGGTGCCAGTTTGGCACCTAAATCCCAATTATCAGTCACTTCTCTCTACTGCAGTGCCTTCACTGCACATACATCGCAGTACTTTTCTATGACGATGGTGCCCGCATCAACCTTAAAACAAGCTTCTTCTGTCGCCAAATTGGCACAAGTCATACAATGATCTAACCGTCCATTTTTAGGATTATTTACAAACTGTTTCGAAGATAAAAGATATTTTGTCAATCATCTTTTCACCTGGTCATGCTCCCGGCAAGCGCCACTGCCAGTGATATGGCTATTATAGCTGCAGAGATAACCAAGAACTTAGTATTGTCTTTCATTGCATACAAAGGTCGTATTTGTCATAAGAACGTACTTGTTTGCCGTTTAGGTCATTAAACCACACCCGTTTGAATGAAAATCATTCTGATAGCAGGATCAGGTACCTTTTTGGTTAATCGCAGCTGTCATCCTTTTGACAAGCTGGTAGCTGCTGTTATGGCATTGACAGGCGCACATCTTGGTTACATCTGACCCATATGCCAGTGTCTCCTTGAAGATGCCGTCACAGGAAGCATGCTCACTTTCCGTGCAATTATCGGACTTTATTTTCATAGTGTTATTGCCTTTAGTTACCTACTATCGGCTCTCTCTTGCTGCAACAGATACATATCAACTGCATAGGTTCATTATCCGATAGCGGCGTTATTATGCCAAAACTAGAATAGCCACATCTTGAACAAATTCTTAGCGATTCGTGCGCTTCAAGTATCGCCATTTGTACCAACCTTTCCAGCCCATACTTGTCCCTTTGCCGTAAGTGACCATCTTCCATTCGAACTTTCTTCCATCCAATGGTTATGCTTGAGAAATAGTATCCACATGTCAACTAGCTGCTCATCTTCTTCAAATGCACTTACTACTTCTTTCTTACTTTGACCTTCGACTAAGCATCGTAACACGTATGCAGCTTGTTTCAATCCAACAAGCTCTATGGCATTAACTTGCAAAATGCTGATCGCAAATAGTTTGCAATGTAAGTATAGATATGATACGCCCTCAAATAACTCAATGTATACTTCAAAAGCTTATCTTAATCATAATAATGGTCTAAAAGACCGGAATGGACCTGCTGACATCAATTTGGCTGCGATTTATCTAACATGTTACCCATTGGACCAGAGCTATCATAGTTTGTCAATGATAGAAGTTGGTATAGATCTTTTTCTTCCTACGATCTTTACAATTTCGCTCCATACTACGTCTCTGACGCTGGGCATGCCTTTTACTTCTTCAAGCAGGTCGAGCAATTGAGAGTTATCTTTGACGATCACTTCAGCTCTCAGGTCAATTGTATGCTCGCCAATGCTTCTTCCAACAGATACAACTTCATCACGATCCAGCAGTTTTTCTGCTACTTCAACAGTGCTACCCCCTCCTGTATAGATTAGCAAATCTACACGTCTATACCCCAGGTCTTTTAGCTTCAAAGAATATGCAAATTCAAGGAAATACCTTTCAAGGTAATTGCGCCTCCTCTGCACTGTCGTCCGAGGAATCCCAAGCTTTGCTGCCAGTGCATGGGATGAAACTCTGCCGGCAGGATTGAGGAGAACCTTCAGTATTTTCTTATCAGTTTCTGATAACTTACGTAGTGGCTGCACAGACTTTATCTCGTCCAACTTTACATCTACCATTCACATTCAACACCTAGATATACATGAACGCTCGGGGATTAAAGGAATACGCTCCAAAGGGTTATTGCGAATGAACATAAGGCTCACATAAATCCAATAGGCAGAGCCAAATGACCATTCCTGCCTTAAAATTATGTTCCTTTACTATGATGGGATGATCTCGACTTACAACTATCCTTCTATTCCGGTCTTTAATGGTCAGGAACGGCTAAAGGTCGGGTTATTCGCTCAAATTTAGGTTACAGGCGGGTTCAAGCTATTTAGCCCTCATCGCCGTAAGTAATGTATGAAGCCCTATCTTACCAAACCTGCGACTTTCAACTCTAAGGGCAGGCTTGCAGTTCGTCGTATGCTATGTGGCCAGACAGCGACTAAAGAGGCCTTTTTCAGAGAACCTGGGATTATAGTCGTTCAAAGGTACTGTGACAATTGCCTGCCTAAAGCGACACGTTAGTACAGTTACTGGATTCTCTGCATAATTCTGTGACTGATAATTTCCTCGATGCACGCGTTGCCAATTATCTATTCCTTGGTTCTATATATCGGTGGAGCATTAGAGCAATGCGGTCTAAAGGACTAGACACCCCTTATCCCTTGAGCCACCAGGATGGAGTTGCAGCCAAGGCCGCACTCTTCGCATATCGGCTTTAGCCCCTTGCTGTCTGCGCTCCCGATGCAGCACGGCTGCTTTGTCCGGCCCATGTGGTCAAGGGAGAGTATCGCCCACGACGGGCACTGCACAGGAGTCGTCCCGACGCCTCCCCAGTTGCCCTTCATGAGGGATAACTGATTGACAGGATTGACTATAAAGTCAGGATATTTTTTCTTCATTTCAATTATCACGTCAACTATATTGTTGTGTATTTCTCCAAATGGCAGCATTAGCGGGTCTCCCTTCACAAAAGGTGTATGGAACTGAAGACCAATCTTGTTTACCTTTCCTCTCCATTCTTCAATCAAATCTGCAACAGTCATGTAATTTATTGAGTTTATAGTCATAGAGAGCCAGATGTCTTTCCATGCAGACCTTCCATTGCGGCCTGGACCTGCAATATAGTCAAGTATGTTCTTCTTTGTCTTTGCATACGCTCCTTCCCCGCGTATGCTGTCATGCACCTTTTCTGTCCCGTCCAGTGACACCCAGTAAAAGTACAATCCGTCATACCGCCTTAGCGGAAAAGTCCCGTTTGTCACCACGCATATTCTCCTAGGCATCTCTTTGCAAAACACCTCTATAATGTCTGGCCGCAGAGTAGGCTCGCCTCCCACAAGCGTCGTGACAAAGATGTGCTGCTTGTTGAAGACGTCGCGGATTATCAGGCGCCAGTCGTCCACCGTCATGTCCTGCTCCTCCTTGCGGTTGAGCCACCAGTAGCAGTGGGTGCAGTGGAGGTTGCAGACGTTGTTGACGTCGACCGACCCGTACATCGGCTGCTTTATTTTGAACAGCCTGTAAGCTGCCATTTTCTTAAAGATGCTAATGTAAAACGGCATTTCGCGCAAAAGGTCGGTTATGCCACGACCATAAATCAGGTCTACCATCTACTATTAATGGATACTCCCTCTATTAAGCATGTAGAGCGAATCTTCTCCCCAACCGATTATTTGGTGAACAACAGGTCCCATTCCAAACCTGACTGTTATAGCCCGAGTACTAGCGAGCATCTGATTTCAGCATTGCTAAACCACTGCATTCATCTTGGACCTTGAAAAGTCTATCACGACAAAAGGATGTCACAGAATCCTGTTGCGTCTGCCATTATTTCTTAATAGTCTCATTAAGGTAATTCTTGCAGCAAACATTCGAGCAAAAGTCTAGCGTGCCTTTGACAGAGCTGGAATATAGTACCCCTTCATTAAAGCTTTGATTTGCATGTTCTAATCATACTTTCTTGATCCTACGCTGTTATTCCAAATATTTCCGACTTATGGCTCTTTGCATCACTACATGCAAGGACCGTATAGACAGTGCTATAAGGTAGTTCTTGAATACTGATCATAAGAGGAGAGGAGTTGTGGCAGCTATCAGAGTATACAAGAGAAACGAAACATTCGTAGAGTTACCAAATCTGGTCGAGGAGCTTGGCAATATCGGATTACCCGAAACTTTAAAGAAATACTACAAGAAGCCAATGGAACACGAAGCCAAGAGCATAGTTGCGGGCCCGAGCTTCATTCAGTTCCTAAACAAATTATTTAGGATCCAGATAGCGGCCGGAGACATACTACAATTTGAATCCGGGAAAAATGACAAGTACTTCATGTTCTCAATATCGGGAACATGGGATGAGATAATAAAATTGCAATAATGCAAATTTATCACTTCAAGTGTGAAGGCTGTGGGTACGAATCGAAACTACCGCTTGGCAGCTCAGACCTTGACCAAATCCTTACTGATGTTAATGCAGATTACGCTGAATACCGACTTTACATCTGCAAAAAAGAGGCAAAGTTTGTACATGCAGACATTCATAGCAGGGATTTTGAAGGCAAATGTCCTGCTGATGGCAGCGACCTAGCAGAAATAAAAGAAATGCCTCCTGTGAGGTGTCCTCGCTGCAACCAGAGCAAACTAGTTACGGAAGAGACTAAACCGGTGGACCATGAATAATTGCTGAACTCCATCATAATGAATGCGATCTTTCGCTTCCACAAGCTCGGCAGGAACCCGTTGAATTTTCAATTGGCCTGGCACAGTTAATGCAATTTTCGACTATTGGTGTTATTATCATGGTATAATTGCGGCGTTCTAGTATAGATGACTTGGAGGCAATATGCGGATATTATTGGGCAATCCGGTAGCCAATCGTTATCCAGACGGGCTATTGCGTATTCATTTTGATTTTTTAAGACTCTCGTTTATATTGAGTATTATAGCGTGGTCCTGTTTCAGAATTTCGTTGTTCTCCTTTAGTGATTGGTTGTTTTCAGCAAGAAGGCGCAATACCTCGCCTGCCCACGTTACCTCCTTGGCACCATTTTCAACTACTGACATCGATATATATCGCCAATGCAGGCACTTAAACGAAGCTAATCCTAGTCACCTGTGTGCAGCTTTTCTGGTAACTAACTTTTGAAAATTGATCAGCTCGCATCTATTCGTCTGAAGTTGAGAATCAAAAATAAGAGACTGCGTCGGATCTCAGTGTGTCCACGCGTTCAGCTTTTCTTGAACTGGCTGCGGCAGGCTCTCAAACTGTTTTCCCGACAGCTCTTGAATCTGTGATTCCTCTACCTTTGCTGAGCGTAGTTGTTTTGCCCTGTCTTCTGCGTTAGCGTTATCGTATGTTGTTTGTGTCATGCATATCATACACAACCATCGTAGTTAAGCAATTGGCACATAACATTCCGACGAATGCTATGAATCCTTTAAGTCAGCACGCTCTCCTGTGTGCTAGCTATGTATGGCTAGAGCCTTTACTCTTTCATGAATGTGCTTACCGAGCATCTTCTGATTATTTCGCAGTTGAAATAAGATAGTCTTTGCAGCACTTGTCGGAGCAAAAAACCATAAATCCCTTAACTGCGCTTGAATAACTTACGCCGGTTGACATGTTGTTAAACTCTTCTCCACAAGATTGACAAAGAATATGCATTTACAGCATATTAGAGTCACATCTTCAATAAGGCTGTTTGTATTACAAATCATGCGCATAGGCATGGATAAATTATAGACGCGCTATAGATTCACGAGGACATTTGCAATGGCAATAATTAAACTGCACAGGAGAAACTCAACGTTCGTAGATTTAGCTGATTTCGTTGAAGAACTTAGCAATATAGGTCTAGGAAGCGCTTTAAAGAAATACTATACCAAGCCCTTCGAACATGAAGCCAAAAGCATAGTTGCCGGCCCCCGCTTTATGCAATACCTAAACAAGTTATTCAAAATACAGGTAGCTGCCGGAGACATCCTGCAATTTGAATCCGGGAATAATGACAAGTATTTCATGTTCTCGCAAACGGGCACGTGGGATGAGATAGTCAAGTTACAATAAACCGTTTGTGGATTTTTCTTTCTGCATCACTATTAACTCAAAATAACCCTATATATATGTAAAATTTAAGATTTGCTATGCCTATTTTGTAATAATTATATTGACGACCGTTCACTGCTATATATTTGCAAATTATGCTTAATTATTAATAAATATTACAAACGTTCTTATCTGTCCTTAATCATATTGATACTGAGGAGATAAAATGGAAACAGTACTGACCCTCGTAATTATTGCAATAGCTGGAATAGGTGGGGCCCTTGTCTATTCAATTGCAGGGCCAAAGATTCGCCAGCGAATACACAACGACACATTCCGTACACGCTCAGCCTGAGCCATTCCCCACTTTTTGGTTAATATGTGAATTTCTCTTATGTTCCTTGCTAAAATTAGGGGCAATTAGCGCTTTACCTATCCTGCTGTGAACAGCTGTCTAAAGAACTTGCCAATTGCATGCTCTTTCTGAACTAGCGATGCAACTTGTCGGGCGTAAAGTCTCTAACTTCTATTAGTTTTACCCAGATGCACCAGTTCACATATCTTTCCATATGTGAAAGGACATCTGCAGGAATCTGCCAGCCAATTTTAGAACCAACAACATTGCAAAGTTGCTCAAAGGTAATGCCAGTGCACTGGTTCCAGATCTCTACATCAGCTTTATCCATGTCGTAAGGAACGCTATCCTCGTTCAATAACACGAGAGAGCCTGTCTGTGTCGTTTGTAATGTTCCTTTTTTGAACAGATCGCCAGATATCATGACATAGTTACACGGTCTGAGGCTTTGACCTTATGTATTACCATTGTCTGAAGTCGGTATGTTTTTCTTACTGTGCATAATAAGAGCATGCAATGGCCTACAATAGATATGAAGAAGTTCTTTACGCCTGATGAACAGCTGGTCATTGATGCCTTAAAGCTTCATCCTAAATCCACAGCTTTTGAAATTACTATTCGCACAGGATTGAGGCGGAGGGGCGTATTGCGACACGCATTGGATGGTCTCGATCTCAAGGGCCTTCTTCGGCATACCGACGACAGAATAGAAAGGTATTATCTGGTACATGCAGGGTAAGATGCATTTATGGACGCAAACTATGCACTGAACCCAGATACTCTGTCAATCGAGAAGGGCGAATTGACAGTATAGGAGAAATCATAATGGCATTATCAAAGTTCTCCACAATACTCGTTCCGATAAATGGTTCAGCGCCATCAATGCGTGCAGCTGATGCCGCGGTTGAGTTAGCCAAAAAATATAGCAATGATGGCGGCGCTGTCGAATTGATAGCCTTGCATGTAATAGATATCAGTCCAAAGCTCCAGCTTTTGGGAGCATACGGATTCAGCTTTTCTGATTACACAAAGAAAATGATCGAAGCCACTCGGAGGGAGGCAAGCAGCTGGTTTTCCAAGATAGAAGAAAATACAAAAGTTCAGGACAATTTGCACTTCAGGTCAGAGGTGACCGATAATTCTACAGTGTCTATCGTCGGGGAAATCGTAAACTATGCCGAAAGAGAAAATGTGGATATCATTGTAATTGGCACCAGAGGACAGTCCGAGTTTGAGAAGCTGTTGCTTGGGAGCGTTACTTCTGGGGTGACTATTTACGCTCCGTGCACTGTGATGGTCGTAAAGTAAGCGAAGATGAGCCACCAGCAACTTTAACTAACTTAGCCTAGCTATGTGGATTACGGGCATGCCTATCAGTAAGGATGACTTTGCCAAAGGTCGTATTGAGGATGCACTGATAGTCAAGATTCAGAGCTTTCTTGATTCAAACAAGGACAAGGCCTTCACAGAGGAGGAAATCACAAGGCATCTTTACCCTGAACACATCGCATGGCCTGGCGATACTATCGCTTTCAATAGTGCGATGCTCATCTTGGCCTATGCAGGAAAGATTGAATTAAGATACGTCAATACCAGTGTAGGGATTAAGACTTACTTT
>Ga0126312_10000157_pt1 | contig 32941 bp, 31 predicted proteins | sample Plot104A_FD_92537 | JGI IMG/M metagenome (GOLD analysis project Ga0126312, IMG submission 92537) | Serpentine soil microbial communities from UC McLaughlin Reserve, CA, USA - Plot104A | ecosystem: Environmental > Terrestrial > Soil > Grasslands | place: USA: UC McLaughlin Reserve, Lake County... | reverse complement strand
TGGCGGCGGCGAGGAAGCGCCGCGCGATCGACCGGCCCGTCTCGTTCCAGGCCCCGATGCGGCGCCTCGTCTCCGCGCGCAGCGCATCGGGGTCGATGCCGACGCGCACGGCGTCTGGGTCCGAGCGGTAGTCGTTGAGCCAGTCGCCTACGGTCTGCTCCGTAACCTCGGCATGGAACTGGAGGCCCCAGGCGGCGCGCCCGTCGAGGCGGAACGCCTGGATGCAGACGGGGCTGCGCGCGAGCGGCACCGCGCCGGGCGGGAGCGGCGCTTCGTAGGAGTGCCAGGAGAAGCCCTCGAGTCGGCCGGGCAGGCCGCCCAGCAGCGGGTCGTGCGCCGCCTCGGGCGTGAGCTCGACCTCGTGCCAGCCGATCTCCGGCTCGCGCGCGCGTCGGGGCTCGGCGCCGGCTGCCTCGGCGAGCAGCTGCGAGCCGAGGCAGACGCCGAGCACGGGCAGCCGTCTCTCGAGCACCTCGCGCAGGAGCTCCTTCTCGGGGCGCAGCCAGTCGAGCCGCTCTTCCTGATCGACGTTCATCGCGCCCCCGAAGACCATCACACCGTCGTAGCGGTCGAGCGCGGGCGGCGGCGCCTCGGGGGGCATCCACTCCTCGAGCCGTGCGTCAATCTCCGAGAACACGCCGCTGTCGGCGTCGCGCTGGTGGACCACGGAGAGGATCCGACTTCGGGGCATACTGCGCATTGTGAGCAACGCCGACCGCGTGCGCGAGATATTCGAGGCCTTCAACGCGGGCGGAATCGAGGCGATCATCGACGACTTCCACCCCGAGGTCGAGGGAGTGGTGTCTCCCGAGCTGAGCCCGGAGCCCGACACCTACCGCGGCCGGGACGGCCTACGGCGCTGGTTCGCCGGCTTCGAGGGCTCACTCGAGGACGTGCGGTTCGTGCCGGGCGCGTTCATCGAGGACGGCGATCGGGTGATCGTGCCGATGCGGCTGCGGGGCCGCGGCGCGGGCAGCGGCATCGAGGTCGAGCAGCGCGCGGTGCAGGCGTGGTCGTTCCGCGATGGGAAGGTGTGGCGTGTGGACGGCTACCCGGACCTCAAAGCCGCGCGCGAGGGCTCATGAGCGACTCGCTGCGCGGCCGGCTCCTGATCGCTGCGCCGTCGCTGTTCGACTACTTCCGACGGGCGGTGGTCCTGCTGCTCGCCCACAGCGATGAGGGTGCGATGGGCGTTGTGCTGAACCGCCCCTCGGACTCGGAGGTCTCCGAGGCCGTGCCCGCTCTTGCGGAGCTGGTCGAGCCTGGCGAGCTCGTGCGGGTGGGCGGCCCGGTGTCCCCGCAGGCGGTGGTCGCGCTCGGCGAGTTCGGCGACCCCTCCGAGGGCTCGACGCCGGTCGTGGGGGGGCTGGGGGTGGTCGATCCCGAGCGCTCGCACGAGACGCTACGGCGCTTGCGGGTGTACGCGGGCTACGCGGGCTGGGCGCCGGGCCAGCTCGAGGGCGAGCTCGAGGGGGAAGCCTGGATCGTGGAGTCCGCCTCGCCCGAGGACCCCTTCGCCGAGGGCGACCTCTGGGCCGCCGCCCTTCAGCGCAAGGGCGGCGGGTACGCCCTCATGGCGACGATGCCCGCGGACCCCTCGCTGAATTAGGGTCGCTCGGGGAGCGGAGCCCGGCGGCCGAAGGCGGAGCCGTCCTGCCCATAGGGGTGCGCCTGCGACCCCAATCCACGACGCTCCCCGGGAACGCCGCGTTAGGCTCACCCCCTGTGAGGGAGATCGTGCCCGACGTTCAGACATGGAGCGTCTTCGCGGCGGCCAAGGGCTACGCGTTCAACGGCTACGCGGTCAGCACCGAGGAGGGCACGGTGCTGATCGATCCGCCGGACCCGGGCGACGACGGATGGGGAACGATCGACCTGCTCGAGCCGTTCGCCGGGGTCTGGGTGACAAACCGCAATCACAGCCGCGCCGCGGCCGCGCTCCGCGAGCGCTACGGCCTCACCGTGTGGGCGCACGAGGCGGACGCCGAGCGCCTCGAGGCCGGCGCGGACCGAACGCTGCGCGGCGGCGAGACGATTCCCGGCGAGATCGAGGTGCTGCACGTGCCGGGCAAGTCCCCCGGCGAGATCGCCTTTCACCTCCCGCGGAGCAGGGCGCTGATCGTGGGCGACGTGGTCATCGGGGTCCCGCCGGGCGAGCTCTCGACCTACCCCGACGACGTGATCGAGGACCGGGACGAGCTGCTCGAGTCGGCCGCCCGGCTGATCGAGTACGACTTCGACGCGCTTCTCCTGTGCGATGGCGAGCCACTCCCCTCGGGCGGGAAGGCTCTGCTGCGGGAGTTCGTCGAACGCGAGCGCTAACCGGCGGGCGCGGTATTTCCGTCGCGCTCGGGCTCAGCGCAGCGAGCGCTCGACGGGGGGCGACGGCTCCCCGGACACCTGCCACGGCGAGAAGGACTCGACTCGGTCACGCTCGCCTGCGAGGGCACGCGTGGGCGGGCCCTGAGCCGAGCGGCCCGGCGCGGCCGTCCTCGCGGCTAGGAGCACGTCCCGGAAATCAGGGGCGCGGCCGGGTCCATGTCGATCCGGGTGGAAGTCATTCGTGTAGGGGGTGAGAGCGCCTGGCAGAAAGGAGCTTCAATGAGCAGAGTCGTCGTGTACAACCACCTGACGCTCGATGGCGTGATGCAAGCCCCGGGCGATCCCGACGAGGACCGCCGGGGCGGCTTCCAGCACGGCGGCTGGGAACGACCCTACGGCGACGAGGTCATGGGAAGCGATGCGGCAGAGGGGATCGGCAAGGCCGGAGCCCTGCTGCTCGGGCGACGGACCTACGAGAAGTTCGCCGCCGTGTGGCCAAACCAGCCAGAGGACAACCCCTACACCGCGGTGATGAACACCTTCCAGAAGTACGTCGCGTCGAGGACACTCGAGGAGCCGCTCTCGTGGAGCAACTCCACGCTTCTCCAGGGCGATGCCCAGGAGGCCGTGGCCGAGCTCAAGGAGGAGCCCGGAAAGGATCTCGTGATACTCGGGAGCGGCGAGCTGGTCCGGTCGCTGATGCGGTGCGACCTGATCGACGAGTACGTGCTTCCGATCCATCCGCTGGTTCTGGGGTCGGGACGCCGTCTCTTCGCCGACGGCGTCCCATTCGCCGCTCTCCGGCTGGCCGACACCAAGACGACCACCACCGGCGTCGTTATCGCGACCTACCGACCGGCCGAGCCGACCACCTAAGGAGGAATCCCGATGAAGCGGTACCTGCTCAGCGTCTATCAGCCCCAGGGAGACCCCCCGCCGTCCGTGGACCTGGACCAGATCGAGCGCGACCTGGCCGCCCTGAATCAGGAGATGAAGGCCGCCGGCGTGTGGGTCTTCGCGGGCGGACTGCACCCTCCGGGCACGGCCACGGTGGTGCGGCCGCAGGAAGGCGATGTGCTCACGACCGACGGCCCGTTCGCGGAGGGCAAGGAGCACATCGGCGGAGTCACGATCATCAAGGCGCCCGACCTCGACTCGGCGCTCGAGTGGGGCCGGAAGGCCGCTCGGGCCACGACGCTACCGATCGAGGTGCGGCCGTTCCAGGACGAACGCTGACACCTGGCTTGCCGGGCCTACCCGCCTCAGAGATCGAGCGTGCGTTCCGCGAGGAGCACGGTCGCGCCGTCGCCGTCCTGGTCCGCGTCTTCGGTGACATCGACGTCGCCGAGGAGGCGGTCCAGGACGCGTTCACTGCGGCGGCCGAGCGGTGGCCGTCGAGCGGACTTCCCCCCAGCCCGGCGGGATGGATCATCACCACCGCCCGCAACCGGGCGATCGATCGCCTGCGCCGGGAGGCGTCCCGCGAGGATCGGCATGCCCAGGCCGCCCTGCTTCACGCCCGCGACGAACCGGCCGAGGAGGGCGCCGTGCGCGACGACCGGCTGCGCCTGATCTTCACCTGCTGTCACCCCGCGCTCGCCTCCCACGCGCGGGTCGCGCTAACGCTCCGCCTCCTGGGAGGCCTCACAACCGCCGAGATCGCGCGCGCCTTCCTGGTGCCCGAGCCGACCATGGCACAGCGACTGGTCCGAGCCAAGGCCAAGATCCGCGACGCGGGCATCCCCTACCGCGTCCCGGACGAGGCCGATCTCCCCGGCCGGCTTCGGGCCGTGCTGGCGGTCGTCTACCTCATCTTCAACGAGGGACACACGGCGAGCTCGGGGGACCGGCTCGTCCGCGAGGACCTCTGCGTGGAGGCCATCCGGCTCGGACGGCTGCTGGCCGAGCTGATGCCCGACGAGCCGGAGGTCATGGGCCTGCTCGCGCTGATACTGCTCGTCGAGTCGCGTCGGGCCACGCGCACCACCCCTGACGGCGACCTCGTGCTCCTGGCCGAGCAGGACCGCGGCCTCTGGGATCCCGCCCTCATCGCCGAAGGCCAGGCACTCGTCCGGCGATGCCTGCGACGAAACGAGCCCGGCCCGTATCAGATCCAGGCGGCGATCAACGCCGTCCACAGCGACGCCCCGACCGCGGCCGCCACGGACTGGCGGCAGATCCTCGAGCTCTACGACCAGCTCCTGTCACTCGCCCCCAGCCCGGTCGTTGCCCTGAACCGCGCGGTGGCGGTGGCCGAGGTCGAGGGACCGGATGCGGCGCTCAGCCTCGTCGACGGCCTCGACCTCGACGAGTACCACCTCTTCCACGCCATCCGCGCCGACCTGCTCCGACGCCTGGACCGCCCCGCGGAGGCGGCACTGGCATACGAGGCTGCGATCGCGCGCACGGAGAACGCGGCGGAGCGCGACTTCCTCCGGCGCCGCCGTGAGGCGCTCGCCGGAGCGTGACGAAACGGCCATGTGCGAGACGCGGTCAGGGCGAGCGCTATTCGATGTGCTGCATTACCCGACCACCAGCCGGGTAAAGCAGCACAGTTGCGGCGCCTAGGCGGAGGCTGCCACGCGGGCGCCCAGCTCGCGGACTATGGCCACCGTGCGCTCGACGTCCGCCCGCGTCGTGCGGAAGTTCGTGATGCACGCGCGCAGCGCCAGGCAGCCGCCCACAGTGGCGTTCGAGAGGTAGACGCGCCCGTCGCGCTGCACCTGGTCGAGCAGGCGCTCGTTGTGCCGGTCCAATGCGGTCTCCGGCACGCCCGCCGGCACGTGCCGGAAGCAGCAGACGCTGAGGCGCGGCCCGGTCAGCAGCTCGAGCTCCTCGTCTGCGCGCACGCAGTGGGCGAGATGGGCGGCTACGGCGATGTCCTCGGCGATCGCGGCAGCGATCCGCCGCGCGCCGTAGTGGCGCAGCGTCATCCAGACCTTCAGCCCCCGGAAGCGGCGGCTCAGCTCGAGGCCGTGCTCCCAGAACGCGAACGCTTCGAGCTCCTCGTCCGCGAGCACGCGCACGTAGTCGTCCGCGCCCGAGCCGAAGGCCCTCGCCGTCGCCGCTGGGTCCCGAACCAGGAGCGCGCCGCAGTCGAGCGGCACGTAGAGCCACTTGTGCGGATCGAGCGACAGCGAGTCCGCCCGATCCATGCCGGAGAAGAGCGGGCGCGTTGCGGGGTCGGCCGCCGCAAGCGCTCCGTACGCACCGTCCACGTGGAGCCACAGCCCCTCCGCTCCCGCCACGTCGGCCAGGGCATCCAGTGGATCGACCGCGCCCGTGGCCGTCGTCCCCGCGCTGCCGACCACGCAGAAGGGCCGCAGGCCGGCCCCGCGATCCTCCGCGAGCGCGCGCTCGAGCCCGGCCGTGTCGAGGCGATTCTCGGCGTCGAGCGCGACCCGGCGCAAGCGAACGCCCAACACCGACGCGGCCTTGGCGATCGAGAAGTGCGCCTCCTCGGAGGCGTAGACCGTGAGCAGGCGGCGGTCACCGCCGGGCTCGCCGCGTTCCGCCAGGGCGATCAGGAGCGCGGTCAGGTTGGCAACCGAGCCGCCGCTGACCAGGATGCCGCCCGCATCGTCGGCGAAGCACACCAGCCGCCCGAGCCACCTGATCGCCGTTCGCTCGACCTGCGTCGCTGCCGGCGCGGAGCGCCAAGAGGTGACGTTCTGGTCGGCGGCCGCGGCGAGCATGTCGGCGGCGACGCCGATGGGTGAGGGCGGCGAGAGCACGTAGCCGAAGAAGCCCGGGGCGGTCCGCCGGCCGCCCGCCAGCGCCTGGCCACAGGTCTCCATCAGGTCGCCGAGCGGCTCGCCGTCGAGGGGCGGCTCGTCGCCGTCTCCGAGCAGCCGCCCGATCCGTTCCGCCGACGGCGGCTCGGCGAAGACCGGGCCGTCACGAGTCGCCCGGATCTCGCGCTCGGCGAGCTCGGCGACGCCCGCGAGGAGTGCGCGCAGCTCCTGGTCGGCCAGGTCGAGCGAGGCCCGGCGCCGCGCGGGGTCGGCCATGGCGGGAGTCTCTCACCGGCGTGCCGTCACCGGCAACGGAATGTTCGAGAGTGGTCGTGAACGGGGTAGAACCGAGGGGACCCCGGTCTACGACCGCGGCGCGATGACGCTCCAGGCGCTCCGCCAGAAGGTGGGCGACGACACGTTCTTCTCGATCCTCAAGACGTGGTACGCGGAGCACCGGGGCGGCAACGTCACGACCGCCGACTTCACCGCGCTGGCCGAGCGCGTGAGCGGGCAGGACCTGGACCACTTCTTCCAGGTCTGGCTCTACGAGGAGGGCAGGCCGACGAGCTGGTGAGGCCTACTCGAGCTCGGCGGGCGGCGATTCGACCACGTCCGTCGCCAGCCGGACCGGTCGCTCGTGTCCCGTCGGCGTGAACTCGATCGTCGGCGGGACGCGCCCGCGACCGCCGTCCTTTCGCTCCACGTAGAAGACGAGTGCCAGCTGTTCGGTGGGTGCGCCCCCGATCCGTTTGCGACCAATTCCGATCGCGTGGGCGCCGAACGATCGCCGGAGCTCGGCGCCGCGGCGGTCCTTCAGCTCGCGGAGCCAGGCGTACTCGGGGCTGTCCTCGGGCCGTTCTACAGCTCGATTCCCAGCACCTGAGCGGGAGTCTTGCCGGCGGCTCTCGAGCTCAAGGCCAGCAGTGGCCTGAGGCCCTTCTTGATATCGGCGCCACCGCGCCGGGAGAGCTCGTGGGCGAGCGCGTCGAGGCGCTTCAGGTCGCGGTCGGTGAGCGTTCGGCTCAACACGTCGGTTGTCGTCGTCGCGCCGGCCACCAGCGGCCTCAGGGCGGCCACCGTCGCCCTTCGAAGGTCCCCGTTCGTCATCAGGAGCGAGGCCAGCTCGGCGCTGCTCGTGTCGGCGAAGGCGGTGATGGCCCGGCCGCGTCGCGACCCCGCGAGCCTCGCCTGAACCTCGCGCGAGATGCCGGCGTGGAAGCGCCGGGCGCTCGCCCGGCGACGCTCTCTCGGGTGACCGGCAGCGGCGCTCGTTCGGCCTCATCCTCGGACTCGAACAGCCCATCCAGGAGGGCCGAGAAGAAGCCCGCGCAGATCGTGGTGAGATCGAGAGCCGAGAAGACGTTCTGAATCTTGCAGGCCACCCCGGCCGTGCCCGAGCCGGCGAAGTGGAGGCCCACCGCGGGCTTCTTGTCGCCGGTTGCGGGCGTGGTCGAGAAGACCAGGGAGCCGGAGTCCCCGCTGTCGGACCAGTCGTCGCTCGGATCGACGGCGACGATCCTGATGCAGTCGTCGAACGAGTACCCGCTCGAGGTCGTGGTCTCGTAGTCCACGTCCGTGATCTCACCGAACGTGTGCCGGGTCGTCTGTCCGTACTTCTCGACCTGCAGGTCCAGGGTCGGCGGCTCCGCCGCGTATACGGCGGGGCCGATCTCCAACACCTTGGGGTCGGGAATCGACGAGCTGTCCGAGTCGCCGATCGCGCAGTCCACCGTGTTGACGCTGGCCTTGCTGCGAGGGATCCCTCGCTTGACGTCGCCGATCTTGTCGGCCGGCAGCGATCCCCCGTCGCCGATGCTCTGCTGGGCGATGTCCACGCCGGCCGTGTGCCCTAGCACGTGGTGGTTGGAGAGGCTGACGATCGAGTCGTCCGTCAGGTCCCAGACCCAGCCCCCGAGCGTGCCGCCGACGCTTGGAGTGCCGAAGCTGACCCCACCCGGCACGGGCCGGATGCGAGTCTCGGGATCGACCTCGAACTCCGGCTGAGGAGCTTCGATCACGTCCGTGGGCAGCCGGAACTCCCGCTTCTCCTTCCGCGAGAGGAGGGTCACGTTCTCCGGAACGGCGCCCGACGAGAGCTCGGACCGGGGGAGCTTGCGGGGAACGTAGATCAGCAGGGCGAGAGTGCCCGTTCGCTTGCCGCCCACCTCCTTCCTCCCGATTCCCGCCGAGTGCGCTCCCATGGCGGCCAGCCTCTCCGGATCGACCATGGTCGCCTTGTACTCGCGCAGCCGAGCGTAGTTGCGATGCCGTGTGAGATCGCGACGTTGCCTCGCCATGGCCGCTCCCTTCCTTGGGGATTCCGATTCCGTGGGACGCCTCCGAGCATCACACAATTCGAACAGCCGGACCAGGCGACGCCGGGGCCGGTGGAGCCTTCGCCCCCGCAAGCTGCAGCGAAGCGCCCCGTGCCACTGGCGATCTCGCTGGGTCCTCGCGAGGATCCCGCCGCGTCCTGGTGCGACCATCCGGCGCTGCCGCTGGTGAAGCCAGCACCCCCGCGAGACGCGTGCCTGCCCTCTTGGCGAAGCCTCGGCGCATTGCGACGCTCGACCCGATATTTCGCTCTGCGAATCGAAAGGAAGTCAGCGATGGCAGATAGGCCCCTCTTCCTCTACGCCGCCGTATACGACAACGCCACCGACGCCGAGGCCGATTACGTGGGCGTCGCCGAGCTTCACGCCGCCGGGGCCGTGGGTACCTACGACGCCGCCGTGATCGAAAAGGAGGACGGCAAGGTCCACGTGCACAAGACGGAGAAGCCGACCCAGCACGGAGCCTGGACCGGGATCGCCGTCGGCGCGCTCGCGGGGATCCTCTTCCCACCCTCGATCGTCGGCGGCGCGCTGGTCGGCGGGACCGCGGGCGGTGTGATTGGCCACCTACACCGTGGCATGTCGCGCGGTGACCTCAAGGATCTCGGGGAGGCGCTCGACGAGGGCGAGGCCGCCCTGATCGTCGTTGGCAAGTCGAAGATCGACGACCTGATCGAGAAGGCGACCAAGCGTGCCCGGAAGGTGCTGGAGAAGCAGGTGAACGCCGACGCCGAGGAGTTCAAGCGCGAGCTTCGGGAGGCGGAGAAGCAGGGCGCGGCACCCTGATCCGCTCTCGCGCGCGCCCGAGCGCCCAGCTCAGCAATCCGTCCCGGTGTACCGGCACGCGACGATCGCCGGACGCTCGAGAGGCTCGCCCGCGTCGATCGACCAAGCGAGCCGTACGAACTGCCCGTGCGTCCAGGCGAGGGGAGTCGCCGAGCGCGTGCCCCGGCCGGAGACCTCGCCGGGCGGCGGCTGGTCGTCCCAGACCTGCTCGGGCAGCATCAGCCCGTCGTTTGCCGTATTCGCGATCGTCCGCAGGAACGGCCGAGCGTCGTTTCCGGCGATCAGCTCGTACTCCCCGCGCTCGCCGGAGAGGAGTGGCCACAGGCGTCCGCGAGTCTGGCGGGCGGGATTGTCGAAGAACAGATCCCAGTCCCCGCCGTCCGCCTGCTCGCCGTATCCGTCGAAGGTGAAGCGGTGCCACACGCGCCCGCTCGGCGTGTCGACCGCCAGCGGATACGCGCTCGTGCTGTCGCCCACGGTCAGCGAGTTCCGCACTGTCTGGTCGTTCCACGGCTTCACGCCGAACAGGACGAGCCCCAGGAACGAGTTGCCGACGATCTCGCGCTGGTCGACCGGCCTGTTGAAGTTGTCGCCGAGGTTGTACGTGGTCCCGTTGTTCGGCTTCGCGTCCTTGGTCACGCGCAGGTAGTACGGCTTGGGTGAGTAAGGCCCCGTATCCGTCGCGGTCCAGCCCTCGACGGTCCTCTCCCAGCTGTCGGCGAGCTGCTCGCGACCGCCTCATCCGTTGGCCGCTGTGGGCGCAGCGACCACGAGATCCCGTACCCGGCGCAGACCCGGCTACGCATAGCGCCGGACGAGCGCGCTGTTCAACGCGCGCTGCGGCGGCACCGGCGCCGCAGAATGACCCACGCGCCGAAGAAGAAGACGACGGTGAAGGCCGCCAGGTAGAGCCAATAGACGCTGGTCGCCTGCATCCCGGCGTCGCCGTACGCCGCGATCAGCGGGGGGCCGAGCGGCGAGCCGCCGTCAGCGAGGACGTGGCGGACGCCGAGATCGTGCCCGAGCGCCTCGAAGGCCCAGCGGTCGGGGATGATCGTGCTGATCGCGGCGCCGGCTCCCGCCATCACGTGCACCGGCAGGATCGCCCCCGAGAACAGCACGGCCGGGAAGCACAGCATGGGCAGAGCGAGCGTCGCTTGCGCCGGATTGCTGACGGCGGCGGACGTCAGCAGCCCGAGCGTCAGCGCGGCGGCCGCGAGGAGCGCGAGCGTGATGCCCACCGTGAAGTAGGTCCTTGTGCTCGCGGCGGGCAGCCGGTCGAGCGCGCGCAGAACGGCGAGCATCAGCACGACGACGAACACCAGGAACGGGAGCAGCACGGCCATCTTCGACAGCAGGTACGCACTGAGGCGCTGGCCGACGAGCTGCTCGCGGCGCAGGATGGCCTGCTCGGTGACGATCTGGAGCAGGCCGTAGGTGAGCCCGAAGAAGAACGCGCCGAACGTCACCCAGAACAGGATCATCGCGATCGCGCTCGGGTTGGGGTCGGCGAAGTCGAACGCGCCCGGGCGGAACAGGACGGCGAACATCGCCACGACCAGTGCCGGCGAGCCGAGCAGGATCGCCATCGTCAGGCGGTTTCGCACGAGCGTCTCGAGCGTCCGTCGCGTCAGCACCGCCCATTCGCGCGCGAACCCAATGCCGTCGCGGCCGTGCGGCGTCCTCCCCTCGACCGCGGTCGCGGCGGCGGCGCCGTTGCCCCGATGGTCCGCGAAGCGCTGCGCCCACTGCTCGGGCGTCTCCTCCCAGGCGAGCCGCTCGTAGATCTCCTCGACGCGCTCGACCGCGAAGTAGTCGAGCGCCTCGGCGACCGAGCCGAAGAACGCGAGGTGGCCGTCGCGGGCGAGGAAGACGACCCGGTCGCAGCGCGCGAGATCCTGCACCGAATGCGTCGTGAAGACCACGGTCGAGCCCGCGTCGGCGAGGCCGCGCAGCAGCCGCAGGAGCTCGCCGGAGCTCGCCGGATCGAGGCCCGACGTAGGCTCGTCCAGGAAGAAGACGTGCGGGCTCGTCAGCAGCTCCACGGCGATGCTGGCGCGCTTGCGCTGACCGCCGGAAAGGGCCCCGACCCGCACGTCGGCGCGCGCCGAGAGGTCGAGCGCCGCGAGCGCCCCCTGGACCGCCGCGTCGACCTCGGCGGTCGACAGCGACTGCGGCAGGCGCAGGGCGGCCGCGTAGCGCAGCGTGCGCTCGAGCGCCAGGTCCGCGTGGATGATGTCGTCCTGCGGTACGTAGCCGAGCCGCCTCCGGAAGGCGTCGAGGTTCCCGTACAGGTCGACGCCGTCGAATCTCACCTCGCCGCGGTCGGCCGGCCGGACTCCCGCCAGCGCCTCGAGCAGCGTCGTCTTGCCCGCGCCGCTCCCCCCGACGACCGCCACCAGTTCGCGCGCGTGCGCGGTGAACGAGACGCCGTGCAGCACGTGCCTGCCGCCCTTGACCGTCTGCCAGAGGTCGCTCGCGGCGATCTCCACGCCGCGAGCGTCGCCGGCAGCGCGGCCGGCGGCCCTTGCCGCCGGTTCGACGTTCATTCCGGCCTCCATCAGTAGCCTCGGGCCATTCTTTCCGCTCGGGTCGATCGCGGCAACCGGCTGGCGGGCTAGTCGCTACGGGTGGCGATTGTCTCGAGGTAGGTGGCGGGGACGGCGACGGCGTCATCCGTGCGGCGGTCGAAGCGGCGGACCAGTTGAACCAGGTCCGCGTACAGCGCTCCTTCGTCCGCGCCGTCAAGCGCAGCGAAGGCCTTGTGCGTCGGGCCGTAGTGGTCGCGGAAGAACTCGACGAACCGCTCGGGGGAGCGGAAGCGCCACGTGTACACGCGCCGCGCGTGCCGGATGTCAGTCACGCCGTCGCCGATGAGCTGTGAGAGCCCCTCCTCGGAGCCCCAGCGCACGGGTGGCTGTAGCCCCGCGGGCGGCGGCACGTGCGTGGACACCGTGCGGAACATGTCAGCGACGAAGTCGTCGGGCGTCCAGCTGGCCAGCGCGATCGTGCCGCCGGGGCGGCAGACTCGGAGCAGCTCGCGCGCCGCGCGCTCCTGGTCGGCCGCGAACATGACGCCGACCACGGAGATGACGGCGTCGAAGGAAGCATCCTCAAAGGGCAATGCCTCCGCGTCCCCCTCGCGGACCTCGAGCGCGAGCCGCTCGGCCTCCGCGCGCTCGCGTGCCCGCTCCAGCAGGGTCGGCACGTAGTCGGTGCAGACGACCTCGCAGCCGGCGCGCGCCGCGGCGAGGGCCGCGTTTCCGCTTCCGCCTGCGACGTCGAGGACACGCGCCCCAGCGGGGAAGTCGCCCGCGTCGACCAGGCGCTCCGAGACCAACTGCATCTTCGCGGCGATGGCGGCGTAGTCGCCGCTCGCCCACGTCTGCTGCTGCTTCGCCTTGATCGCCGGGAGATCGGGTTGGGCGGTGGCGCTCACTTGGCTCCTTCCGGTCAGTTAGCCCGACCGATCGTGCTCATTACGTACATCGTACGACCGGTCGTGCTAACTTGTCAAGGGTGAAACACGAAATCGCCGCAGACGAGGGATCGGCGGCGAGCCCCACGGCGAAGCAAGCCACCGGGCGGCGCACACGTTCTGACGGCCGCCGCAGCCGGGAAAAGATCCTGCTCGCGGCGGCGCAGCTCGCGACGGTTGAGGGCATCGACGGCCTGTCGATCGGCCGGCTGGCAGACCATATCGGGATGAGCAAGAGCGGTCTCTTCGCTCACTTCGGCTCAAAGCAGGAGCTCCAGCTCGCCGCGATCGACACCGCCGAGCGGATCTTCACCGACGATGTCCTCGCGCCCGCCATGGCAGAGAGCGACGGCCTGCCCCGGCTCGAGGCGCTCTGCGACCGCTTCCTCTCACACGTCGGACGACGCGTCTTTCCCGGAGGCTGCTTCTTCGCCTCGATCGCCGCCGAGCTCGATACCCGCCCGGGCCCCGTGCGGGACCGGGTCACCGATATAGCGCGCGCCTGGATGGCACTGCTCGCCAACGCGGCCGGCGAGGGGCAGCGGCTCGGCCAGCTCGACCCGGAGCTTGACCCCGAGCAGCTCGCCTTCGAGCTCGACGCCCTCCTCGCCCTAGGAAACTCGCTCTTCCTGCTCGACGGCGCCCAGGCGCTCGAACGCGCCCGCCGTGGGATAAGCGATCGGCTCGACCGCGCCCGGACCTGACGCACCGGCGCCGCCCGCGCGCCGCGGCGTCCGAGGCCGCCTTGTCGGCGTTTGACTGGCGCGTCGCGAGAGCGCTACGCCGGGCATCGACCAGAGGATCTCGCCCATGCGAGAGGGGCTCTTGGCGGGTCTCCCCGTCGAGGAGAGACGGCTCGAGGTCGGCGGTGTCGACACTAAGCTCCGCTTCCGCCCGGGGCGCTGGCAGGAGGCCGAGGCGCTGCTTCGCGAGCTCGCGACCGATGTCACCGAGGTGCCCGAGACGGTCGAGGCGGTCAGCGGCGACCCCGCGGACGATCTGGTACTTGCCAGTGCACTCGCCGCAGGCGCCGAGGTCCTGGCGACCGGTGAGCGCCGCCATCTGCTCCCGCTCGGCACTCACCGAGGCCTTCGCATCCTGACGCCCCAGGCGCCTCTGGCCGAGCTCGGCGGCTCATGAAGCGCCTTCGCAGGGAGTGCCGATCTGCTGGAACTCGGCGAGACAAACGGTTGAGCCCGGGCGCCCCTTGAACCGGGTCCGGATGTAAGCAGGAGTCGCCCGAGTAGCGGGAAAGCCGCCTGAGCCGGCCTTCGCGGCCATGGGCGCGGCTGGGTTCGAACCAGCGACCTCTCGCGTGTGAGGCGCGACGCCGAAGGTCGAGTCCGGGCGCGGATTCCGCCTTGCTGAGCGGCCATTCTCACATCGGACTCGCCGGACGTGGCGAGGCGATGGCCGTAGTTTGCCGCGGATTCGTCCGAATACTGGGCACCGGTGCCCGAATGCGGCCAACGGCAGCCGCCTCCTGGGCGGGATTCCGCGAGGTCCAGGCGCGCCCCAGCGGCGAAACGTGCGATGGCGTCGCCAAACCTGCGGACAGCCTGGGACATTGGCGTGGCGCACCCTCTCTTGAGAACGCGACGGCTCGCCGACAAGGGAAAAGCCACGTTCATCGCGTCGAGGATCTGGACGATCGCGAATAGAAGGCTCATTGCGCAATCGCCTCGATGTCGGGCAGGCGGAGTCAGCGAGTTTTGTTCGCGCGCCGCGGAGTAGCTCGGCGTCGAGCACCACGAGCGCGATGCTCGCCGGCAAGGACGGGCATGCCGGGTACCTCGACGTTCGCTTCCAACATGGCATGCCGTGGGCTCGACACCGTCCGTGGGACATCCGTCCATTCCGCCTGACCGCTCGCGACCGATCTCGACACCGGGCCGACCGCAGTAGAACGTCCCGCTTCTCCCGTCACTCCTCATGACATCCCAGGGTCCACCGCGCCTGGCTACCGGCATTTCGCGACCGCGCGTCCGCGGCAAAGCGATCCATGTCGACGACGAGAAGCTCCTTGTTCGCGGGGTGACCTACGGCAGCTTCCGGGCCAGCGAAGAAGGCGCGGAGTTCCCGTCGCCCTCGCAGGTCGCTGAGGACTTCGCGGCAATGGTCGCGGCGGGCGTGAATACTGTGCGCACCTACGCCGGGCCCCCGATGTGGCTCCTTGACCTCGCCCAGGAGCACGGCCTGCGGGTGATGGTGGGCCTCCCCTGGGAGCAGCACGTCACGTTCCTCGACGGTCGGTCCTCCGCGGCGGCGATCCTCGCGCGGGTGCGCCAGAGGGTGCGCTCCTGCCGGGAGCACCCGGCTGTCCTTTGTTACGCAGTCGGTAACGAGATCCCGACATCGATCGTGCGCTGGCACGGTCGCGGCCGGATCGAGCGTTTCCTGCGGCGCCTCTGTCGCGCCGTGAAGCAGGAGGACCCCGGCGCACTCGTCACCTACGTGAACTATCCGAGCACCGAGTACCTCCATTTGCCGTTCGTCGACCTCGTCTGCTTCAACGTCTTCCTGGAGTCCGAGGTCACGCTCCATTCGTACCTCGCCCGCTTGCAGAACCTGGCGGGCGATCGACCGCTTCTCCTGACCGAGCTCGGGCTGGACAGCCGGCGCAACGGCGAGCAGTCCCAGGCGAGGGCGATAGAAGGCCAGCTGCGCACCGCGTTCGAGGCGGGCTGCGCGGGGGCGTTCGTCTTCTCGTGGACGGACGAGTGGCATCGGGGTGGTTGCGACGTCCTTGACTGGGACTTCGGACTGGTGGATCGCCGGCGACGCCCAAAGCCGGCGCTCGAGGCCGTCAGCCGGGTCTTTGCCCAGCCGGTGTCCGCTCCTGGCCGGCGGGCCTCGGTCGTCGTTTGCACCTACAACGGCGAGCTCTGGCTGCGCGGCTGCCTCGAGGCCGTGCTCCGGCTCGACTACTCCGACTTCGAAGTCATCGTCGTCGACGACGGCTCGACCGACCGAACCGCGGAAATCGCCGGCGAGTTTCCGCGGGTACGGCTCATCTCAACGCCCAATCGCGGCCTGTCGAGCGCCCGCAACGTCGGCCTCGAGGAGGCGACCGGTGAGATCGTGGCCTATCTGGACGACGACGCTCGGCCGGACCCGAGCTTGCTCACCCACCTGGTACTGGCCCTCGAACGAAGCGGTCACGCCGCGGTGGGCGGCCCGAACATCCCGCCCCCCGGCGACGGGCTCGTGGCCGACGCCGTGGCAAATGCGCCTGGTGGTCCCGTCCATGTCCTGGTCTCAGACATCGAGGCAGAGCACATCCCGGGCTGCAACATGGCCTTCCGAAGGGCGTCGCTGCAGAAGATCGGCGGCTTCGACGCGATGTTCCGCGTGGCGGGAGACGACGTCGACGTCTGTTGGCGGCTGAAGGACGCCGGGGAGACCATCGGCTTCAGCCCGGGCGCCGTGGTCTATCACCACCGCCGGTCCTCCGTGCGTGCCTATTTGCGGCAGCAGTTCCAGTACGGCAAGGCCGAAGCGCTCCTCGAGCGGAAGTGGCCGCATCGCTTCAACGCGGCAGGCCACTTGACGTGGGCCGGATTCGTCTACGGAAATTGCCTGGCGGCGGCGCTGAGCTGGCGACGGGGGAAGATCCGCTACGGGACGTGGGGCGCCGGGCTGTTCCAGTCCGTGTACCAGCGCGCACCGGGGTTGGTCAGCTCGCTGCCGCTCATACCCGAGTGGCTGATGCTCATCGGGCTGCTCGCGTGCCTATCGGCGCTCGGTCTCGTCTGGCAGCCGCTCCTGCTCGCGCTGCCGCTCCTAGGGCTGGCAAGCGGAGCGATGGCTTGCGAAGCCGGGCTCGCGGCAGCGCACGCGACCTTCACGCACGCGCCGCGCTCGCTGGCGACCACCTTTCGGCTCCGGGGGCTCACCGCGTTGCTGCATCTCTTCCAACCGCTCGCGCGGCTTGCCGGAAGGGTTCGACATGGACTGACGCCGTGGCGCCTGCGCTGTCCGCGCCGCCTGGTACTCCCGGTCCCGTCCACCACAAGCGTCTGGAGCGAGCGTTGGCGGGCGCCCGAGGGCTGGCTGCACATGTTCGAGTCCGCGGTCGGCCGGCTGTCGCCCGCCACGAGGCGTGGAGGCGACTACGACCGCTGGGACCTGGAGCTACGGGGCGGCGTCCTGGGCGCGGCGCGGATGCGTCTCGGGGTCGAGGAGCACGGTCGCGGCCGTCAGTTCGTCCGCTGCCGCTCATGGCCCGTTCCGTCCCGTGCCGGGCTTGGCGTGCCGCTGCTCGCGAGCGCGCTCGCCGCCGTGGCGGCCGCTGCCGGATCCGCGGTCGTGGCGCTCGCTCTCGGGGCGGCAACCATCGGCCTCGTCCTGTTGGCGGTATGCGACTGCTCCGCCGCTGCCGGGACCCTCAGGCGTGCACTCGCCCACGGGAAGGCGGAGTCTGCGACGGCTCCGTCGTCCAGGGTCGCGCCCACTTCCGATCCGCAGCCGGCGATCGCCAGCGAAATCGTGGGTGTCGGATGAGGCTGCTCGGCCGCCTCGCGAAGGGCACTCCCCGCGGCGAGCGGCCGCGCACCTGGGAGTTCTTCAAGGACTTCCCACGAGTCCTTCCCTATCTGCGGCCGCACAAGCGGCTCGCGTTCGCGTCCCTCTCGATGGTAGGCGTCTCCGCGCTGATGGCGCTGCTGTCGCCATGGCCGCTCGCCCTCCTGGTCGACACCGTCCTGGGCAACAAGCCCATGCCGGCGCTGCTGGGTTTCCTAGACGGCCTCGACCGAAACGTGCTGCTCGTCATCGCGGTGGTCTCGGGGCTCCTGATCACCGCGCTCGAGCACGGGCTCGCGGTCGTCGACGAGTACGTCAACACGAAGCTCGACCAGAGCATGGTGCTCGACCTGCGGAGCGACCTCTTCCGCCACGCGCAGCGCCTATCGCTCTCGTTCCACGACAGCAAGCGCACTGGCGCGCTGATGTTCCGGATCAACAACCAGGCATCGGCTGTCGGGGCGGTGACCGTGGCGCTCCCCCCGGTGCTCACGAGCGTGATCACGCTCGTCGGGATGTTCGTAGTCGTCTACAAGATCGAGCCGACGCTGTCCCTGCTCTCGCTTTCGGTCGTCCCCTTCATCTATTACTCGGCGGGCTACTACGCGCGGCGGATCACGCCCCGGGTGGTGGAGGTCCGCAGGATGGAGGGCCAGTCGCTCGCGATCGTCCACGAGGCGATATCGATGATGCGGGTCATCATCGCCTTCGGGCGCGAGCCCTACGAGTACGACAGGTTTCGCAAGCAGGGCGAAGGGGCGGTCGACGCGCGAGTCCGGCTGACGATGCGGCAGACGATGTTCTCGCTGGCCGTGACGATGATCACCGCCATCGGCACGGCGCTGGTGCTCGCCTTCGGCGCCCATCATGTCCTTCAGCACGACCTCACGGCCGGAGAGCTGCTCGTGGTGATGGGCTACATCACCTCGATCTACAAGCCGCTCGAGCAGATCAGCAACACAGTCAGCACCCTGCAGGAGCAGCTGATCAACCTCCGGGGCGCGCTCGACCTCCTCGACACCGATCCCGAGATCGAAGAGAAGGCGAACGCCTGGAAGATCCAGCGAGCCCGGGGGAGGGTCGCCTTCCAGGGCGTCAGCTTCGACTATCCGGGCCGAAAGGACACCCTCACCGACGTGTCGTTCGACGCGCCCGCGGGGACGCGCGTGGCGGTGGTGGGCCCGACCGGCGCGGGCAAGAGCACGCTGCTCAGCCTCATCCCGCGACTCTACGACGCGCAGAGGGGACGGGTCCTTCTGGACGGGTACGACGTTCGCGACCTGGCGATCGAGTCGCTGCGGTCACAGATCAGCATCGTGCTCCAGGAGCCCCTGCTCTTCTCGGACTCGATCGCCGACAACATCCGCTACGGGCGGCTCGAGGCGAGCCCGAAGGAGATCGCCACCGCCGCGCAGGCCGCGAACGCACACGGCTTCATCAAAGCCCTGCCAAAGGGCTACCGCACCGCCCTCGGCGAGCGCGGGGCGAAGCTGTCAGGGGGAGAGCGCCAGCGGATCTCCGTGGCTCGGGCCTTCCTGAAGGACGCGCCAATCCTGATCCTCGACGAGCCGACCTCGTCGATCGACTCGAAGACCGAGGCCGTGATCCTCGAGGCGCTCGAGCGCCTGATGGAGGGTCGGACCACGTTCATGGTCGCCCACCGCCTCTCCACGATCCAGCACGCCGACCTGATCCTCGTGATCAACCACGGCGAGGTGATCGAGCAGGGGACCCACGACGAGCTGATCGCGCAGGACGGCCTCTACAGGCAGCTCCACGACGCGCAGCACGGCGCGCGCCGTGGGGCCGCGGCGGCCGTGTCGGCCGACGGCCTCTCGGAGATGACCAAGGCCGTCGCCGAGGCGCGCGAGAGCGGCCGGGACCCCTCGGGGCCGGCGATCGCCGAGCTGGCGCGCGCGATGGCCCTGAACGGAAACGGGACACGTGCCGCCGCGTGGCAGCTCGTCGCGGCCACCTGGCCGCTGCTCCAGGAGGGTTCGCCTGACCGGCTGCGGGAGCTCGCCGCAAGGCGTGACACATCACCCGACGAGGCAGCTGAGATGGCGGAGAAGCTCCTCAGTGATCTGGGCCTCGAGAACGGAAACGGGCGAGCGTGAGCGCTTCCCGCCGACCCCTGGTGCTGCTGGGAATGATGGCCAAGATGCCCGTGCCGGGCGTCATCTGGCAGACGCTCCACTACCTGATCGGCTTCAAGCGGCTCGGGTTCGACGCGTACTACGTCGAGGCGCATGCGCGCACACCATCGATGCTCATGCAGCGCGAGTCCGACGACCCGGCCGAGCGCGCGGCCGCCTTGATCGCGCAGATGATGCGGCGCTTCGACATGCAGGATCGCTGGGCCTACCACGCGTTGCACGACGATGCCCGCTGCTTCGGTATGCGAGAGGAGCGGCTGCGGCGCCTCTACCGGGAAGCAGAGCTCGTGATCAACCTCCACGGCGGCACCGAGCCCCGCCCTGAGCTTTGCGAATCCGAGCGTTTGATCTACCTCGAGACCGATCCCGTACAGCTCCAAGTCGAGCTGCACGACGGGTTGCCCCAGAGCTTCGACTTCCTCGAGCCCCATAGCGCGTTCTTCACGTTCGCGGAGAACCTCGGAAGCCCGGAGTGCGGGCTGCCGGTCTGCGATCGCTTCGGGTTCCAGGCGACGCGCCAGCCTGTCGTGCTCGACTTGTGGGCCGGCCGCGCTAGCGCCGCTGGGGAGCTGTTCACCACCATCGCGAACTGGCGCCAGCCGTGGCGCAACGTGCGCCTGCGCGGTGAATCCTACGGCTGGAGCAAGGACGAGCAGTGGCGGGCGTTCCTTGACCTACCGCGGCTGACGAAGCAGCAGTTCGAGCTCGCCCTGAGCGGATATCGGCCGCAGGACCGCGACCTGCTCGAGGGATACGGCTGGCGAGTCAGGGACGCGCTCGAGTTCGGGACGGACACCGACCGCTACCGCGACTTCATCGTGACGTCCCGAGGCGAGTTCACAGTGGCCAAGGATCAGAACGTCCGCCTGCGCACTGGCTGGTTCAGCGACCGGGCGGCCAGCTACCTGGCCGCCGGACGCCCGGTCATCTCGCAGGACACCGGCTTCGGGCGGACGCTTCCCACCGGGGAGGGGCTGTTCGCCGTCTCGACTGTGGAGGAGGCTGCCGCCGCGGTCGAGCTGGTCAACGCGGACCACGGACGCCACAGCAGGGCGGCATTGGAGATCGCACGCGAGTACTTCGACGCCGGTCGCGTGCTCGAGCAGCTCGTGAGGGAGCTCGGCGTCAGTACGAACGGAGGGAACCGAACGGGGCGGAGCTCCCGCGGTCCCGAGGAGGTCGGAATGAGCACGAACGGACGGAACGCAAGGGGAGGCGGAGCTCCGGGCGTCAGCGTCGTCATCCCGTGCTACGACCTGGGGCAGTACGTCTCCGAGGCCGTGGACAGCGTCCTGGCGCAGACGCGGCCCGCGGACGAGCTCATCGTCGTGGACGACGGGTCGACCGATGAGCGCACCCTAGACGTCCTCAACGACCTGCGCCGGCGCGCTGTCGTGGTCTACCGAACACCCAACCGGGGGGCGCCTAGCGCGCGCAACTACGGGGTCGACCGCGCGATCGGCGACTACATCCTCTGCCTCGACGCGGACGACGTGCTCTTGCCGCAGTTTCTCGAGCACACGCTCCCGGTGATGGACGCGTCCCCCGAGGCGGGAATCGTCGCCACCAACGTCGAAATGTTCGGCAAGATCAACGGCGTCTGGGAGCCGCCTCGATACTCGCCAGCGACGATGCTGTGGCGCAACTGCTTGCCGAGCGCATCGCTCTTCCGCCGGGAGTCCTGGAAGGAGGCAGGCGGCTACGCCCCCGAGCTCGAGGCGTGCCACGACTGGGACCTGTGGATGTCGGTCATCGAGCGCGGCTGGAGGTGGGAGGTCGTCGAGCAGGTGCTCTACCGCTACCGCCGCCGCGACGGCTCCATCTCCGACCGGCGAGAGTCCGACCGCCCGCGAATTCTCGCCCAGATGATGCGCCGCCACGAGCGCTTCTACGCGAGGCACGCAATCGAGGCGATCATCGACGTGGATACGGTGCTCAAGGACACGCGCGAGCGGCTCGAGGGATTCAAGCGCGATAATAAGAAGCAAGCTGCGCGGCTGAAGGCGCTCGAGGAGATCGCGCGTCCGCCCGAGGACGAGCAGGTCGGCCGCTTCCGCGCGTTCGTCAACACCAACCTGCCCATGGGCGCCACTGCGCTGGTCGTCTCCAAGGGCGACGACAGCCTGCTGAAGCACGACGGCAGGCGGGCATGGCACTTTCCGCGCGCGGCTGACGGGAGGTGGCTCGGGCACCACCCGCGCAGCGACGAGGAGGCCATCGAGATGCTCGAGGCGCTGCGCGCCGAGGGGGCCGAGTATCTCTGCTTCCCGCCCCAGGAGCGCTGGTGGTTCAAGCGCTACGACACGCTGCGGAAGTACCTGTCGCGGACCTACTCGGTGACAGTGCGGAGCGACGACGGAGTGATCTACGACGTGCGCGAGCCAATGCGCAGGCGCAGCTTCTCGGTCGTGATCTGCACTTACAAGCGGCCGGAGCTGGTCGCCGAAGCCATGCGCTCGGTCTTCGCGCAGGAGTACCCGAAGGACCGGTACGAGCTGATCGTCGTCAACAACGACTCGCCCGACGAGACCGAGCAGGTCGTGCTCGACGCGGCCAAGGAGTCGCCGGTGCCGTTCACCTACCTGGTGGAGAAGCGCAATGGCCTCTCATACGCGCGCAACACGGGAATCGCCGCGGCCACCGGCGAGTTCATAGCCTTCCTCGACGACGACGCGATCGCCTGCCGCGACTGGATGGCGACGTTCAATGGCGTGATCGACGAGCACCACGCGCTCGTCGTCGGCGGCCGGGTGGAGAAGGCGTTCGAGGAGGGCTTCGAGCCGCCAAACTGGTTCCACTACCAGTACGTCAAGCACTTCTTCGGCGTCAACTACCGCGACCGCAACCGCAAGGAGAGCGTTTTCCGGATCCGTTACCCGCTCTACCTGACCGGGGCGAACCTGGCCTACGCGCGGCGCCTGTTCGACCACTTCGGCGGCTTCGACCCGCGGCTCGGGCGGGACGAAAAGAGCTTGCTCGGCGGCGAGGAGTCGTACCTGAACATCGTGCTCGACAAGCACGACATTCCGATCTACTACAGCGACGACGCTTGGGTGGCCCACCACATCCAGAGCTATCGCGTCACCAAGGCGCACCTGCGCAGCAAGGCCTGGTGGTCGGGGGTCACGAACGCGGTGATGCACCCGATGTTCTTCGGCTTCGACGAGGTGCGAGCTCGCAAGAAGAAGAACCGCGAGGAGATCAAGCGCCGTCTGCGCGAGATCCGCGCAGACCTGCGCAGCTCCGAGAACTTCAGCCGCCAGCTGCGCCTGATCTACACCGTCTCGTTCCTCTGGAGGTTCACCTTGCGCGACATCGGTCACCGCTTTGGTCGCCACCGTACGAAGCCCGCGCCGGTCACCTGGGGACTCGCGCAGTGGATCGCAGAGGCCCGCGCGTGGCCCGATAGCGTCGCCAAGTTCGAGCGTCTGCGTGTGCTCGCGCGTGAGGCGGGCGACGAGGCCCTGCTCCAGGAGGCCGAGCGGCGGGCCGCAGCGCCGGGTGGGGACAGCCGTCGGCGCCTCCCCACGGAGCCACCCCGGCTGAGCCGGCCGGAGTACGAGAAGATGGTCCGTCGCGTACGCCAGCGGATCGCCGCCGCGGTGCCGCCGGGGGCGACCATCGCGGTGGCGAGCAAGGGCGACGACACGCTCCTCGAGCTCGACGGCCGGCGCGGCCGCCACTTCCCGCAGCAGGCCGACGGCACCTACGCGGGCTTCTACCCCGAGGACGACAGCGCGGCGATCGGGCATTTGGAGGAGCTCCTGAAGGGCGGGGTGACGCACCTCGTGTTCCCCGCCACCGCGGTGTGGTGGCACCGCCACTACCGCGGGCTGGCCGACTATCTCGACCGCTACCACGAGCGCGTGATGGTGGAGCCGGAGACAGCGGTGATTTACCGGCTCGTGGGCAGTGCGCGGATGAACGCGAGGGGCACAGCGTCGAACGTCCGACGCCAGCTCGTGCGCCCCCTGCACGAACGGCGAGGTCGAGGATGACGAGCCCCGCCACTCCTGCGCCGGAACAGACCGCCCCGGGGGGCGTCGAGTGCCCGGTCTGCGGCGGGCGGTTCGCGGCGTTCGAGTCGACCGGCGGGCGGGAGGCGGCCATCTGTCCCGGCTGCTCGTCGCGCGAGCGACACCGTGCGCTGTGGCTGCTCCTTCAGGAGCGGCTCGAGATGCTCCAGCGCGCCCGGTCGCTGCTTCACTTCGCGCCGGAGGCCTTCCTCCAACAGCGCTTCGAGCGGCTGCCCGGACTGCGGTATATCACGGCGGATATCGACCCGGGCCGCGGCGACCTGCCGCTCGACCTGATGGATCTGAAGCTGCCGGACGCCTGCTTCGAGGCCGTGCTGTGCTCGCATGTACTCGAGCACGTGCCCGACGACCGGTTGGCGATGCGCGAGCTCCACCGGATCCTAAGGCCGGGCGGCTGGGCGATCGTGATGGTGCCGCTCGACGTATGGCGGGCGGAGACCCACGAAGACCCGACGATCACAGATCCGCAGGACCGCCTGCGCGAGTTCGGCCAGGAAGACCACGTCCGCCTGTACGGGAACGACATCGGCGACCGCTTGCGCGACGCCGGGTTCGAGGTGGACGAGGTGGCGATCAGTGAAAGCGTCGGTCCAGAGCGAGCGCGGACGCACGGGCTGCTGCGATCGGACCACGTATTCGTGTGTAACAAGGAGCCGGCATGAGCGCTGAGCGGCAGCAGCCGCTCGAGAGCGGCAACTCTGCGCGCTTCTCGGACCGCGCCGGCTAGCTGCGTCCCGGAGGACCGTATGGCGCTCGTGCAGACGACCTACCCGACCACCGCGCTCGCGGTGAACGGGCCGAACCAGGACACGGTCGAGTTCTTCAAGGCGAGCGGCTGCCGCCGCTATGCCGAGATCGGGGTATACGAGGGCGACACCACGCTTGAGATCGCCGCGCACCTGGCCGGCGAGGGGGAGATCCACCTGTTCGACTTCGAGGACCGGGTCGCCGACGTGGCCGCCAGGCTCGGCCGCGCCGGTCACAACAACGTGGTCGGGCACGGCAATTCGCGCCGGCTGATGGATTCGTACAACTGGAGCCTGATGCGGCTCCTCCACGAGCACGAGCAGCCGCTGTTCGACTATGTCTTTCTCGACGGAGCGCACACATGGGGGCAGGACGCGCTCGCGTTCCTGCTCGCCGATCGGCTGCTCGTCCCCGGCGGCTACGTGGACTTCGACGACTACTGGTGGACGCTCGCGCGCTCGCCGTCGATGAACCCCGCCGCGTTCCCGCCGACGAGCAAGCTGTACACCGAGGAGCAGATCGAGGAGCGCCACGTCGCACTCGTGATCGACCTGCTGGTCCGTCGCGACTCCCGCTACGAGGAGCTCGTCGCCAACAAGATCTTCCGGAAGGCGAAGACTTGACGGCACCACTCGTCAGCGTCTGCGTCCCGACGCGCAACCGGGCTAACTACCTGGGCGGCGCGCTCGCCAGCGCGCTCGCGCAGAACATCGACCTCGAGGTGCTCGTCCACGACGACGCGTCGACGGACGACACCAGCGCCGTTGTCGCCGGCATCGGCGATCCACGTGTGCGCTATATCCAGCACACGTCGGCGCTTGGCGTCGCGATGAACCGCAATACTTGCCTCGTCGCGGCACGCGGGCGCCATGTGGCGTGGCTCGACTCGGACGACGAGTACCTGCCTGGGATGCTCGCCGGCCAGGTGGCGGTGCTCGAGCAGAATCGCGACGTGGGGATCGTGCACGGCGGCTTCCACGTAGTCGGCGCACGCGGCGAGCGGCTGCGGGACTGGCCGGCGCCTTTCGAGAGCGACACCGTCGAGCCCGCGCGCGATGCGTTTCGCCAGCTGATCGCGTCGAACGAGCTGACGACGTCCACGGTCGTGGCCCGTCGTGACGTTTTTAACCAGAGGGCGGTGACCTTCCGTCCCGACGTCGGGCCGAGCGGCAGCGACTGGGACGCGTGGTTGCGGATCGCGCGGCACGCGGCGGTGGCCTACATCGCCGAGCCGGTGGCTCGCTACCGGCAGCACCCCGACACGATCTCGTCCGCCACGTCGTCGAGCGGTCAGCGGCTGCGCTGCGATATCGCGATCGTCCGGCACGTCCTCCGCCGCCACGCCGCCGGCCTGCCGGATGCTCGCCGGGTCGCCGGTGTGGCGCACGCCGCGCTCGCCGCCAAGGCGCTCGACCACGCTGGCGACCTGTTGACGCGTGGGTGCCGCGCTCAATCGGCGCGCGCGGTCGCGCTGTCGGCGCGGCTTGCGCCGGGCAGCGTCGGGCCGCTCGCGCCGCGGCTGCTGGGTGCCACCGCGCGCGGGGACGAGTACGCCTGCTACCGGACCACCAAGGCCGCCCGCGGCCGGCTCGCCGACAGGCTCGAGGGCACGCGCTACGGCGCGAAGGTCCGCCGCGCGGCGATGAGTGATCCGGACTGGGAGCGGGCACTGGAGCGGATCGCCCAGATTGCCCGTCGTTCGCTGCCCCGCGATGCGACGGTCGCGGCGTTAGCCAAGTGGGACCCGACACTGCTACGGCTGATCGGCCACCGCGCGCGCAACTTCCCGGACCGGCGACTCATGCCCGACGGTTACCCGCGTGACGACGCAGCGGCCATCGAGCACCTGGAGCGCCTGCGCGGCGAGGGTGTCTCGCACCTGGTGGTCCCGAGCGCGTCGTTCTGGTGGCTCGAGCACTACGGCGGGCTCCGGCGGCACCTCGACCGCCGCTACCAGCGGCGCGGCGACGGCGACGGCGACGACTGCATCGTGATCGACCTGCGCGCACGGGACTGAGCGTGGCGGGCCGACTGACCATCGCCGGATCGATCGCCCAGAAGCCGCACCAGGCCGGGCACTCCTGGCAGTTTCTCCAGTACCTACTCGGCTTCCGGCAGCTCGGCTGGGACGTCATGTTCGTCGATCGGCTCGAGGACCACCTCTGCCGCGATCCGCACGGCGCCCCGTGCGTCCCCGGGGGCTCCGTCAACATCCGCTACCTCGCCGCGCTGATGGACGAGTTCGGCCTCGAGGAAGCGTGGTCCCTTGTACTGGACGGCGGGCGTCACGCTGGCGCCCCGCGCGAACGGGTGCTCGCGCACGTGCGCGAGTCCGATTTCCTACTGAACGTGATGGGCTTCCTGGCAGACGACGAGATCCTCGCTGCCGCTCGCCGGCGCGTCTTCCTCGACACGGACCCCGGCTTTGGACAGATGTGGCGCGAGCTCGACCTCGCCGACGTCTTTGCGGGCCACGACGCGCACGTGACCGTCGGAGAGCGCATCGGGCGCGCGGACTGCGCGGTGCCGACCTGCGGCCTGCGCTGGGTGACCACGCCGCAGCCCGTGGTGCTCGCCGAATGGCCTGCGCTGCCGGCGCTCGCAGGTCGCGGGTTCACGAGCGTGGCGAGCTGGCGCGGCGCCTACGGGCCCGTCGACTACCGCGGCCGCCGGTACGGGCTGCGAGTCCACGAGTTCCGCAAGTTCGCGGACCTTCCCCGGCGGAGCGGGGCAGACTTCGAGCTCGCGCTCGACATCCATCCGGACGAGCAGGCCGACCTGTGTCTGCTCGGTGACGGCGGCTGGTCGCTCGTCGACCCCGCCCAGGTCGCGCCGAGCCCCGCCGCCTACCGCCGCTACATCCAGGACTCGCGCGCCGAGTTCATGGTCGCCAAGGGCATGTACGTGGAGAGCCGCAGCGGCTGGTTCAGCGAGCGCAGCATCTGCTACCTGGCATCGGGCCGGCCGGTGCTGGCGCAGGACACGGGGCTCGGGGAGCTTTATCCGGTCGGCGAGGGCCTCTTGACGTTCACGACCCTGGACGAGGCCGCCGCGGGCGTCGAGGACATCAGTGCGCGCTATCGCTGCCATGCGGAGGCGGCGCGGGCGCTGGCCGAGGAGCGGTTCGACTCCGACAAGGTCCTGACGCGGCTGGTCGAGAAGATCTTGTGACGACCGTCGTCGTGAGCGGCGCCGTGGCCAATAAGCACGGCCAGGGGGGCAGCATCTGGGTCCGGATGAGCTGGGCGGAGGCCTTGCGTCGAGTGGGGTTCGACGTCCTCTTCGTCGAGCAGCTCGCGGATCGCGCCAAGGCGGACGCGTTCGCGAAGGTCATGGGGGAGTTCGGGTTCGACGGCTCGTCCGCGTTGCTCGGCCCGGCCGGCGAACCGCTGAGCGGCATGCCGCCGGCCGAGCTCCTGGCGCGCGCGGACAACGCCAAGCTGCTGGTCAACATCAGCGGCCATTTGCGCTGGCGGCCGCTCCTTCGCCGCCTCCCGACGCGGGCGTACGTCGACCTCGATCCCGGTTTCACCCAGATATGGCACGCCCAGGGGCACGATGTCGGGCTCGCCGGCCACCAGCTCCACTTCACGGTGGGCGAGAACCTCGGCATGCGCCGCTGCGCGCTTCCCACCTGCGGGATCCGCTGGCGCCCAATCCGGCAGCCGGTCGTCCTCGAACGTTGGCCCGTCGCCGCCGGAGACGGGTTCTCGCGCTTCACGACCGTCGCCAGCTGGCGCGGCGCCTACGGGCCAGTGAGCTGGGCGGGCCGCACGTACGGCCCCAAGGCGCACGAGTTTCGCCGGTTCCTCGGAGTGCCCGCTGCCGCCGGCCTGCCGTTCGAGGTTGCCCTCGCGATCGATCCCGCCGACCGGAAGGACAGCGACCGGCTCGGCGAGGAGGGCTGGCGAGTCGTCGATCCGGGACTTTTGGCCGAGCCGTCCGCGTTTCGTCGCTTCGTCCAGGGCTCCGGGGCGGAGTTCTCGGCCGCGCAGAGCGTCTACGTCCAGACGCAAAGCGGCTGGTTCAGCGACCGAACCGTTCGCTACCTCGCCTCCGGCAGGCCGGCGCTCGTGCAGGACACCGGCTTCAGCCGCAAGGTCCCGGTCGGTGAGGGGCTCGTCGCCTTCCGCGACATAGATGGGGCCGTCAGCGGCGCTCGGCGAATCGTGGACGACTACCCGACACACCGCGCCGCCGCCCGGCGGATCGCCGAGGAGCACTTCGCCCCCGAGCGAGCCCTGGCGCCGCTTCTCGACGCCGCGCACGTCACGCCGTAATGACGATCCTCGTCAGCGGCATGCTGGCCGGCGTCCCCCGCCAGGGCGGCGCCTCCTGGGCCGTCCTCCAGTATCTGATCGGGCTGCGCCGCCTGGGCCATCGCGTGGTCTTCGTGGAGGAAGTCGACGACCTCGAGCGCGCGACGCCCTACCTTCGCGGGCTGATCGACGCCTTCGATCTCTCGGCTGCGCTCACACGTCGCGGCAGCGGCGAGACGGTCGGACTGAGCCGGCAGAGGCTGCTCGCGGCGGCCGATGATGCGGACCTGCTGCTGAACCTCTCGGGCCTGCTGACCGACGAGGAGATCCTGAACCGGATCCCCGTTCGCGCCTTCGTCGATCTGGACCCGGCGTTCACCCAGCTCTGGGACCAGGCCGAGGGCCTCGACCTAGGCTTCGAGCATCACAATCGATTTGTCACGATCGGGCTGGCGCTCGGTTCCGCGGGCTGCGCCGTGCCGACCTGTGGACATCCATGGATCACGACGCCGCAGCCCATCGTGCTCGAGCACTGGCCGGAGGCGGACACGCCGACCCTTGGTGCGCTCACGACGGTCGGCAACTGGCGCGCCTACGGCTCGATCGACCACCGTGGCATCCGCTACGGGCAGAAGGCCCACTCCCTGCGCCCGCTGATCGACGCTCCCAGGCGAGCGGGCGCGCGCTTCGCGCTCGCCCTCGGCATCCACCCCGACGAGAGGAGCGATCTGGACGCGCTCCGCCGCCACGGCTGGGAGCTGATCGACCCTGACATGGCGGCCGGCACGCCGCGCCGCTACCGGCACTTCGTACGGCGCTCCTGGGCCGAGTTCGGGTTGGCGAAGCAGGGCTACGTGGCGTCGGCCTGCGGCTGGTTCAGCGACCGGAGCATCTGCTACCTGGCCTCGGGGCGGCCCGTCCTAGCGCAGGACACCGGGTTCTCGCCTTATCTCCCTACGGGCGAGGGGCTGATCGCCTTCCGGACCTCTGACGACATCGCCGCCGGCGTGGAAGCGCTCCGTCGCGACTACGTCGGGCACCGGCGCGCCGCGCGTGCGATAGCCGAGGAGACGTTCGACTCGGATCGGGTCCTGACCCGCCTGCTGGCATGCCTCTGACGAACCAGCAGCTCTCCATTGCCCTGCAGGGCGTGCTCGCCGAACCGGTCCGAGAGCTGAAGCGGACGCCGTGGTCCTACCGTTCGAGCTTCCCGATCGAGGAGCTCGAGGCGGTCGTCCAGGACCGTCCCCTGCGGCTCCTGTTCAAGGACCTCTCCGCTCCCCGCACGAAGCCCGCCTTCGTGCTGGACCCCGCGCGTGAGATCGCCGCCTATCTCGAGGTGCTTGGTCCCGGAGCGGTGGACGCGCCCGCCTGCTACGGAGCTACGAGTGATCCGGCAGCCCTCTTCCTCGAGGTGGTCGAAGGCGACGTTCTCTGGCAGGTGGGCGAGCTGCAGGCGTGGGAGCAAGCCGCCCGCTGGCTCGCCGATCTTCACGGTCGCGGCCTCGAGGACCGCGCGGCGCGCCTGCTGCGCCACGATGCGGCGTACTTCCGGGCCTGGCTGCCGCGGGCGCGGGCCTTCGCCCCGGCCGGTTCGCTGGAAGGCCTCGCACCCGCCTACGAACGCGTCGTGCAGCGCCTGGCGAGCTGGCCGGTCAGCTTCGTGCACGGCGAGTTCTACCCGTCGAACGTTCTAATCCAAGGTCGCCGCATTCGCCCGGTCGACTGGGAGATGGCGGGTGTAGGGCCGGGTCTGCTCGATCTCGCCGCCCTCAGCTCGGGTGGATGGGACGAGGAGAGTCGAGAAGGGCTCGCGCGTGCCTACTTCGAGGCTTGCTCGCCGGCCCTTCGCGGCTCGGGCTGGGACGACTTCCTCGACGCGCTGGAACATTGCCGGCTCCACCTCGCGGTGCAGTGGCTCGGCTGGTCGGCGGATTGGTCGCCGCCAGCAGAGCACGCATACGACTGGCTAGGCGAGGCCCTGCGACTTGCCGAGAGGGTTGGGCTTTGATGGCGGAGCGCCGGCTGATTGTGAACGCCGACGACTTCGGGCTGACTCCGGGCGTCAACCGCGGCATCCTCAACGCGCACAGCCGTGGGATCGTCACCAGCGCGAGCCTGCTGGTGCGCCACCCGGCGGCGGGCTTGGCGGCCGAGGCAGCCCGGGAGCACCCCCGTCTCGGAGTGGGGCTCCACATCGACCTCGGCGAGTGGGAGCAGCGTAACGGAGGCTGGCAGGCGGTCTACGAGGTGGTGGACACGGACGACCGCGCAGCCGTCGCCGCCGAGATCGAGCGGCAGCTGGCGAGCTTCCGCGCACTGGTCCGCTCCGACCCGACGCACCTGGACTCCCACCAGCACGTGCACCGCGACGAGCCGGCGCGGTCGGTGATCACCGACGCGGCGCGGTCGCTGGGGGTGCATCTCCGTCACGTGGGGCCGGTGCGCTACTGCGGAGCGTTCTACGGTCAGGCGAGTGGCCGGGAGCCGCTTCCTGAGGCCATCGGCGCGGACGCGCTCGCGTCGATCATCCACGGCCTGCCGGGGGGCTTCACCGAGCTCTGCTGTCACCCTTCTGAGGACGGCCAGCTTGCTTCGCCGTATGCCTCTGAGAGGCGAATCGAGCTGCGGTCGCTCTGCGACGACCGCGTACGGCAGGCGGTACGCGACGCGGGAGTGCGCCTCTGTGGCTTCCGCGACGTGGTCGGCTGACCGCGCCGCCCAGGCGAAGCCTGAGCGTCGACTACCGCAGCCGGGACTCGGGGAACGTATGGGCGCGGCTGGGTTCGAAACCGGCGAGCGGGCTATCGCTGGGTCACGCTGAGCTCTGTAGACGATCGGGCACCAAGACCTGCCCGTAGTCCTCTAGCTCCACCTCCCCGGGCACACGAAAGCCGACCCGTGCGCGGCGGCGTGTCCGGCAACCGCTCGACCACGCGCGGACTTTACACTCGCGCCAAGCCTGCCCGCGAGCGGGGCGCCGAACACACCGCTCCGCCATGTGCTCCATTGGGCCAGGGTGGAGTTGACCCGCTTTCGTTGACACCCTGAGAATGGACGCCGAGGGGCGTTTGGAAGGGAGTCGACATGGCGAAGGGGAAGCCGTTCGCGCCGGAGTTCCGGCAGGAGGCGGTGCGGCTGTACCGCGTGAGCGGGAAGCCGTTCAGAGCGGTCGCCGAGGACCTCGGGGTCGCACCGGAGTCGCTGCGGCGCTGGGTGCTGCAGGCCGAGGTCGACGACGGCCGCAGGCAGGGCCTGACGAGCGACGAGCGCGAGGAGCTGCGCAAGCTCCGGCGCGAGAACGCGAGGCTGCGTGAGGAGCGCGAGATCCTCAAGAAGGCCGCGACTTTCTTCGCCAGGGAGACCGATCGGCCGCGATGAGGTTCCGGCTGATCGAGGCGGAGAGAGCACAGCATTCCGTCTCCCGGCTGTGCGGCGTGCTCGGCGTGACCCGCGCTGGCTTCTATGCCTGGCGCCGGCGCGGGCCCTCCGCCCGCGAGCTCAGAGACCGCGAGCTCTGCGAGCTGATCGAGCGCATCTTCGAGCGCTCGCGCGAGACCTATGGCGTCCCTCGGGTCCACGCGGAGCTCCAGGACGAGCACGGCGTCCGCCTTTCGCGCAAGCGCGTCGGGCGGCTGATGCGTCGGCTCGGGATCGAGGGCGTCTCGAGGCGCGGCAAGCGGCCGTTGACGACGAGGCGGGCAGACGAGGCCCCGGCGGCGTCCGACCTGGTCCGCCGGCGCTTCCGGGCCCCGGGGCGCGATCGCCTCTGGGTCGCAGACATAACGTACGTCCCGACCTGGGAGGGCTACCTGTTCCTCGCCTGTGTGCTCGACGCCTGGAGCCGCCGCTGCGTGGGCTGGTCGATGCGCAATGACCTCAGGGCGGAGCTCGTGCTCGACGCGCTCGGGATGGCTCTCACCCGACGTCAGCCGAGCCCCGGCCTGATCCACCACTCAGACCGTGGCTCGCAGTACACAAGCCTCGCATTCGGCAAGACGCTCTCAGACGCCGGCGTGCTGCAATCGATCGGTCGCCGCGGTGACGCCTTCGACAACGCCGTCGCAGAGTCGTTCTTCGCCACGCTCGAGACCGAGCTCTTCGACCGGCGGACCCTCAAGAGTCGCGACCAGGCGAGGCTCGAGGTCTTCGAGTTCATCGAGGGCTTCTACAACCCGAGGCGCCGCCACTCGGCGCTCGGTTACGTGTCCCCGGAGCGGTTTGAAGAGCAATCAATCAAGATGGGAAAGGACTTGGAAAAGGCCGTTGCCGCCTAAACCCGAGGTGTCAACCGGAGCGGGGTAGCTCCACACCTACCTGCGCTGGGCGCTGCTCGAGGCGACGATGCACGCGCTGAAGCAGCCCGCCTACGCGGAGCGCTATCAGCGCAACAAGCGCCGGCTCGGCAAGGAGCGCGGGGCCAAGGTCGCGCAGGTCGACATCGCCCGTCGGCTCAGCCACGCGATCTGGCACATGCTTTCTCGCAACCAGGAGTTCGCTCCCAGAGGCGCCGCTTTTCGTCTGGCGGCCTGACCGCCCTCTTTGGACTTGCGCCCGCGAGC